>Ga0114956_1002281_pt1 | contig 15071 bp, 8 predicted proteins | sample MaitaG_FD_87304 | JGI IMG/M metagenome (GOLD analysis project Ga0114956, IMG submission 87304) | Marine algal microbial communities from Maine, USA - Maine_Asex2 metaG | ecosystem: Host-associated > Algae > Red algae > Unclassified | place: Maine, USA | collected 2015-01-05 | reverse complement strand
TTATAAAGCAATTCTCATCTTAGTAATCAATCAAATAAAACATAATATGGAAGGTACAAAGTTGATTATTTGGGGAATTACTATGATAGTATATGTAGTAAATAACAAAGTAGGAAGACTGCCACGTTTAAGCAGAAAAATTTCAATACTTATTAAAAGATGTTTCGCAAGCGTTGAAATTTAAGAGATCAATATTTAATTAAATAAGAATAAGCTTATTTATTTCAATAAAAGTTTAAAAGCCCTTAAAGGGCAGTGTATCTTAAAGTAAGACACAGTCCTGCTTTTTTAATGAAAGCTTTTTAAAAGAAGGAATGAATTCCATCATTACATCACTGCGTCCTTTCAGGACTTAAATATGTTTAAAAATCATCTAAAAGTTTGAAACTAATATTTGTTTTATTCTTAAATGAAAAATTTATACTATCTATTACTTAGCGAAAACATCGATTTTCGCTGTTAAGAATAAGCTTATGAATTTCAATATAAGCTTAAAAGCCCTTAAAGGGCGGTGTATCTTAAAGTAGGACATAGTCCTGCTTTTTAAAAGAAGGAGTAAATACCATCTTTATATTACTTCGTCCTTTCAGGACTTAATTTTATTTCCAAAAAAGCACATAAAAAAAGCCGATTCAAACGAATCGGCTTTTCAATATTATTATTCAAAACTAATTTTACAAGGTTCTTATTGTAATTCTTTTTTGACGATCGTCAGTTGCAGGTACACCACCTAATACTTCATCGTGGCCTATTGCATCTGTTTTAATTCTACCAGCACCAACACCTTTAGTTACCAAGTGTGCTTCAACTAATTTTGCTCTAACTTTACTTGCAGCACGAGCTGTACCATTCTCAATTTTATTTCCGTGGTCTTTATTATGTCCACGTACTTCAATTTTCATATTTGGATTAGCCTTCATTATTTCAGCAATTTGATCTAACTGTGCTCTCGCTGCTGAACTTAATGCTTTACCATCTTGACTTACTTGACCAAAGTTTATAACTGTTGACCCACCAGAAGTTGCAGCATCATTAAATTGTTTTGATGCACCAGTATAAGTACTCCCTGCTTGTTTAGTACCAGCTCTGTCTTTACCTGCCGTACCAGTTGTTCCAGTAGTGCCTGTGGTAGTAGTTGTTGCACCACCTCTGTTGCCTCTGTTATTCGTTGCAGTTCCAGTTGTAGTTGTTGTATTACCAGAATTAGTTGTAGTGGTATTATTTTTACCTGGTCTGGTATTAGTTGTAGTAGTTGTTGTTGTATTATTGTTAGTTACCGTACCTGTTGAAGTTGTTGAAGTTGCAGGCGTTGTTGAGGTAACTTGATTTTTTGTATTGTTGTTTGTATTTTGATTGTTTGTAACTGGTTTTTGATTTCTAACTGGTTGCTTGTTTCCTTCAACATTACGTTCAGGAGTAACTTGTTTCTCAATTTTAGTGTCTTGTGATTTATTAATTACGCGATCAACATCTGTTCCGCCACAACCTTTCCACAAACTAAACCCTAAAAAGCCTAACAAACCTAATAACAATAATGGCCATAACCATTTTGGGAAGCCACCACCTTTCTTTTCTTCTTCGTGATGCGTTGTATGCGAAACTTCTTCTCGGTATCCTGCTGAACCTTCATGTGTTTCAGAAACATTTGCAGTACGGTCTAACCAATGGCTGAAACCCATTTCTTTTGCAATTTCATGATTTGCTCTTGTAGCAACATTTTGTTTTTGACCCAAAAGCATATCAACCAAACCTGATTTACTCATGTTACCACCACCTGTAAGTCTTTTACTAATAAAGCTAATTACTATTGGAGCTAGCATACCAAATACAGATTTTGCTCTGCCTTGGCCACCGCCAAATACACGTCCAGCAATATCTAAAACATTATCCATTTTATTGCCACCACCTAAAATTAAAGGCAATAATTTTAAACCTGTTTGTAGTATTCCGCTATTTTCGCCGCCACTAAATAAACCGCCTAAGTTTTCAAGCATTCCACCGCCAAACTCATCCTCTTGCACAATATCATAAAGCTCATCAGTACCAGCGCTTGTTCCAACTTTATTAATAAGTCCACCTAAAATTGAAGGTAAAGAAACATCAATTGCACTACGAGCGTCATCTTCGCCCATGCCTAAATTACCAGCTAAGCCGCTCACTATTTGACCACCAAATTGGTCAACTAACATTTTAATTAAATCCATAGATTTTTTATTGTTTAGTATTTGTTTAAAAAAGAGATTTTTATATTAAATATCTGAATTTCAGAATTATAGACGTAAATTCTACAAATAGATACTATTAATCTATAAATTTGTTTCAAAAAGAGGTGAGACTTTTTGAAGCTTACGTATCATCAAAAATAATAAATAATATTTTTATTTGTGTACTTACGTGTATTTTTTTATTTCATATACAATTCTCAAATGCTCAAGGGCTTATAAAGCAAACTCCAGAAAGATATATTGGTATAACTTTAGGTTTACATTCAAGTGACTATAATTATAATTATGAATTGTTATTAAACGAAATTAAAGCCACAAATAGCAAATGGATAAGCCTAACTTTTAAATTTTATCAAGACAATATAAAATCTAATCAAATTGAAATACCAGATACCAGTTCTGCGTATTGGAAACAAATTGATGAAACTATACAACAAGCCAAAGCAAAAGATTTAAAAGTGATGTTGCTGCCTATTGTATTATTACGTAATGCCTTTAAAAAAGAATGGAGAGGAAAACTAAAACCAGAAAATAAAGAAGAATGGTTTAAAAGCTATTCAAAATTAATGGTACAAGTTTCAAAAATGGCTGAAAAACACAATGTGGAATTATTTTCAATTGGTTCAGAATTTAGTTCATTAGAAAATGAACATGATTTGTGGAATATGATTATAGAAAATATTAAAGCCGAATATTCAAATGAAATAACATATTCAGTTAATTGGGATTCTATTGAAGATTTATCTTTTATAAATAAACTTGACCTATTGGGAATAAGTGGTTATTTTTCACTTACTAATAAAAATGACCCAACTGTAAAAGAGTTGTACAAAAAATGGATTGCCATTAGAGATTCGATTAAAGTGATTCAACAACAAATTGATAAACCTATATTTTTTTCCGAAATTGGTTATACTTCACAAGATGGAACAAATAAAGATCCTTGGAATTATTTTATTTCAACTGAAGTGGATTTACAAGAACAAGTAGATTGCTATACAGCATTTACACGGGCTTGGAAAAATGAAGATTGGTTTGCAGGTGTATTTTTTTATGATTGGTTTGGTGAAGGTGGCAATTGTGATTTAGGCTATACTATGCGCAACAAACCTGTACTTAAAGTACTAAAACAATGGTTTACTACTAAATAATAAATGCTAAATGAAAATAGGTTTAGTTTTTTCTGGCGGAGGTTCAAGAGGTGCTTATCAAATTGGTGTTTGGAAAGCAATGCGAGAATTAGGCTTAGATAAAAAAGTTACAGTTGTAACAGGTACTTCCATAGGTGCAGTTAACGGTGCCGCTTTTGTTCAAAATGAGTTTAAGTTAATGGAGAACCTATGGAATGAAATTGAATTTGAAAAAATATTTAGCTCTATAAAAGAAAACAGAAGAGTGCATTTACAATTAGGTTTAGAAATTTTTACCAAGCTTGGTGCCGATGTAATGCCTTTAAAAGAAATGATAAGAGATTATATTAATGAAGATAAAATTTATGATTCATCAATTGGCTATGGTTTAGTTACCACCAACTTATCAAAACGTAAATTTGAAACCTTATATAAAACTGATATTGAAAAAGGTAAATTAGCTGAGTACATTATTGCAAGTTCAACATTTCCCTTATTTAAAACACATTTAATAAATAAACATAAATTTATTGATGGTGGCATTTTTGATAATTTGCCCATTCAACCAGCAGTAGAACATTATAGCAAACCTGATTTAATTATTTGTATAAATGTATCTCATTTCTACTCACTTATTCCAACAAAATCTTACGCGATAAAAAAATTGAGAAAGCAAATAAATTTAATTGAATTAATACCCTCAGTTCCTTTAGGTTCTATTTTAAACTTTGAGAAAAAAAGAGCTCGTGCGTTTATGAAAGTAGGTTATAAGGATGCGATAAGAACTTTAAGTGGCCTTGCTAACAGTACTTCTTAATTGTACTTTGTATATTGTAATTAAATAATATCTCAAAATGAAAAATGCTTGTTTATTGCTTTCTTTTTTAATTAGTACATTTTGTATTGGGCAAGATGCTGAAAAATTAATAAAAGCTGTTTTAGGCGAAACACCAATACTTGAAGATTTACATGAATTGTGTGATGAAATTGGGGGCAGAGTAACAGGCACAGAACCAAACGAAGCCTCTGTAGCATGGTCTGTTAAAAAATTTAAAGAAGCTGGTGTAAAAGTATGGACCGAAAAATTTGAAATTCCGAGAAGATGGTCTGAAAATTCTGCTACTGCAACAGTTACAGGTGCATCAAACTGGAAACCAAAAATAGCTTGCAGGGCTTTTAGCACAGGCACACCAAGTGAAGGGCTTACAAGCGAATTAGTTTTTGTAGGCAAAGGCAGCACCAAAGAGTTTGAAAATAAAAGAAATGAAGTTAATGGTAATTTTGTTTTGATAGAAACACCAATTATGAAGGATTTAACTGGTTTGTTTTTAGAATATATTAATGCTGTTGAAGTAGAATCAAACGCAAAAAAATATGGCGCAAAAGGGGTTGTTTACATGTCGTCACGTGCAAAAAAATTGCTTTACAGACATTTAACCTCTTATGGCATTAAAAATGATATGCCAATGGTTGTTATGGCAAGAGATGATGCCACGCGTTGCAAACGTTTACTAAAAAGAGGTAAAAGCCTAAACATTAATCTAAAAATTGATGTAATAGATGAAGGACCTTATTTTTCAGAAAACGTAGTAGCGGAAATTGAAGGTAACACCTACAAAGAAGATATAATTATTTTAGGCGCTCATATTGACAGTTGGGGTTTAGGCACTGGCGCAAATGACAATGGCTGTAATAGTATGTTAACTTTAGATATTGCTCGCCAGATGATTGCCCTTAATATAAAACCAAAAAGAACAATTCGCTTTGTATTATGGAATGGTGAAGAACAAGGTATGCTTGGCTCTTATGCATACACGCAACAGCACAAAAACGAGTTAGACAAAATAAAATTAAAAATGACTGTTGATATTGGCAGTGGAAATATTGATGGCTTTTTTACCAATGGAAGATCTGAACTAAACGCTTATATTGAAAAATACATTCAACCTGTTGATAGCTTGAGCACTTACGAAAATACTGATGCAGTTATTGTTGGTACCGATAATTACGATTTCTTTTCGCAAGGCATACCTAACATAGTTGGTAAGCATGATGTATATAATTATTGTGCGGATTATCATTCAGAATCGGATACATATGATAAAGTAAACCAACTGAATTTAAAACATAATACTGCAAAACTTGCCGCTTTATTAATTGGCTTTGCAAATATGGAAGAAGCTTGGCCATTTGAAAGAAAAAACCGTGAAGCCATTCAAGCAGATATTGACCAATATGAATTACAAGCTGGAATGGAAGCCTTAAATTTATGGGAAGGTTGGCAAGATAAAAGTAGAGGTATTAGTAAATAACAAATGGTAATAGTTAAGCTGTGAAAAATACAATTTAACTATTTTTCAACTCCTCCATTAAAAATTTTGCTGTAATTGATTTTTTGCTTTTAGCTACTTGTTCGGGCGTGCCTTTTGCAACAATGTTGCCACCTTTTGAACCACCATCAGGACCTAAATCAATAATATAATCTGCCACTTTTACTACATCTAAATTGTGTTCAATTACAATAATTGTGTTACCCTTTTCAACCAACTTATTAAGTACTTCCAACAACATTAAAATATCTTTAAAATGCAAACCTGTTGTTGGTTCATCTAAAATATAAATAGTTTGCCCAGTATCTCTTTTACTTAATTCGCTACTTAATTTTACTCGTTGTGCTTCACCTCCACTTAAAGTTGGCGCTGATTGACCTAAACGGATGTAGCCTAAACCAACATCAAACAAGGTTTTAACTTTGTTATATATTTTTGGTATCGGTTCAAAAAATTCTACCGCATCTTCCACCGTCATTGCTAATACATCGCTGATTGATTTACCTTTGTATCTAATTTCAAGGGTTTCTCTATTGTATCTTTTACCAAAACATTTTTCACATTTTACATAAACGTCGGGTAAAAAATTCATTTCAATTAACTTCATTCCACCACCTTCACAAACTTCACATCTACCACCTTTAACGTTAAATGAAAATCTGCCAGGTTTATAGCCTCTTATTTTTGCTTCGGGTAAATTAGCATACAAACTTCTAATTTCAGTAAACACACCAATGTAGGTTACAGGGTTTGAACGTGGTGTTCTGCCAATAGGTGATTGGTCAATTTCAATAACTTTATCAATATGTTCTAAGCCTTCAATTTTTTTATAGGCTAAAGGTTTTTTCTTTGCTCTAAAAATATGATGATTTAAAATAGGATACAAAGTTTCATTTATCAATGTTGACTTGCCACTGCCTGACACACCTGTTACACATATAAAAGTACCTAAAGGAATTTCAATAGATACGTTTTTTAAGTTGTTGCCACTTGCACCTATCAATTTTAGTTTATTGCCGTTGCCCTTCCTTCTTTTTTTAGGCAATTGAACTTTGCTTTTTCCTGAAAGATAATTTGCTGTTATAGTATTTTGCTTTAAAAATTGCTTTGGTGTGCCTTCTGCAACAATCTTTCCGCCATGTTCACCAGCACCTGGTCCTAAGTCGATAATATAATCCGATTGTAACATTATATCTTTATCGTGCTCAACCACTAAAACTGAATTATCACTTGTAACTAAATCTTTTAGTGCATTAATTAATCTTTCATTATCACGCTGATGCAAGCCAATACTTGGCTCATCTAAAATATACGTTATACCCGAAAGTGCCGAACCTATTTGCGTTGCCAACCTAATACGTTGCGATTCACCACCAGATAAAGTTCTTGCAGGCCTGTCTAAGGTTAAATAATCCAAACCTACATTTAATAGAAATCCGATTCTTAATCTTAGCTCTTTTATAATGTCTTTACCAATTGCTTTTTGCTTTTTGTTTAGTTTACTTTCAACTTTATCTACCCAATTGAAAGCATCTAAAATATCGAGCTGACTAATTTCGGCAATGTTTTTATCAGCAATTTTAAAGTGTAATGATTCTTTCTTTAATCTATCTCCATTACAACTAGTGCAAGGTGTTTTCACTAAAAAACCTTCTGCCCATCTTCGTATTGCGTTTGAGCTGCTACTATTGAAGTTTCTGATTACCCAAGGAATTACACCTTCAAAATCAGTGTAATAATTTTTGCCTTCACCACCATATTCAAAATCAATAGCTTCATTTTTTTCATTGCCGTATAAAATCATATTCATAGCCTTTGGCTTAATATCTTTAACGGCAGTACTAAATGTAAATTTATATTTTCTTGAAATTGATCTAATAAATTTGAAAACATAATTATCACGTACTTCCCCCAAAGGCAAAATAGCCACCTCATTTATTGATTTTGTTCTGTCAGGAATTATTAAATCTAAATCAATATTTTTTATAAAACCTAAACCTTTACACCTTGTACACGCGCCATAAGGTGAGTTAAATGAAAATGAATTGGGAGAAGGCAAATCATAAGACAAACCTGTTTCCGCATCCATTAATAATTTACTAAAAATGCGCTCTTCATTCGTTTCATAATTAGCAATTATTATTAATCCATTACCCATTGTAAGCGCTTTATCAACTGATTGGCCTAAACGAACCACTTCTTCATCAGTAACTTTTAGGCGATCAACTACTGCTTCAATATTATGAATTTTATATCTATCAATTTGCATTTTAGGTTTTAACTCAAGCAATTCTCCATCTACTCTAACTCTTAAAAAACCTTGTTTTCTTAAGCCTTCAAAAAGCTCTCTGTAATGCCCTTTTCTACCTCTAACTAAAGGTGCTAATATTAAAGTTTTCTGTTCTTTAAAGTCTTTTAAAATTTGATCCACTACCTGTTGCCCTGTGTATTGAATCATTTTTTTACCTGTATCATAAGAGTAAGCCTCACCTACTCTTGCAAAAAACAGTCGTAAAAAATCATATATTTCAGTTACAGTACCTACGGTTGACCTTGGGTTTTTATTAGTTGTTTTTTGTTCAATTGAAATTACAGGACTTAAGCCAGTTATTTTATCTACATCAGGCCTTTCCATATTACCAATAAATTGACGAGCATAAGCTGAAAAGCTTTCCATATAACGGCGTTGACCTTCAGCGTATATAGTATCAAATGCTAAAGATGATTTTCCACTTCCACTAATTCCTGTAATAACAACCAACTTATTTCTTGGAATAGAAACATCAATATTATGTAGATTATGAACTCTTGCTCCAAATACTTGAATAAAATCTAAATTATCGGTGGCCTTTGTGCTGCCTTTTTTTGCCATATATACTTAAGCTGTGAAATTGAAAGCCTAAAATAACATAAATCAAAACGTCATTCTTCTATTATTAAAACAAAGTTTTATACAATGCACTTATTGTCGTTTTAAATAGTATTAATTCAATTCTGTGCTAATTTTTAACACTTATAATTTTCACAGATTCACAAAGGGTTGCGGCAAGAATATTGTATTTTCGTAACCTGAAAATCAACACATGCAAAAGTTAACCATATTGTTATTAATAGGCTTTTTAAGTACAGCATTAATAGCTCAAGATTTAGATCAGAAAGAAATTCTTAAAAGAGATGTTCCACTTGATGTAGAAATAAATACGCCAAAATCTCTTAATCAGGATATGAAGGCAAAAAATCCAAAAGCAAAAAATCAAATTAAAACTACGCCAAACCCAATTATCAATAATCAAAAAGAAATGAACTTTGAGGAGTTTAAAGCTTTTTTTATTGATCAACTTTGGGCACTAAACCCACATTGGGCAAGCTTTGAAGGTTTTCATAAATATGATGCCATTTTAGAAATTCCGAATAACGGAACTCGATTTAAAAAAATGACCGCTTATTATGACTTGCTGCAAAAACTTAAAAAATATGATGACGCTGATTTAGATGCTAATAACAAAACCGACAAGGCAATCATTAAAAATTATTTAGAATCTGCGCGTTGGTATATTGAAAAATATAAAGCTTATGAATGGAATCCTGCAAGCTATAATTTGGGTGGTATTTTTGACGTAATTGCCAATAACGACAATAAGCCTGTAAATGAAAGACTTTCAGCAATTTCAGAAAAATTAATTGACGTACCAGCATATTATGAAGCGGCAAAATCAAATTTAAAAAATCCAACTTTAGAACATATTGATTTAGCTATAACGCAAATACCTGGTTCTCTATATGTTTTTAATGATGTTATTCCTCAGTTAATGCAAGGTGCCGATATTTCAGCTGAAAAAAGTAATCAATTACAAACTCGCTTAACTGCAGCAACTAATGCAATAAATGATTATGCAAGTTGGTTAGAAAACGACTTTATGCCGAAAGTTAAAAAAGAAGGCTCTTACAAAAGCTTTAGGTTGGGTAAAGAGTTATATGCTAAAAAATTTAAATATGACATAAACTCAAAATATTCTGCAAAACAAATTTTTGATAAAGCAACAAAAGAAAGAGGTGAAGTTCAAGTTAAGATGTATCAATTAGCAAAAGAGCTATGGCCAAAATATTTTGCTAATGAAGCATTTCCAAAAGATAATATTGAAGCTTCAAAAAGACTGATTGATGTTATATCACAAAACCATGTAACGCGTGATGATTTTATTCCAGCGATTGAAAGACAACTGCCCGAATTAAAAGCTTTTGTGGAAGAAAAGGATTTAGTTTATATGGATCCTGACAAACCATTAGTAGTAAGAAAAACGCCTGAGTATATGGCAGGTGGTGGCGCAGGTGCTTCTGTATCTTCACCTGGCCCTTATGACAAACAAGGGGATACTTATTACAACGTTACGCCACTTACCAATTATAATGATGAAGATGCAGAAAGTTATTTAAGAGAATACAATAATTACATGCTTCAAATTTTAAATATTCACGAAGCCATACCTGGACATTACACGCAATTGGTACACGCTAATAAATCACCAAGTATGGTAAAAAGCATTTTAGGCAATGGCACAATGATAGAAGGTTGGGCTTGCTATGCAGAACGAATGATGTTGGAAGAAGGCTATGGAAACAACGAACCAGAAATGTGGTTAATGTATTACAAATGGCTATTGCGCATTATCAATAATACCATAATCGATTACAGTATTCACAACCTTGAAATGAGTGATAAAGCAGTAATGCGTTTATTAATTGATGGTGCTTATCAAGAAAAGGCAGAAGCGGAAGGCAAACTAAAAAGAGCAAAATTAACGCAAGTACAATTGTGTAGTTATTACACAGGTTTATCAGAAATTTTAGACTTGCGTAAATTATATATGAATAGCTCAAATGCAAACCTACGTGAATTTCATGATGCCTTTTTAAGCTATGGTAGTGCTCCTGTTAAGGAAATTAAGAAGTTGATGATGAAAAATAAATAGAGTTCGCGATTGAGCGATTGAGCGATTGAGCGATTTTCAATATTCAAATTTGTTATCTTGAATACAACAGTCATTGGAATTGTTAAGTTTAAAACAGTTTAACAAACTTACTCATTAATTAATTTTATTCGACCCCTTCAGGGTCGTTCTTTATTTATTTGTTGGTTTTATAATATGTAATCCCTTCAGGATTGATAGATTTTTATTTTGTATTATAACATAAAATCTGTCCTGAAGTTTTGAGAATTATAAAAAAGTTGTTTTATAAACTGACCCTGAAAGGGTCAAATATCATAATAAATCATAACATAAACTGACCCTGAAAGGGTCAAATATCATAAATAAATCATAGCATAGCATAAACTGACCTTGAAAGGGTCAAATATCAAAACAAACCGATTTATCGAAGCACTTTTTCAATATATAACCTACCAATCTCATCTTCAACCTTTAAAATGTAAATGCCTTTTGAGTAATTATGGAGAGAAATATTGCTTTCAATATTATTGCTTTGCCAAATTAATTTGCCTTGTAAATTGTATAAACCAATATGTTTAATAGCTATTTTGTTAGGGTTATAAAGCTGAATACTATTGTTGATAGAATTAAAGTTTACAATTAAACTTTCATTGGTTGACTTGTCATCTAAACCAATAATAACAGCAGTAGTATCGCAAAATGCGAAGTTGAGGTTTGAGTTTACGGTTGAACTTGATAAGTTAAATTGAAATGCCGTTCTCCTTTCAAAAGGAGGTTCTCCTTCTACTTCAAAAGTTGCAATATGATCATAGGATCCTTCAAAAACTCCATCTTCATTTAGTCTTAAAAAGTCGGTTTCAAAAATTATTGTATCGACAGCAGTTTCATTTAAACAAAGAGAAACAGGATCAAAACCATTTTCATGTGGATCGCCATTTTCGTGAATTTCGATTAATTCAGAAAAATTATAGACGTGAATAACTCCCCATAAAAATGAATTAGTAATCCAAGTTAAGCTTAAATCATGTTGATTGTTTAAACTATTAAAATCCCAATACATTTATAAAGGAGGATGTTTGATATATGGAACAATATAAAATGCATCCATTGCATTTGAATTATTGCCTTGTAGATAATCGCATATAACAAGCTCTTTAGTAAATTCGCCATACCATTGACCGAAATAATTACCTAATTCTGGTGCTAGAATACCTACATGTTTTTTTAGTCTTACTTCAAAACAGAATCAAAAGGTGTTGTCAATACTTGTTCTATAGTATCGAAATTTGTGTTTGTACAATCTTCAGAAAAATTAAAGTGTAGCAGTACACTATCTTTATTACCAATTCCATCTTCAAAATAAACCGTTAGGCTTTCTTCAAAAGCTGGTATTTGTTGGGCTTGTAAAAAGCACAAAATGATGGAAAACAATATTGTTGTAAATGTCTTAATAACTAAAATTTAAAAATTGATTTATAATTGACTTTTTCGTTCCTACTTTTGTATTTTACATGTATATGAAACATATCACCATTTTACTGATACTTTATTCATTAGTAAATATAAGCACAAATGCTCAACAACCAACTTATGAATGGACAAAAAGTTTTGGTGGCACTGGAAGGGACGAAGGCTCATCTATTGCTGTAGATAATGATGGCAATGTGTACACTTTTGGAGTATTTAAAGATTCAGTTGATTTTGATCCAAGTATTAATGAAAATATTTTAGTTTCTGAGGGAGGTTTTGACATCTTCCTTCAAAAATTAGGTTCGAATGGAAATTTAGTTTGGATACATCGGTTTGGTAGTGAATGGTTTGATGGAGCTGGTTCAATGGTAATTGATGAAGATGCAAATATTTATCTAACTGGCAGTTATTCAGGTTTTGTTGATTTTGATCCAGGACCAGAAGTTTTTATATTTAATGAAGCGAATGAAGCATCCAATTTTGTACTAAAGTTAGATGCAGATGCAAATTTAATTTGGGCTAAACAAATACAGAGTGGGCAAGCAGACGGAACTGCTATTGCAATTGATATAGATAGAAATGTATATGTAACAGGTAAATTTTTTGGTTGGGTAGATTTTGATACTGGTGAAGGTTTTCAGCAAATATTTACGCATGGCTATCAAGATGCATACGTTCAAAAATTAGATGCTTTTGGTAATTCTGAATGGACAATTACTTTTGGTGGATTAAATGGAACAGCGGAAGCCATATCAATTGTTACGGATTCAAATAAAAATGTTTATGCAACTGGTTACTATGATGTTGACTCTGAATTTAGATCTGATATTGAAAATGCTACATTAAACGTTATTGGTGGGAGAGACATTTTTGTTGTAAAAATAAATGAACAGGGGCAGCATATATGGTCGTATAGTATTGGTGATACTGATTGGGAGGATAGTAGTGCAATTACGATTGACAGCAGTAATAAGTTATATATAGTTGGTCTATTAAGAGAAATAATTAGCACTGAGCCAATCTTGTCTCAAGCTGTTGGTTTTATACAAAAGTTAGAGCCAAATGGAAATATTTTATGGGAGAAAAATATTTTAAGTGCAATAGGAAGGTCTGTCGTTACAGATGAATTTAATAATATATATATAGCTGGTTCCTACTCTTCAACAGTTGATTTTGATCCTAATACAGGCGTTAATCAGATTACTGCAATTGGTTGGAGCGATATCTATGTTCAAAAGCTTACTTCAAATGGAACATTCGTTTGGGCAAAGCAAATGGGTGGCTTGCAATCCGAAGGTGCTACAAGCATTACTATAGATAACAACTACAATATTTATACAACTGGTAGATTTCTATATTCAGCTGACTTTAATCCCGATGAAGGAGAAGATGTTTTAACTTCTGCAGGTGATTTTGATATGTTCATTCATAAGTTAAGCCAACCCAATCCTGTTGGCATTGAAGATTATAATAATGATATTACAGTTAATGTTTCACCTAACCCTAGTTCAAGTCTATTTGAATTACACTTTGATTCTATATTAAAAGATATTGAACTTACAGTTTATGATGTAAAAGGTAAATTATTGCAACATTCAAATTACAGCAATACAAATAAAATCAATATTGAAATTAAGCAGCCAAATGGCGTTTACTATGCAAAAGTAAAAACAGAGGAAGGCTTAAAAAAGGTTAAACTTTTAAAGAACAATTAACCAGCCTTCTTAAACAAATTATACTTCAAAAAAAGCTGAGCCTCGCTTGGCTTTTCTTTATTTACTACTTGATAATAATACGTTTTATTGCTTCGGTTTGGTTGGGCATGTAATTCAATTACTTCACCCGCTCGTAAAACTGTAACAAAAGTAGGTCTTTCAGATTTGGGCTGCATTAATGACTCATAAACATATTTAAGTTGATTATCATTTGCATCACGTTTATTAATGGTGCGAATAATATCACCTTCTTTGCAATCAAAATTATTTGGACCCACATTTTTAAATCTAAATGCATCAATGCGTTCATCCCAACCAATGCTGAATTGACCAAAGTCGAAATATGGTTTAGTTAAATGCCCTAAATAATTATAACCAACTTTATTTACGTGCCCTTTGTAATTTATGTTTTTACCCTTTATTAAGTAATCGCTAAAAAACTTACTGAAGTTATAAGTAGAGACTTCATTAAACCAATCAAAAAAACCATCTTCTGCAAAGCCAATGCCTTTTTCAGGTTGTTTGGTCATTTCTAAAATTACATTTTCTAAACCTGTTTTGCCTCTGCTTAAATGACGCAACTCAATATCAAGCATAAATGCAATAATGGCACCTTTATTATAAAAATTTCTGAATTGATAATTGTAATTACTATCATCAATATTTTCACTCATATCGGTTAATGATGATTTTGGAAAACGCTCAGTGAAAAATATTTTTTTACTTATTTCATTTAAAAATTTCCTTTCGCTTATTAATCCATTTCTATACAAAAGCAATAATGAAAAATATTCAGTAACGCCTTCATACAACCAAAGATGTTTTGAATTGGCTGAGCTAAAAACGCCAGGTGGTGCTAAATCTTCACCGTGCAATGCCAATGGTGTAATTAAGTGTAACAACTCGTGCATAGTAAGCCTTTGCAACAAGGCTTGCATTTTTGGTCGCAACCTAATTTTTGGTAAAATATATAAAGAGGAAGTTTGATGATGCAAGCCTCCAAATTGTTCTGCATCTTCTCCAATATCAGAAACCTCATCTTCAAGCAAAATGGTAAACTGATATTTTTCAATTGGGAAACCATCATTAAAATCACCAACTGCTTTTACTACAGGTTCAAGCCATTCTTTAATGGTATTAATGGTGTAGTTTTTATTTTTATCTAGGTAAGCAATTTTAAATTCAGAACCTTTGTAATTAATAGTTGCCGTATCTACATTAGCTAACAATAATGGGTTTTCAAAAAGCTGAC
>Ga0114956_1002275_pt1 | contig 15100 bp, 13 predicted proteins | sample MaitaG_FD_87304 | JGI IMG/M metagenome (GOLD analysis project Ga0114956, IMG submission 87304) | Marine algal microbial communities from Maine, USA - Maine_Asex2 metaG | ecosystem: Host-associated > Algae > Red algae > Unclassified | place: Maine, USA | collected 2015-01-05 | reverse complement strand
TGAAAACAAATTTTTCAAAATTACGCTCCTTACCCGTTAATGAAGCAGCTGAAAATGAAAAGTTGTGGAAACCCATAAGAAGGCTTTTCACCATTTCTAAAAACCACATCAACTTAAACAATGGAGGGTTAAGTCCACACCCAATTTTAGTACAAGAAGAATTGTTCCGCTTAAACAAAATTGCCAATGAAGCACCATCAGTAACCATGGTGCGCAAAATGCATATTGAGCAGAACTTAATTGTTAAAAAAGCTTTAGCTCAAATTGCAGGCTGCAGTCCAACTGAACTAGCAATAAATAGAAATACCACTGAAGGTATCAACACCATTGCCCAAGGACTTAACCTAAAAAAGGGTGATGAAATAATTGTTGCTAAGCAAGATTATTCTTCAATGGTAGTGCTATGGCAACAATTAAAACAAAGAATTGGTATAAAAATCAATTGGGTCGATTTAAAGTTACCATCAGATGATGTGCAATACCAAACCAGCGCTTACACACCATTAATGAATGAAAAAACCAAGTTAGTGCATGTAACACATATGCTTAATTGGAATGGACAAGTAATGCCCGTTGCTCAAATTTGTAAAGCTGCTAAGGCAAAGGGTATTTTCACCTTGGTTGATGGTGCACATACCTTTGGTCATCTAAACTTTAAAATTCCCGAGCTTAACTGTGATGCATACGCAACTAGCTTGCATAAGTGGTTAGCAGGCCCTTTTGGTAGTGGTTTATTATATGTAAACAAAAATAGCATCAATAAAGTATGGCCATTGTTTGCTGCGGCAAAAACTGAGATAAACAACATTTCAAAGTTCGAACATTTAGGCTCAAGGGATTATGTTAAAGATATTGCGCTTTTAAAATCAATAGAATTACATAGTCAACTAAGTAAAGAGTTAATTGAAGCCAGGCTTAGACATTTAAAAAATTATTGGATTACTCAGTTAAATGAAAAACTTAACAACCTTAATTTGTTAACACCAAAACATAAAACGTATTGTGGTGGCATTGCAACATTTAGTTTAGGAGCAGACCGTGATAGTAAGTTATACAGTAGTTGCGTTAAATTTAATATACACCTATCAAAAGTAAATTTTGCAAATATTAATGGTATTCGTATTAGCCCTCATATTTATAACTCTTTGCAAGATTTAGATGCTTTTATCAATTTGGCGAAAGATGCTTAATTAGCAGTTGAGCAATTTTTAGAAAATCGCCTCTCAGCCACTATATTTTTTACATTAATAACTAATTGACCGTCTGTTATTTATAGGACTTTTATGCTAAAAAACACGCTGCAATAAGTAACAACTTTATAATAAGTCCGTCAAACCAATTGAAAAAAACCGAAACAAACATGAACAAACAATTTTTACTTTTGGTGGCTTTAATTATTGCTACAGCTACCTTAGTTAACGCTCAAGGCAACTACCCTTGGTCAATTGGTTTTAGCACCAATGCCATAGATTTTACCTCAACCGATCCAATTTTTGAAGGTTACTTTGATACTGATGATTGGAACTCACTTCCTGTAATAACTAAGTTTACCCTTAGTAGAAAAATTACCAATGGATTGGATGTTGAGCTAAGCCATGCATTTAACAGAGCTAGAAAAAGACCTTTAGTAACTAACATTAACGAAAAAAGAGCAATAAACGACTCTGATCTTAATTTTAAGTTAGGAATTGGTAAGCTTATTAGTAAAAACTCTTGGTTTGATCCATATTTAATAGCAGGCGGTGGTTTAACTTGGGAGAATGATATTGCCTATGGTAACTATGGCGGTGGAGCCGGCTTTAATATTTGGGCTAATGAAAACTGGGGCTTTAACGTACAATCTGTATATGATGTAATGCCAGATCCTTTTCCTAATTACTTTATGCATTCAGCAGGTGTAATTATCAATTTTGGTGGAGAAATTGCCGACATGGACAATGATGGAGTTGCTGATGAGAAAGACAAATGCCCAAACACTGCAGGTTTAAAAGCACTTAACGGTTGCCCTGATACTGACCTTGATGGTGTAGTGGATAGTGAAGATAAATGCCCGAAAAGTGCAGGCCCGGTTGCCAATATGGGTTGCCCTGATACTGATGGTGACGGAATGCATGATGGTATTGACAAATGTATTGATAAAGCAGGTACAGCTGAATTTGAAGGTTGCCCAGACACTGATGGTGACGGAATTACAGATACAGATGACAGATGTCCGAATGAAAAAGGCTTGAAAGAAGACAAGGGTTGTCCTAAAAAAGATAGCGACAATGATGGTGTTTTAGATGAAAATGATAAATGCCCAAATGTTGCTGGATCAAAAAGTATGAATGGTTGCCCTGACAGTGATGGTGATGGTATTGCAGACAATGCAGATAGATGTCCACAAGTTAGGGGTGCTGCAAGCAATGCTGGTTGCCCAGTAGTAGTAGCCGAACCTGTAATAGACAAAGTTCAGGTTGAACAAGAATTAAACTTCAATGCTAAATCTATCAATTTTGAAAGTGGTAGTGATGTAATTAAAACTAGCTCTTATGGTGTGCTGGATAACATTGTTGGTATTATGGGTAAGTATCCAAAAGCCAGTTTTTCAATTGAAGGTCATACTGACAGTCAAGGAAATGACGCTAACAACTTAAGTTTATCGCAAAGAAGAGCAATTGCTGTAGTTAACTACTTTATGAAAAAAGGAGTGGTTGGTTCACGAATTAGCGCTGCTGGTTTTGGTGAAACACAACCAATAGCTGATAACAATACTGCTGATGGTAGAGCAACCAACAGAAGAGTAGAAATTAGATTGAAGTAATAAAAATTAACACCATAATACTTAAAGAGTCATTCATTTTTGGATGGCTCTTTTTTTATGTTGGTCAAATCTCTTAAAAAGGGTTTTGAATAGCTTTCAAAAATTAATCAGTAGTAAGTAGGCCTAACCACCTGCTTAAAAAACCTTCCTGGTGTTTGTACCCCATCAAAGTCTAACCGAGATGACTCTTATGATTTATTATAAACGACACAAAACAACTAAGACCTAATGGCATTAACAGGCTTCATCATAGCTGCAATTAGCGCTGGCACCAAACCTGCAATAACTCCAATAGAAACGGCAATCGTAACAGCCAATACAATATTTCCAGTATCTAAGTTTATGGGAAAAGCCTCCACCGTAGCATTGTAAACTGCTGTGCCAGTAAGTATAATTCCCAAACCTAATGCGCAACCCAATAAGCACAGTATAACAGACTCTATTAAGAACTCAAACATTATGATACCCCAAGTAGCACCAATTGCTTTTTTAATGCCTATTTGACGGGTGCGCTCTTTAACAGCTACAAACATTATAAACGCTATGCTAAATGCTCCAACTATTAATGAAAATCCGCCAATAATCCATCCTACCATATTAATGCTTTTAAACATTGTTTCGAGCATATCAGACAACATGCTCATTTGGTTTAGCGCAAAATTATCTTTTTGTTTTGGCTTTAACCTACGCTGAGCGCGCATTATTCCGGTTAACTCATCTTTCAACTGATCTATTGATGCACTTGCTTTAGGTCTAATCCAAATTTGAGTTTCCTCATTTTTAGGCATAAATTTTCGAGCATACTTGTAGGGATAAAATATTTGAATGTCATTGCTTTCACCCAAAACACTTTGTCCTTCCTTTTTTAAAATGCCAATAACGCTTGCCTTATATCCTTTAAAATTTACTTTTTTACCAATAACGTCTGTCCCTACAGGAAACAAATTGTTGGCAATGTCATTCCCAATTACACAAATGGCGCTGCCATTGTTGCTTTCTAATTCGCTAAAGTATCTGCCCTCTTCAATTTCAAAACCTATCAAATTTCCATACTCTTGCGTTACACCATTTAAGTTCACATTTTCTAATGAGTAACGCTCGTACTTTACTAAGTTACCTCCATCATCCATGGCCAGCGCAACATTTTCCGCTAATTGCGACTGGCTTTTTATAATCTTTAATTCCTGTAAATCAGGGTTAGGTCGTTTCCAAAACTCCCACCACGCATAGTTAGGATCGGTAAATGTCCAAGGCCATTTTTCTATTACTACCACATCATCACCCAATTTTCTTAGGTTTTGTTTTATGCTTTTTTCCATGCTATTGAAAACCGCTTGAACTGAAATAATGCAAAAAATACCAATTGCAATGCCCAACAACGATAGAAATGTTCTTAACTTATTCGACCATAATTCATATAATGCTTGGGCAAATGCTTCATAAATAAGTTTTAACAAAATCATCTACCGTAAAAGTAACAGGTAAAAATTGGCTTATTAAAAATTACGTCTAATTATAGCCGTGGCTAGTCGAAATTATAAGGTGACTTTAGCTTGAAAATTCATCCTAACATTGGCTATTCTAAACTTTTTTATCGTTTTAACTGAATATGAAACCTTTTTATGTTGAATAGCCTTATATATTTTTTAAATTTGCGCCCCTAAAACAAGTCACATTTATGAAGTTGTCAGACTTTAATTTCGAATTACCAGAAAAATTAATTGCTAAATATCCAGTAGAACATAGAGACGAATCTAGGTTAATGGTTGTACACCGTGATACGGGCAAAATTGAACACAAAACCTTTAAAGATGTAATTAACTACTTTGATGAAGGAGATGTTTTTGCCATGAACAATACCAAAGTATTTCCTGCTCGCCTGTATGGTAAAAAGGAGAAAACAGGTGCTAAAATTGAAGTGTTTTTGTTAAGAGAACTTAACAACGAAATGCGCCTTTGGGATGTGTTGGTTGATCCTGCTCGTAAAATTAGAGTTGGTAATAAACTATATTTTGGTGAAGATGAGTTGGTTGCTGAAGTAGTTGATAACACTACAAGTAGAGGCCGTACAATCAGATTTTTATTTGAAGGTACAGATGATGAGTTCAACGATTTGTTAGGGTTGTTAGGAAACACTCCATTGCCAAAGTACATCAATAGAGATGCTGAGCAAATTGATAGAGAGCGTTACCAAACAATTTATGCCAAAACAATTGGAGCAGTTGCAGCACCTACGGCTGGCTTACATTTTAGTCATGAGTTACTAAAAAGACTAGAAATTAAAGGAATTGATTTTGCTGAAGTTACATTACATGTTGGCTTAGGTACATTTAGAAGCATTGATGTTGAAGATTTGTCCAAACATAAAATGGATGCTGAATACTTTAGAGTTGGCCCAGAAGCAGTAACAACTATCAATGGAGCTACTTCAGCAGGTAGAAAAGTTTGTGCAGTGGGAACAACTACTATGCGCTCCTTAGAAACTGCAGTTTCGGCAACCAACGATTTAAAATCGGTTGAAGGTTGGACAAACTTGTTTATCTACCCTTCTCATGTATTTAACATTGCAAATTGCATGATAACTAATTTTCATACACCAAAAAGTAGCTTGCTAATTATGGTAGCTGCATTTTTGGGTTTCGATAAAACCATGGAAATATATGAAGAGGCGATTAAAGAAAAATACAGGTTTTATACCTATGGAGATGCAATGTTAATATTGTAATTTTCTTAAAAAAATAAGCATAAAAAAAGCGCTCTACCATTAGGTTAGAGCGCTTTTTAATTACACAGTATGTGTAATTAAACACCAAGATTCTTTACTTAAGTATTAAGCTAATATTTAAGGTAAATTCATCAAATATTGTTTTGTCTCCTAAGTTGTCAAAAAAGCTACCTGAACCATATTTAACATTGTAATCAGTTCTATCAATTTGCATTTGCGCATTGGCTTCACTGTTGTTCTCGTTAAATTTCACATTAACCTTTACTTCATTCGTAACTCCTTTAATGGTCATGTTGCCTATTAGCTTATATTCACCTGGCATTCCCCTTGAAACTACTTTAGTTATTACATAAGATGAGGTAGGGTGATTTTCAACATCAAAAAAGTCTGCAGACTTTAAATGTCCCATTAACTTTCCGGCCATATCACCTTGCAAATCTGTACAAGTCATTGAAGTCATATCCATTACTATGGTACCGCCAATTAAAACATCATTTTCAAATGTAAATGAGCCACTTTTTAATTTTATATCACCACTATGTGCGCCAGTAACCTTTTTACCCTCCCATTGCACATTACTTAATTCAGTATTCACTTCTCTATTACCTGCAAACGTAATAGCAACCAAAGCCATCATTGTAATTAATAATCCTATTCTTTTCATTTTTTAATTTTTATTTATTTGTTATTTATATTTCTAAATGCATCTAGCAAATCGCTGAGCATTGCAGCTTCTGCTTTATCCAAGTTCACAACTTTATCCATTAGAGGAGTTAGCTTTTTGTCAATCTCAATTAACAATTTTTCACCCTTTGCACTAATTAAAACATCAGCTTGTCTTCTATCGGTGGCATTAACTCTTCTTTCTAACAATTGTTTATGGTACAGCTTATCTACTAAGCGTGAAGCGTTGCAACTGTTATGAATCATCCTTTCAATCAATGTATTTATTGTTGCTGGTTCAGGCGATTGGCCTTTTAGAATGCGCAAAATATTGTATTGCTCATTGCTTAAATCAAACGTTTTTAATAAACCATTAATATGATTTGAAACATAATTGTGGGTGTATAATAAGTTCACAATCACCTTTTCATTGTGGTTTTTAAATTGTTTTTGTTGTATTGCTTTTTCAATTATCACAATGCAAATATATACATTGTATGTATATACATATAATGTCGTGGGTGTTAATTTTTCTTAAATATTAAAAGAATACACCTAACTAATTAAAAATTAAGGGATCAATGCTCGTCTTCCGCGAAAAAGAAGTCGTCATTTGTGGGGTAATCAGGCCAAACATCTTCAATACTTTCGTAAATCTCGCCTTCTTCATCCAATTCTTGGAGGTTCTCAACCACCTCAATTGGGGCACCTGCTCTTATAGAAAAGTCAATAAGATCTTCCTTAGTACTTGGCCAAGGGGCCTCTTCCAAAAAGGAAGCTAGTTCAAGTGTCCAATACATATATTACTGTTTAAAAATTTGCGCAAAAATAATCTGTTTCACGAATGATGCAACTTTTAATCGATAATAAAAGTTCATTTTTTTAAATTTAACTTCCAAAGGTCTAAATCTTCTTAGGCATTTGGCGTCCAATAAATTTCCTCTTCACCTGCGTTATCACTCGCTTTGCGAGCCAAAACGAAAAGATAATCCGATAGTCTATTAAGATAAATTATAATATCATTATCTACTTGCTCTAAAGCTGTCAGTGCCACCACTCTTCTTTCTGCTCTGCGGCAAACACAGCGAGTTACATGACATTGCGCAGCGGCTTTACCTCCACCTGGTAGAATAAAGTTTTTAAGCTTGGGTAAGCTTTCATTCATTTGATCTATGGAGTTTTCCATTGTTGTAACATCAGCCATATCCATTTTTGGCAGCGGAATTATATCTTGTTCAGGTTGTGCAGCCAAGTGCGACCCCATATCAAACAAGCCAATTTGAATTTTTCGTAACAATTGTAAATGTGAATTGTGCACTAGTTCAGCAACCAATCCAATATGAGAATTGAGCTCATCAACTGTTCCGTAAGCTTCAATTTTTACATGGTCTTTACCTACCCTGCTGCCACCAATTAATGATGTTTGTCCTTTATCGCCTCCTTTTGTATAAATTTTCATTTCTTACTCAATCTTCTTTTATAGATAGTTAAAGTGCTGCCATGCGCTCTGCAGTAGTCGCAGGATTAGGATTTACATCATCTCTATCAATCTCGCCATCCTTTAATCTTATAACTCTATGTGCATGTTCAGCAATGTCTTCCTCATGCGTAACTATAATAACAGTGTTACCAGCATTGTGAATTTTTTCAAACATTTCCATTATTTCAACTGATGTTTTCGAATCTAAATTACCAGTAGGCTCATCTGCTAAAATAATTGATGGTGTATTTACCAAAGCACGCGCAATGGCTACTCTTTGCCTTTGTCCACCAGAAAGTTCATTAGGTTTATGGTCTACCCTATCGGCCAATCCCACTTGTTCCAACACCTCTTCTGCTCTATCTAATCTTGCATTTTTACCAGTACCATTGTAAACCATAGGTAGTGCAACATTTTCTAAAGCGCTTAACCTTGGTAAGAGGTTAAAAGTTTGAAACACAAAGCCAATTTCTTTATTTCGTATTTCAGCCAATTCGCCATCCGTTAAATCGCTAACATCAGTATTGTTCAAAGTATAAACTCCACCTGTAGAACTATCCAAACATCCCAAAATATTCATTAAGGTAGATTTACCACTACCAGATGGCCCCATTAAGGCAACATACTCGTTGGTATTGATATTTAAATCTATCCCCTTTAGTGCCATAATGCTTAGCTGGCCCATTATATATTCCTTTTCAATGCCTCTTAGCTCAATTAATGGTTTCATGATTGGGTAATTACTTTAGGTACTTTAAAATAGTCTGAATCTGCATTTGGTGCATTCTCCAATGCTTCCTTTTTGGTAATTGACGGCACTATTTCATCTTTTCGAAAAACGTTGGTTTCTTCACTTACATAAACCATAGGTGCTACATTGCTGGTATCTACCTCTTGTAGTTTCTCGATAAACTTTAGCATTTTCTCTAAATCGCCTTTAATCGCTTGCTTGCCTGCCTCATCAAATTTAAGTTTTGCCAATTCAGCTAATTTATCTACGGTTTTATCATCTATCATAATCGCCTCTTATTAAGTAAATACTAGTGCAAATTAAACAGCTTTGCACTATTTATTATTATGTGAACCTTTTTAAAGTAACCTAAGTTATTGCTTTACTTACTAAGTGGTTACTTTTGATAACGAGTTAAAACTATCACAAAAACCAATAAACTATTTAAAAAATGGATGTAGCATTGAGTGGCTCTCGACCAACGGGCAAATTACATATGGGAAACTACTTTGGAGCAGTGCAAAATTATGTGAAGTTGCAAGAAGAAGACTTTAAAAGTTTTTTCTTTATTGCAGATTATCATTCACTAACCACACATCCTTCTGCAGATTATTTAAAGCCAAATGTTAGAGAAGTTTTAATTGATTATTTGGCTTGTGGTTTAGATCCTGAAAAAACTGCCATTTACATACAAAGCGATTTGCCTGAAACACTAGAACTTTTTACCATATTAAACATGTTTGCCAATAAGGGTGAGCTAGAAAAGGTACCAACTTTTAAAGAAAAGATTAGACAAAAAAATCAAACCATAAACGCAGGCTTACTTACTTACCCTGTTTTAATGGCAGCCGATATTTTAATTCACCGTGCCAACAAGGTGCCAGTTGGGAGAGACCAGGTGCAACACATTGAGATGACTCGGAATTTTGCCAGTCGATTTAACCAAATGTATAAAACCGATTTTTTACCCGAACCTCAACCCTACGTGTTTGCTGGCGAGCCAATAAAAGTGCCTGGCCTAGATGGTTCAACCAAAATGAGTAAATCATTAGGAGATAAAAACTGTGTTTACCTAAGCGATATGCCAGAAGACATTTTGAAAAAGGTGAAAAAAGCCAAAACTGATGGCGGTCCGGAAACACCCAATAGCGAAAAGCCACAAGAAGTTCAAAACCTTTTCGAAATAATGAAATTGGTTTCTGACGCATCAACCTACGAGCACTTTAACAACGCATATAACAATTGTGAAATAAGGTATGGCGACTTTAAAAATCAAATTGCTGAAGACTTAATTGCCTTTAACAAACCTTTTAGAGAGCGCATTGCAGACCTATCGAAACAAGAAGATTATTTGAAGCAAGTAACCAAAAGAGGTGGTGAGCAAGCAAAAGAAAGTGCGAGAGCCACATTAGATGGTGTTAGGAGAATAATAGGTATCGACTATTATTGATTTATCTCCATTTGAATTTTTGTTAATAACTTTTTTAGGCAGTTTAATGGGCTAAACTCAAAAATTATCTTTAAATATGTCTTGTCTTAGCACCTATCGAACATTATGGCCAAAAAGAAAAAAGGAGAAATTAAACACATTGCAATTGCAGGCAACATTGGTGCGGGTAAAACTACCCTTTGCTCAAGTTTAGCTAAGCACTTTGGTTGGGTTGCCCAATATGAAGATGTTGAGAACAATCCTTACCTATACGATTTTTATCAAGACATGCCAAGGTGGAGCTTTAACCTTCAAATCTATTTTTTAAATAGTAGGTTACGTCAAATCATTGAAATTCAAAAGTCGGATGAGATTGTAATACAAGACAGAACCATTTTTGAGGATGCCAAAATTTTTGCTCCCAACCTACACGCCATGGGTTTAATGAATTCTCGAGATTTTGAAAATTATTCTCAGTTTTTTAGAACCATTAAAGAGTTGGTTTCACCACCTGATTTGTTGATTTACCTTAAAGCCTCTATACCAAGGTTGGTTGATCAAATACAAAAAAGAGGGAGAGAATATGAAGAAAATTTACGTTTAGATTACTTGCGTAGATTAAACGAATACTATGAGGCTTGGGTTAGCAAGTACAATGATGGTAGAATATTGGTGATAGATGTTGATGAACTCAACTTTGCTGATAAAAAAGAAGACTTAGGCGAAATCATCAATAGAGTTTCAGCCGAGTTGCACGGCCTTTTCTAAATCCTTTATTTTTGACTTCATGAAATATTTAATGTCAGTGCCCATAATTGCACTAATTACCTTGTTGTGTTTATCATGTTCCAATACAAGTGAAGATGGCAGCCAACAAGCAACAGCAGAAAAAGTTAACAAGAATCCTAATAACGAGCAGATTGTAGATTTTAATAAAAAAGATGCCGCTCAAAACAGAAAAATTGGTAAGCAACTAGTTTTAGAAGATATTGTAGGTACTTGGGTTTTGGAAGACACCAAAATTGGCGGCACTAGAACTGTTAAATACAACAAAGACAATACTTTTAGAGCTATCGTTATCATTAACAATGATGAGTATATTGATGAAGGAATATGGAGAGTATCTGGCGATCAAATAAAATTTAAACGCAAAGGCAATAACATTGAGGTTGCTATACCTGTAGAAGTTAATAAGAACGAGTTGATTGAAAAATATTACAATGCTGGCAGGGAAGAGCGGAAGGTTTATGAGAAGAGTGAGTGATTTTTTGCTCATTGCTTTCCATATATCTGTATAACGTTTTAGAGATTAACTCAACCCCATTTTTCTTTCTAAATGATGGTACCCTATTCCAAACAATGATCTTGTTTGTATAATCTTTCTTAAAATGTCTTCCTTTTGAATTGGTGCATTTTTGTTTTTAGAAGCAATAATTAACACATTTTTAGGCGTATGCGCATCAGAAACAAACTCAACCACCTTAGTTGAATATCCATAGTATTCTAAAATGAGCGCTCGAATACCATCTGTTACCATTTCAGCTTGCCTTTCTAAAAATATTCCATATTTCAATAAAAAATCTAAATCATTTTTCGCCTTATGCTTTTCTATTTCTCGCCTTATCTGTTTGTGACAACAAGGAGCAACAACAATTAAATCTGCACTACTTTTTATGCCCATATAAATAGCGTCATCAGTTGCTGTATCGCAGGCGTGCAGTGCTATTAAAACATCAATGTCATTGTTTTCATATTTTTCAATTTCACCTTGTACAAATTTTAACTTGGCAAAATCAGATTTGTTAGCAATTTTGTTACATAAGTCCACCAAGTCTTTCCTATACTCAACGCCTATTACCTCAGCAGGCTTGTTTAAAACATTGTTTAAATAATCATACAATGCAAAAGTTAGGTAACCCTTTCCTGCTCCCATATCAACAACTTTAGTTATGGCTTTATTGGGTAGTTTTTTCAAAAGGGAACTTAAAATTTCAACGTAGTGATTTATTTGTTTGTATTTATCTTGAGCGTTCTTATATACTTCTCCTTCTTTATTGGTAATTTTTAGTTCGTGTAAGTATTGTTTTCCTATTGCTTCAATCTTTCGAACCTTTTTTTGGTCGTGATCTAAAGAAGGAAGCACCTTAATTGAAGGTTGACTATTTTTAATCCTCCATCTTTCATTGTTTATGTATTCCAATAATGTATCTGCATCAATAGTGCATAGCCTAACTAAACGAAAACCATTAACATCAATGGCTTTTTCAATGATAGAGAAAGCTTCTTCCAATAGATAGTTTTTAACTATGTCTTTGGTTTTATACCTGTACGTAAAGCTTAATTTATCTTTCTTTTTAATTAACACCCTTTTTATTTGAATGCTCTTTAAGTCTTCCTCATCACCTTTATAAGCACCTAATGAAAGTTTAACAAACGAACCAGCTGCTAAACTTTCTTTTGCAGTAGTAATGATATTGTTAATGCGGTTTTCCATTTGATGGCAGTTATTTAAAGACATTAAAATTATTAAAAGCAAAAAAAAAGAGATTACTAAGTTAATAGCAATCTCTTTTCCAATGTGGGCGATATAGTCCCGATAGCTCCCGGGATCGAACCCTATGACTTAGCGAGAATGATCAAAACAAAAACCCCAGTTAAAAACTGGGGTTTAATCTGTGGGCGATATAGGACTCGAACCTATGACTTCCACCTTGTAAGGGTGGCACTCTGAACCAACTGAGTTAATCGCCCCAAATAAATTTGGGCATTGAACCTCCCGTCCCGATAGCTATCGGGATTTGGGATGAGTTAATCGCCCGTTAGGGTGTGCAAATTTAATGTTATCGATATTAAATGCAAACAAATAGTGGCTTATAATTTAAAAATTGTGAATTAATTGGAATGTTGGGTGTTTATTAAATTATCATCTTTACCCAATAATAAAATTGTAAATCTGTTAATTATTTATGCTAAAGTGGTTTAAAAGAGCAATGTTGCTCATTGTGGGTATTTTCCTTATAATAATTATAGCCGCCTTTGTATTCCAAAATAAAATTGGAGAATCGTTAAAAACTGCTGCCGTTAAACAACTAAACAACTCATTAACTAGCCCCATAACTATTAATGGCGACATCACCATTTCTCTTTTTAGCAACTTTCCTGATGCCTCAGTTACCATTGGTGATATTATCATAGAGAATCAAATCGATAAAAATGATCCAATTCTGTTAAAGCTAGAAAAGCTTCATTTATCTACCAACATCATTTCAATTTTAAAAAAGAACTACACCATAAACTCTATTACCCTAGAGAATGGAGCGCTAAATCTTATTACCACAAAAGATGGTAAAACCAACTATGACATTTTTAAGGAACAAAGCCAAGAAAAATCGGAAGGCGCCCAAAGTTTAAACGTAAAAAAAACCATCCTAAAAAATGTAGTGGTTACCTATGCCAACCATGCAAAGCACCTAAATAGTAAGCTTGTTGCTAAGCAAATACTGCTCAATGGCCAATTTGCTGGTGATGTTTTAAAAGCTTCTATTCAAGGCCAATTGGTTTCAGATCATATTGATTATCGCAGCGAAACCTATTTGGTTCAAAAAGTTATTGATTTAAAAACCTCTTTTACTTTTCAAAAAAATGAAAACGCCTTTTTCTTTGATAAAAGCACCATTAGTATTGATAAAGCACCATTTCAATTGGCTGGTAAAATAGATAGAGGCAATGTATCTACTGTTTTTGATTTAACCATTTCGGCCAAAGAAGCCAACCTAAAATCATATTTAAGTTTGATGCCCTACTCCATTAGCAAACAACTTAAAAACTTTAATAGCACTGGTAAATTGGCAGTTACAGGCACAGTAAAAGGTACGCTCAACAATACACAAACCCCTCAAATTTATACCGAAATTGTTTTAAAAAATGGCAAGCTTACCCATAACGATTTAAAGTATCCTTTAGAAAAAGTATTGCTAAAAGGCAGCTTTACCAACGGAAGTAAACAAAGCGATAAAACTTCAAAACTTACTTTTAGTAAAATTGAAGGGGAACTAGATGGAAGACCAATTACAGCAAGCTTTTCATTAGAAAATTTTGCTGATCCATTTTTAGCCATTCAACTAGATGGTGAAATACCCATTAATAGTTTGGAAAAAACCATAGAGCAAACACAAATTGAAAAACCACAAGGCGATATACTTTTTAATGAAGTTACCATCAATGGAAAGGTTAGCGACTTTCAAAACAAAAAATACTTTAACCGTTTAAACGCAAATGGTGCTATTGAATTGATCAATGCATCATACCACATACAAAATGATGAATTTTCAGGAATTAGTGGACTGTTTGACATTAAGGGCAATGAACTTAAAACCACTGATTTATCTGTTAATTTTAAAAACTCCGATTTATTGGTGGCAGGTACTATTCAAAATTTGCTGCCTTACATTATTAACGCAAATGATTCGGCAAGTAACCCTGTAGTATTAAAAATTGAGCAAAGTATTACCGCCCAAAAAATTGAATTAAATGAATTATTCGATTTGTATAACAAATATTATAGCTCATCAAGCGATAAAAAATCATGGTCAAACTCTGTATTTAAAGGCATTGAAGCTAGATTAAATTTAGACATACAAAGTTTGGTTTATGACGATATTGATGTTGCTAACTTGAAAGCCAACATAGGAATATGGCAAAACAACTTAAAGATTAACTCATTTAACTGCAAAGCATTTGATGGAAAAATCAACCTTACTTCAACGGTTAAGTTTTCCGACTTTGATAACTTTAAGATTAAAGGCTTCACCAATTTAACGAACATTGACATTAACAAAATGTTTGTGCAATGCGATAATTTTAGTCAAGACTATTTAGTTGCGAGCAATATTTCAGGCAAGTTAAAATCTAAAATCAACTTTACCTTGCCTTATGAAAATGGCTCATTTACTCAAAATAAAGCCAATGTTGTGGCTGATTTGAGCATCAGAGATGGTGAGTTAAAAAACTATGAGCCTCTTAGCGCATTATCAAAATACATATCGCTAGAAGACTTACAGAATGTTTCTTTTAAAGAGTTAAACAATCAACTAACCATTGCCAATGGTAAATTGAGCATACCAACCATGCAAATAAATTCTAGCGCGTTAGATGTTTCACTTTCGGGCAGCCACAGTTTTAACAATGAAATTAATTACAAGGTAAAATTGAGTTTGGCTGAATTGCTTTATAAAAAGGTTAAACGGAAAAATGACCAAAAAGCAACAAAG
>Ga0114956_1002268_pt1 | contig 15126 bp, 17 predicted proteins | sample MaitaG_FD_87304 | JGI IMG/M metagenome (GOLD analysis project Ga0114956, IMG submission 87304) | Marine algal microbial communities from Maine, USA - Maine_Asex2 metaG | ecosystem: Host-associated > Algae > Red algae > Unclassified | place: Maine, USA | collected 2015-01-05 | reverse complement strand
CGGCCCGAGCGGAGCGGTGTGACCCGGGTAGGAGCGAGGGACGAGCGGGTGGAGCCGACGGAGGAGGCGACCAGTTAGAGCTGGTTGCCATGTCCGACGAACGTCGGCCCGAGCGGAGCGGTGAAACTCAGCTGGGCTCGCGTGACCACAGCACGTCGAAGTCGACGTCGATGTCCAGCACCTGAAACGCTCGACCGAAGCCGAGACAGAAGGCGTTGGTCATGGTGAGTTCCATCATCTCCTGATCGGAGAAATGCTCTCGCAGCCGCGTCCACAGGTCATCGCCGACCATGGTGTGATCGATCGCGAACTGCTCTGCGTATTCGATGGCCAGCTTCTCACGAGGTGAGAACGCATCGTTGGTGACATAGCTCTGAACCTGATTGTACAGCTCATCGTCGAGACCTTGCTGCATCGCCGATGCAGCCCGAGTGTTCAGTCAAACGTGACACTGATTGAGTTGCGCAATCCGCATACGAGCAACCTCGCGCTCGCGGATCGGCAGACTGCTGTTCTCATAGATCGCCTCGCTCATCGCCGACATGCCACTCCGCAGATCGGGCGCCAGCTTCCAGATACGAGCGGCTTCGAGGCCATCACCTTCGGGTACATCAAGTCGAGCCATGAGGGCTTTCTATCACAGCAGGTCGGGGTTGGCCTTGGCGAGGAGTTCGTAGTCGAGGGCCGTGGGGAGTTTCTGGGTGAACGCAGCGCCGTCGACGCGGATGGTTTCGCCGCTGATGTAGCTGGATTCGTTGCTGGCCAGGAAGAGGGCGCAGTTGGCGATGTCGTCGACATGGCCCATGCGCCCGAGCGGGGTCTGGTTCTCGATTGCCTGGATGGCGAGCCGGTTCTTGAAGTGGCCGGCGGTCATGGGGGTCTCGATCAGGTGGGCGGCGATGCAGTTCACGCGCACGTTGTCGGGTCCGTATTCGAGTGCGGCGATCTGGGTGGCGTACTCGAGACCGGCTTTCGATGATGCATAGGCGGCCAGCCCTTTACTCGGATTCTGAGCGGTGAGTGACGACGTGGAGATGATCGATCCGCCAGTGCCGTTGGGGTTCGCACTCATGGCATTTCCCATGGCCCGCAGGAAGTAGATCGCACCGGTGAGTTGTACCTGCACCATGGGCTCCAGGATCTCCGGGGTCAGGTCTCGGATCGGCGTGCTCTTCTCGTAGCCGGCGTAGTTCACCCCGATGTCGATGTGGCCATGGTCGGCCATGATCTGACCGGTCACTGCCTCGAGTTGCTCGAAATCGGTGATGTCACAGGCCACGCCGGTACCACCCAGACGTTCGGCGACCTCCGACGCCAGTTCGGCGCGTCGTTGAGCGATCACCACATGCGCGCCGTGCTCGGTGAAGAGCTCAGATGTGGCCAGGCCGAAGCCGCTTGCGCCACCAATGATCACGGCCACCTTGCCGTCGAGTCGTTTTGTCATGTCGTTCTCCCGCTGTCGAGCGGTCCGCTCGCCTCGCTGCTGGGGTCCACAGTACGCTCGCCGTCGTGCAGATTCCGAAGCTGGTCGTGTTCGATGTCGACGGAACGCTCATTGATTGGGACGGCGTGATTGCGCCATCCACCGTCGCCGCGTTGGCGCAACTTCGATCACATGGCATAACGGTGGCGGTGGCGACCGGCCGGCCGCTCGCGCTGGCGGACTCCACGCTCGAGCAAGTCGGTGGTGCCGACTGGATGGTCAGTGGCAATGGTGCGGTGTTGTTCGAAGTCGCCACGCAACGAAAGCTGCGCGATCTGTTCTTGCCCATCGACGTCGTGCTACCGATCATCCGGGGCCTGCGGGCACGGCTGCCGGGTATCGAGTTCGCAGTCGAGGTCGGCGACATCGTGTTCGAAGAACCAGGCTTCGATCGCCGCGTCCCCGAGACGAATCCACTCGAAGCAGTGCCCGACGTGCTCGATGCGTTGCCCGCCGATCTGTCTCGCGTCCGACGCGTCATCATGTTCCATGACGACTACGACGGTCGGCTCGGCAAGCTGGCAGAGATCGTGACCGAGTTCGCCGACGCACGGTGCCAGGTGCAGGTCGGTGGCCTGCCGATCGTCGACGTGTCACCCATGGGCAACCACAAGGCAGCGGCGCTACAGGTGCTGGTCGACCATCTCGGCTTGACAACGGCCGATGTCGTTGCCTTCGGCGATGGCGGCAACGACATCGAGATGCTGCAATGGGCCGGGACAGGTGTGGCCATGGGCAACGCCCGCGCCGAGGTGCAAGCCGTGGCCGACCATGTGACCGGCACCGTCGGCGACGGCGGCGTCGCTGCCTTTCTCGAACCGCTGCTGGCAACTGCCGGGCGGCAGCCCAGTGTGAGAGAGTGACTGGCAATGAGTGATCATGAATTCGGATTCAAGACCCGCAGCCTGCATGCTGGTGGCCAGCCCGACTCGGCCACCGGGGCACGAGCGGTGCCGATCTATCAGTCGACGAGCTTCGTTTTCGAAGACACCGCCGATGCGGCCGATCTCTTCGCGCTGCAGAAGTACGGCACGATCTACAGCCGCATCTCGAATCCGACCACCGCTGCGTTCGAAGAGCGCATGGCCAGCCTCGAAGGTGCGATCGGCTCGGTCGCAACCGCCAGTGGTCAGGCGGCAGCATTCCTGGCGATGACGACACTGGCCGGTGCCGGTGATCACATCGTCGCCGCATCGGGCGTGTACGGCGGCAGTTACACGCTGCTCGACACCACCATGGGTCGGTTCGGCATCGACTCCACGTTCGTCGCGAACACCGACGCCGATGCATTCGCCGCCGCCATCCGCCCCGAGACCAAGGCGCTGTACACCGAGATCATCGGGAACCCCGGCGGTGCTGTGGCCGACCTCGAAGTCTTGGCCGACGTCGCCCATAGCCATGGACTACCGCTGCTCGTGGACTCCACCTTCGCCACCCCGTGGCTGTGTCGCCCGATGGAGTGGGGCGCAGACATCGTGATCCACTCGGCCACCAAGTTCATCGGCGGCCATGGCACCAGCATCGGTGGCGTCGTTGCCGAAGCCGGTACCTTCGACTGGAGCTCGGGGCGCTTCCCTCGTATGACCGAACCCGTGCCGACCTACAACGGTCTGCAGTGGCACGGCAACTTCGGCGAATACGCCTACTGCATGGCGTTGCGCTCCGAGCAACTCCGTGATGTAGGAGCGTCGCTGTCGCCGTTCAACGCATTCCTGATGCTGCAAGGGCTCGAGACCCTGCCTCTGCGGATGGACGAACATGTGCGCAACGCCCAGGCGGTTGCGACCTGGCTGCACGCCGACCCTCGCGTGAGCTGGGTGGCGCACGCCGATCTCGATGACTCGCCCTACCGCTCATTGGCCGCCAAGTACCTACCCCGCGGCGCGGGTGCCATCTTCACATTCGGAGTCAAGGGTGGCCGCCAGGCAGGACAGGGCTTCATCGAGAAGCTCGAAATGATCAGCCACCTGGCCAATGTGGGCGACGCCCGCACCTTGGTCATACACCCGGCCTCGACCACGCATCAACAGCTCACCGACGAGCAGCTTGCCGCAGCAGGTGTTGGCGGCGACATGGTGCGGCTGTCGGTCGGACTCGAAGACCTCGATGACATCCTGTGGGATCTCGATCAGGCGCTCGGCTGAGGACAGCCCGGTAGTCGTTGGGTGACTTCTACTATTGGCCGACGAAGGTGCGACAGTCCGGAATCGCCACGTCGACTCGGCCACCGCACGTGGCGCCGATCTCCTGGAACTCGCTGTCGAGTGGAGATCGGTAGAACAGGAAATCACATGCGGTCATGTTGGCCTCGTCCTCACAGGCTTCGACCACGCGGTTGAGACCGGCGCTATCGGCGTCGAAGACCAAGCCGTCATCGCCGGCGTCGATGTCGGCAGTGCAGAAGGCGACTTCGGTTTCACTGCGGCCCCCGCAGGTGAGGGCCGCAGCCTCCTCTTCGGAATCGAACTCGGAAATCTGAAAGAGGATGTCGCAGGCCAGGTCGTTGTCGCCTTCGCAATCATCGAGTAAACCTTGGAGTTGTTCTGCGCCCCCGAGTCCGAAGCCGTCGGAGTTGTCGTCGGTCTCTCGGCCGCCACGGTCGTTGTCGCCATCGTCTTCTGCGTCGGCATCTGCATCGTCATCTTCGACATCGGCCGCTGGGTCGCTGTTGTCGTCTGGCTCTTCGTCGTCGGCTGCGGCGCCGATGTCGCTGGTGGTCGAGTCGTCGCTGGTCTCGATTGTGTCGTCTCCGGCGTTGGTTGCTCGTTCGTCGCGAGCCACCACGGTGTTCGAAGAACAGGCCGCGAGGAAGAGGGCGCCCACAGCAAGACAGATCAGAATCCGGAATCTTGAGTGCATCCTCTCAGTTTGCCCGCCAGCTGGCGTAGATCGTGGCCGCACGCCACAATTGGCTGGTGACCTACGTTGAACCGAGCGCCCGAGCGCGCAAAGACATGCTCGACCAGACCCGCACGATTGCGGTGGTCGGCGCCTCGTCGAACCCGTCGCGCGCCAGTAATTTCGTGATGACGTACCTGGCCTCATCAGTGTGCGACTTCGTGCTGTACCCGGTGAACCCACGAGAACCCGAGATCAACGGATTCACCTGCTACCCATCGCTCGACGCGCTGCCGGTGGTGCCGGACATGGTCGATGTCTTCCGCAAACCTCAGGACTGTCCCGCCATTGCGGCCGAAGCGGTCGCAGTTGGTGCAACCACTCTGTGGCTGCAGTTGGGCATCGTGTCGGACGAAGCGGCCGAAATCGCCGCCGCCGCGGGGCTGCAGGTCGTGATGGATCGCTGTACCAAGATCGAGCATGCTCGCTTTGCCGGAGGGCTGCATCTGGCCGGCTTCGACACCGGCGTGATTTCCAGTCGCCGGGCAGGCTGAAGCTCGTCAGCTGGTGCGATAGTCGCCGAACGTTTCGTCGCGTTCGCTGAGTTTGTCGGTCAGATTGCCGTCGGCAAACCCTTCGCGGTATGCCAACGACGACGGCTGATGAAAGGCCAGCGCCTGCAGTTCGGTGGTTGCGCGGATGCCGTCGCGAATGCCCATTGCTTCCATGGCTCGATGGGCTGCTCGCTTGTTCATCGCCAGTAGGTCCGGTGGGATTTTGGCGATGCGGGTGGCGATCTCGAGTACTCTTTCGCTCAGATCGGCCTCGGCGAACGCTCGGTTGGCGTACCCGGACTCGACCGCCTCGGTACCCGACATGGCGTCGCCGGTCAGCAGTGCTTCCATGCCGCGACGCAGTCCCATCATCCAGGTCTGCCACTGCATATCAGGTGGCGACATGAGCCGTACTGGTGGGTAGCCGATCTGAGCATCGTCGGCCACGTAGACCAGATCGCACGCGGTGGCGAGTTCACTGCCACCGGCCAGACACCACCCGTGCACCTGGCCGATGATGGGTGTTGACATGTCCCACATCTCGAACCAATTGTTCACGACGTGTCGGGCCCACCAACCGTCCTGGTAGGCAATGGCACGTTCCACGGGGCGGTTGGGTTTGCTCAGGTCATAGCCAGCCGAGAAGCACTTGCCGGCGCCCCGCACGATCATGACCGACACGTCCTTGTCGCGATCACCGGTGCGTAGTGCCTCGAACAACGCTCCTCGCAGGCTGTCGTCGAGGGCGTTGCGTTTGTCGGGGCGGTTCAGGGTCAGGCGGCGGATCTTTGGTGCCGGGTCGTCGATGAGTAGTACGTCTTCAGCCATGACCCGAGCCTTCACCGGTTTGTGCCGCGAAGCCAAATCGTTGCTGCGGTCATTACCCTTTGGGTCAGACCCAGATGGTTCGCTTGTGCTTGCGCTTAGTCTCGCGGGACGGCTGCGGTCATGGATTGGTTGGCCGATGCGAGAAGTTTTCCGTCTCGGCTCCAGATGAAGCCGCGACTGACGGCGAAGCCTGCGGCCAGAAACTCGACATGGCTTTCACACAGCAGCCACTCGCTGTCCGGATCAGGCGCGATTGGTTCCACGAAACGAATGGTGTTGTCCAGGCTGGAGCAGAAGATCCGTTCGTTGACCGAGTTGCCGACGGCTGAAGGCAGGTAGTCCGCAATCAACGCCAGCGCGCCGGCGTCGTGGGCCACGTTGGGCATCCGCGCCCAGAAGAGCGTCGACGCGTCGCCACTGGCAGTGCCTCGTCCGGCTGCGTCTTCGGGAGCGAAACCGAACATGCCGCGCGCCATGCGCACCTCGACATGGTTGTGTAACGATTCGTTGTCCTGGAATCGGCGTAACGGCTCACAATCCTCGGGTGCTGCGGCTCCGGGCATCTGCTGTCCGATCAGGCGGTGTTGTTCACGACGGCTGCCGGTTGCGCCGAGAAGTGCCAGCACGGTGCGGTCGCCGCTCATGCCGGTCAACCGGGCCTGACAGGCGGTGCGGCCCTTCGTCAGGATCTCGGCCGAGATGGTCAGGTCGTCGGGCGGCGTGATCGTCGAGGCGAATTGGCAGGTCATGTAAATCGGCGGCTGGTCGGCAGTTGCTTCGAGAACTATCAGGCCGGCAGCCAGCCCGACGCCGCCGAACAGCGATCCGGATCCGCCACCCAACAGGCTGTCGTTCATCGTCAGCGCATGGGTCTGGTCGGTCTGGGGTGTGAGGCCGAGGAACTCGGCGGTCGTCATCGAGGTAGCCATATCGGTGCACGACCGTAGGCGAGCCCGAGGACCTGCAGCTAACCCGCCTGATCGGCGACGCTGCCGCGGCTGAGGCGAATGAGTTCACCCCAGCCGACTCGCGAACCGGTGCGCAGCAAGGTGAACTCGTACACCCGGCTGGCGAGCCGGAAGACTAGGTAGGAGCTGAGTGCGAGCAGCCCGAGCGAGAGCGCGACTTCACCCGTGCCGATGGTGTCGCGTGAGACACGCACCGGCAACAGCATGGGTGCGGTCAGCGGAAACCAGGTCAGAATCTTGACCAGCAGCGATTCGGCGTTGCCGAACACGGCTGTCTGCCCCACGAAGTACCCCAGAAACAATGGTGCGAAGACCGGCAACATGACCTGTGCCTGGTCTTCTTGGCGCGAGATCAGCGAACCGAGCAGCGCAAACAACGTCATGTAGATCAGTAGGCCGCCGAGCACACTCAGGCCCAGAATGGGCACGAACTGCCACACCGAAGCAGGTATGTCGACCACCCGGGTGACCAGTAGCGAGGCGATGAGCCCAACGATGATGATCGCCAGCTGGACCAGCGCCAGCACGGTCAATCCCAGGACCTTGCCGGCCAGCAACGTCTGGGGGCGGATTTGGCTGAGCAGCACCTCGACGACCCGAGTGGACTTCTCTTCGACCACGCTCATCATGGCGAACTGCCCGAAGATCTGCGGCAGGAGGAAGGCCAGCATGAGCCCGAAGAACGCAACGCCTGCGCGCACGTCTTCTGTAGCCGACGAATCGTTCACGAACTGTTGCTCGACATCGATCGGAGCGAACACCAGCCCCAGGTCGCCAGGGTTCAGGCCGAGATCTTCGGCCCTGCGCACTGCTTCGGACTGTTGCAGCGCCGCAGTGATCAAGCTACTGATCGACGAGTCCTCGGTGGCATCCCAGATGAGGGTGTGGGGCGCTTGCACCGCCACATCGAGGTCGCCGGCGCTCAGTTGGCCGTCGACGGTTTCGTCGTCGGTGTCGTTGAAGTCGACCGTGGTGAGCTCGAACGTTCCGTCGGCGAGCACGGTCAGCTGGTCTTCGAAACCGTCGACCACGTCGACTCCGATCCCGATCGTGATTTCTCGCAGATCGTCAGATGGCGCAGGTACGAACGAGATGCCGATCGGTGCGGCGACCACGAGCAGCAACAGGATGCCGGTGATCGCCCGATAGCCCTTGGAGCGACCGCGAGTGCGGACCTCGCGCAGGGCGACTTCTTTGATCTGACGTCGCCTCACTGCGAAACCAATTCGATGAAGACGTCTTCGAGCCCCGGTGGCTCGAAGCTGACCGAGGTCAACGTTCCGGCCCGTGCCGCTTCGGCGATGAGCGCTGCCGGTTCCACACTGGCGTCGACATGGAAGCGCGATTCATGGTCGGCGGATTCGAGCACGCTTGCGTCGGCTGGTACCCAGTCGGGAGCGGGGCCAGCCCACTGCAGCGTGAGCAGTCGGTGCGGCGCCCGTCGTCGCAGCTCGTCGACCTTGCCACTGGCCAATGTGCGGCCGCCGGCAATGATGGTGACGTCCTGGGTCAGATCCTGAACGAGTTCGAGTTGATGACTCGAGAACACGACGCTCACGCCTCGTTCGACCTGCTCGGTCATGACGCTTGACAGCATGGCGACCGCAACCGGGTCGAGACCGGCGAAAGGTTCGTCGAGAATCAGCAGCTCGGGCTCGTGCACCAGCGCAACGGCGAGCTGTACCCGCTGCTGATTGCCGGTCGACAGCTCTTGGATCATGTCGTCTTTGCGATCGGCCAGGTTGACGCGTTCGGCCCATTCGTGGGCTCGGGTGGCCGCGGTTGCGCTCTCGAGCCCGGCGAGGCGACCGAAGTACGCGATGTGTTCGTGCACCATCATGCGGGCGTAGAGGCCGCGCTCTTGTGGCATGTACCCGATGTTGCGCCGGTCCTCGATCCGGATTGGATGGCCATTCCATTGAACGCTGCCTTGGTCGACCGAGGTCAGCCCGATCACGCTGCGCATGGTCGTGGTCTTGCCAGCGCCGTTGGAGCCGAGGAAGCCGACCATCTGCCCACGTTCCACGATCAGGTCCACACCGGCGAGCGCATGCACCTTGCCATAGGCCTTGTGCAGCCCCCGAACCTCCAGCGCCGCCGTCATGGTCGTCGGACGGTTTCTGGTGGGCAGGGTTTCGCCGAGGGACGAGGTGAAAGCCGGACTGTTGTTGGTGGGGGGTGGGGGAGGATTGTGGACTTGGTGGCTTGAGGGCAGGGTTTCGCCGAGGGACGAGGTGAAAGCCGGACTACTCCCAGTAAGGGGCGCGAAGTTTGCGTTTGTTGATCTTGCCCATGGTGTTGCGGCCGATCGTGTCGACGACGTCCACCGACCGAGGACACTTGTAGGAGGTCAGCCGGTCCTTGCACCAGGCAATGATGGCAGCTTGATCAGGTGGGTTGTCAAGGTCTGTGGGAATGACGAGTGCCTTGAGGCTCTCGCCCATGTCGGGGTCCGGCACACCAATGCAGGCCACGTCGGCGATCTCGGGGTGGTCGATCAGCACCAGTTCGGCTTCGGCTGGGTAGATGTTGGCGCCGCCCGATACGACCATGTCGCTGAACCGGTCGGTGAGGTATACGAATCCGTCGTCGTCCATGTACGCGATCTCGCCCAATGTGAACACCCCCGGCGCAATGTGGGCCGCGGCGGTCTTTTCGGGGTCATTGGGGTAGACGACGCCGCGTCCGGTTTCGTCCTTGAAGTACAGCCGACCTTCGGTGTTGGCGGGCACTTCGTTGTCGTCGTCGTCGAGGACCATGGCGGTGAACGGTGCTATCGCCCTGCCAACCGAGCCGGGGTGGTCGAGCCATTCCTCGCTGCTGATCGAACAGGTGGTGCCGACTTCGGTTGCGCCGTAGGAGTCGCGGAAGACCGGTCCGAACCACTCGATCATCTGGCGCTTCACATCGATCGGGCACTTGGCGCCGGTGTGGGCGATCAACTTCATCGACGACACGTCGTACTTGGCTCTGACATCCTCTGGCAGCTGCAACATGCGCACGAAGTGAGTGGGCACCATCACGGTGGTTTCCGTTTTGTATTTCTCGATGGCGGCCAAGGTTGCTTCGGCATCGAAGCGTCCTCTGATGACCGACGAGATGCCGGCAGCCAGCAGGCGCATTCCGCTGAGGGGACCGGTGTGGTACATCGGCCCCACAACCAGGTGCGTGCCGAAGGCGGCGAATGTGGTATTCGTGAGCGCATCTATGTGACCAGCCATGTCGCCACCACCCGCGAACATCGTGGGTGGAAGTTCGGTGCCCTTGGGCAGGCCGGTGGTGCCCGAGGTGTAGAGCAGGTTGGGTAGCGGCAACGTGTCCATGGGCGGATGCTCGGCTGATCCGGCATCGAGCCATTGACGCCAGTCGGTGACACCGGCCGGGTGATCTGCGCCCCACATGATCACGGTTTCCACGCCGGCTTCGGCGGCGGCGTGTTGGGCTCGACTCAAGGTCGACTCATCGCAGAAGATGACCTGCGACTCGCTGTCGCTGACGATGTAGGCGGCTTCGTCGGCGGTCAGGTGGAAGTTCACGGGCACGGTCGAACAACCCGCAAGCAGCCCACCCAGGTGAGCCAGCGCCGTCTCACCTGCGTTCTCGGCGAACACTGCCACGCGACGCTTGGGACCCAAGTCCATCGCCAGCAACAGGTTGGCGCATCGGTTGAGCGTGTCGTTCACCTCGGTCCAGGTCAGATCGCGGTATTGATCGGCCAACGCAACAGCAGATGGGTCGGCGGCGGCGAGTGCCGCAGCGAATTCAGGCATGACGTCAGTCTTACGCAGAAACGATCGGAGTCAGAAACTCGTCACTCAGGTCGGGTGCACCGTGGTAGTGGCGAACGAGTTTGCGGTCGGCAAACTTCCACTCGCCGTCTTCTTTGACATAGGCGTCGTCGTAGTGGGCCAGCAAGATGCCGACGGTGCCATCCTTGCGTCGGAACGACTCCTGGATGTGCCAGCGACCGGTTCCGGTACCGGCCGCATCGTCGAGATCACACGACCCGTTCAGCGTGGTTTGGATGACGGCGTCGAAGCCCTGCATGGCCTTGTGCCAGAACTCGATGATGGCGTCGCGGCCTTTCAACTCGCGTCCCGGCGCCAGCGTCCACTCGGCATTCGACGCCCAGGTGGCACCCCACAGCTCGCCGTCGTAGCGCACGACCGCATCGGAGTAGCGGTGGACCAGGTTTGCGATGTCGGTTCGGCTCATGGGTCCACCATAGGAAGCAGCGGTCGGGCGGCTTTAGTTCGCGATCGGCACTCGTGTGAGCTCGTTGCTGGTTCCGATCAAAATTTCGTCGTCGCCGACTGCGACCCCGTTGCACACCCGGCGGAAGTTCGGATGTCGCTGACTCAAAAGAGATCTGCTCGGAACCATCGGTGGCGCGGACTCTGGCGTCTGGTGATCCAACGAGTCCCAGAAACTGCCAGCCGTTGCGTTCGAACTACACGAGAGCCGAACCCTGTTCGACAACGGTGATCACCCATCCAGCGGGTCCATGGTCGATGCGATAGAGGGCATTGCTGAGTACTGCTCGTCCTTTGAAGTTGTCGGGAAACAGAGCAACGGTCGCGTTCGCATCTGGCGCGAGCATCGTTACCAGCTGGCCGCCTGCGTCGGCGAGCACCAGTGTCTGACCATCAGCCGCCTTCGCAGCGAGAAACCTGGGGTCACCCAACTCGCTGAGCCGGTCAGCGATGGGCACGGGCACGATTGCTGCTAGGTCGGTCTTGCTATCGAGGACGGTGAACGAGTCGCCTTCGGCAACGGGATAGGCGCGCCACGCGCTCCTGTTCCACCTGGGGTCTTCTGGTTCGCGAGTGGATAGTGGGGTAGCGCGGGTGCCGGATCGACTCACTACGACGCGCTGCACAACTTCTGGGCGTTCGAGACCCGGTGGTGAGAACGTCGTGCCTCCACAGAGCAGCACGCTCAGAGCCTCTTGCTCTACCACGAGCCCACACACGGATTCTGCCGGTCCGGCAACCAGCTCGTCGTCGATTTCCTTGAACTCGGTGGACCGCCCGATGTTCGAGCGAGAGTGCAGCGAGGGCGTTCGCGAGTTCGTGGTCGACGGGTTCGATCTCGGTGATCGGCGACCCGAAGACGATGGGTCGCTCTCGTTCTCGACGTCGCCTGCGAAGCCACGACAGCGCCCAGTTCATAGCGACCCGGTATACCCAACCCGCCGGGTTGTCGAAGTCCGAAACGCGTTTCCAACGTTGTAGCGCTCGGGCCATCGCCTCGTTCAGGGCATCTTCGGCCAACTCCGGGTTGTTGAGCGAGAGCGCCAGCGCTCGACCGAGCGGCTCGGCCTGTTGGCGGTAGAAGTCATCGAATGTCAGAGGCTGGGTCTTGGTTTGTGCATGCGAGGTGATGTCATGCGTCATGCACGAGTTTGCCTCGTCGAGCGCTGAGATCGCAGCCGTGTCCACGTTCTCTCAACGCTCAGCTACCGCACTCGGTTCCGTCTCGAACAAAGAAATCTTGCTTCACCCGTCGGGAAGCGCAATGGCGGTGATGAACGATTCGCCACTGCCGTCGATCGATTGCACGAGTGCCGTGTCATCGCTTGCGATGAAGCGCACGTCGGTCCCGTCGGGAGGTGCGACTTCAGCAGCTGCCCAGTTCAGCCCATCGTCGGAGGACGCGATCCAAGCTCGCCCGTCGGGTTGATACACGTAGGTCGCCCAGCGAGTGGGTGTCGATGCCACAAGCACCGTGGCATCGTTGCTCACTTGCGCGACGATCTGGCGCAATCCGATGCCGGTTGCACCCGATCCACCATTGAAGAACAGGAACGGCTGGCCACTGATGTCTTCGCCTGCCCACAGGACTTGTCCGATCTCGTTGGCCGCAGACATCGGCACCGCAATGGCCGACCCCTGGTCTGCGCCGGGCAGCCATGTCAGGCCATCGGTCGAAGTTGCGAGCTGCAATCGGGTGTCGTTGTAGATGGCGAATGCACCGTTCACGGTCGTGAGCCCGGCGGTTGTTCCGCGATCGAAGGGTGCTGCAGATGGCTGGAATGGCTGGCCGTTGCTGCTGATGAACAGCCGACTCGGTGCTGGCAGTTCTTGGACACCGCCGAAGCTCAGCACGTCGATCTCGGAGTTGCACTGGTCGACCGTCACGGCGTCATCGGTGATGGAGTGCCCGCAGGTGTAGGCCTCGCCCAACGACAGCGCGGGGAAGTCGATCTCGACCTCGGTGCGCAGCAAGACCAAGACCTGGTCGCCTTTAATGGCAAGATCGAGGACCTCGGAGCGGTACTTCAAGCCGACCGGTTGCGGCTCGTCTACATTCAGATCAAGCGTTGTCCACGTCTCGAGATCTTTGGAGATGGCGACCAGCGGACCGAGCCGGTCGGGCGTGTTGGCATGCTCGAGCCAGATGGCGAACCCGTCACCGACCCACTCGAATCGGGTCACGGTCATGTTCGGGGCCAGATCCCACGAGCTGGCAGGTTTCCAGTTGCTCCCGTTGCTGGAGCTCACGGCGATCGTGGCGTCGTCCACCACGTTGGGCGGTCGAATGCCGATGAATCCGTTGGTTCGATCAGCGATGATGAGCGACGGCGCCAAGAACCGTTGCGACGTCGGTCTCGGTTGTTCGAGGTCTATGCGCTCACCCGGAAACACGGGCCGTTGGAATGTAGTGCTGGGTTCGAGTGAGACGTTTTCGCCCGGGAACGAGGGCCGTTCGAATGCGACGCTGACTGCTCCCGGATCTTGGGCTGGCTCTGGCCCGGCCACACGCTGGGCGAGCGCACCAATGAGCAGCAGCGCAACGATGGCGCCCACGGCGATACCGGCTGCTCGGCGTCTCGATGAAGCGTTGCGCTCGATGATGGCTGGCAGATCGACACGAGCGGGTGAAGCCTGCGCTACTTCAGCACGCAGTCGCGCACCTTCTTCTTGATCGCCCACTTGGTCGAAGTGCTGGTTGGCTGTGAGCCCGAGCATGGCCATGGTGGCGGCTGCATTCCAGTCAAAGACGTGGTGGGCGATCGAAACGGCGGTCGAGGTGATGTCGTCGGGTTCGGTGGCCACGTCGCCGCAGTCGGCACTGGCATCTCGGTGTTGGCGGTGATGGCGAATTGCTTCGCCGAACACATGTTGTCGGGCATGCTCGGTGTCGAGCTGCTGCGCCCAGTTTTGGAAGACCGAAAGGGTGCCGGCGGTGAGCGCGGCATCGGCCTGATCGCAAGTCTCGGCTACAAACTGCACGGCGCGAGCCACCAAAGGCAACTGATCGCGAGTGAAATCGTCGAAGCTCAGCGTGGTTTCGGGTTTTGGTTCGACGGTGATGTCGGTGGACATGGGAGACCATTCTCGCGTTTTCGAATGGGAAGGCCGTTGAGCACTGGGCAGTCCTGTGTAGTCATTCGGTAACGGAATGACGCTGGATGTTGCCACGCCATCGATGCTGGGCTCAGACCCAGTTCAGTATCGACGAAGATTTCGGCGCAGCTCGGTGAAGCGTTCGGGTACGCCTGGGCGTTCCAAGGCTTGCGTGCGGAGTTCGGAGAATTTCTTTGGAGCCACTAGATGAGTCCTTCGTACGTGAGTTCGGTCGTTGCCGCTTCCGGTTGTTTGATGGTCAACGTTCAATCGCCAACGATGTACCGTCGCACACGCGAGGTTTCAGGGAAGCAGGCTGAAAGCGTCGACGTGGTTTGGTCGAACCACAGAGAAGTGGCGATGATCGAGCGTGGCGATTGTCTTCTCATTGAGCCGCTCGGCTGTCACAATCACCGAAGCATCGACAGCGCCTAGTGGCAGATCGCCGTACTGGTGAACAAGCTCGGCGATTCGGAGCCAGTCGGCCGCGGCCACTGGCTCGACTCCAAGGTCCCCGCTTGCGAGGTCGCCGAGGAATCGGACCTCGGCATCGTTGCCGAGTCGTGTCCCGATTAGGTAAACGACCTCGGTAATCACGAGCGTCGGAACAACTAGTGGCTCGGGGTAGTCGAGCAGGAGGGCGAGGCTTGCGTCATGGTGACGATCGTCAGCGTCGACATAGGCGTAAAGAGGGCCAGCATCAACTATCAGTGCGATGGTGAAACCTCGCTGGCAAGGATTTCCTCGATGCGCTCAGAGATGTCAGAGCGTCCGCTTCGACCGGCACCTGCTGCCCCGAGTTGGCGCCGCGGGGCGAGGTGAACCTCAATAGCTTCGCGGGTGAGTTCGGAGATCGTCATGCCCCGGCGCTCGGCCTCGTGGCGAAGCTTGGCGTCAACTTCTTCAGGGAGCTTAATCGTCGTTCTGTTCATGATATGCCAGCATACCGTTCGAGCACGATGTCCATCTAGAGTTCGCTACCGAGACGATGACCGATCTTGTGGCCGGTCAGGTGGCCAATCGAATCGACGGTGGGATCGGTAAGGCGACCATCAGGCGTCGGTTGGTTTGCCGTCGTCGACCAACTCCTTGATTTCCGAGGCGGT
>Ga0114956_1002265_pt1 | contig 15144 bp, 9 predicted proteins | sample MaitaG_FD_87304 | JGI IMG/M metagenome (GOLD analysis project Ga0114956, IMG submission 87304) | Marine algal microbial communities from Maine, USA - Maine_Asex2 metaG | ecosystem: Host-associated > Algae > Red algae > Unclassified | place: Maine, USA | collected 2015-01-05 | reverse complement strand
TGGAGTGGGCCTTGGTCACTACCTTCAAGGATTACCGATTAGTCTCTTCTCAATCTTAGGAGTGATTGCCTTGATTGGAATATTTGTCAATGATGCCTTAGTCTTTATTACCACATTCAATGATAAAATAAAAGCTGGAATGGCAGTTGAGCAAGCAGTCATCGAAACAGGTAGAGCAAGGTTCCGACCGATCTTACTGACTTCGATTACGACAATAGCAGGACTAGCACCGCTCATTTTAGAGAAGAGCTTCCAAGCCCAATTCCTCATACCAATGGCAATCTCTGTTGCTTATGGTCTATTGGTTGGAACATTCATCCTCTTAGTATTAATACCAGCACTATTGATGATTTCTAATAAGGCAAAGACTGGTATCGTACACCTCTATACTGGAGAGAGACCAACTCCAGAATTACTTGAAGCTTCACATCCACAACGTCAAGGTTATTTTGGCCTCTATTTTGGAGTCTTAGTATTAATTATCATCCTCCTTCAAATCCTGATGTAATGCACAGAATATTTAATCACATATTATTTATCACCGCATTGACCTTGATAGGTTTGACACAAGGATTAAGCCAGGAATCAATGACCCTTCCTAAGGCAATCTCAATCGCTTTAGAAAATAATCTCGACATCAAAATAGCAGAAAAGAATATCCTAATTGCTGAGAAAAACAATACTTGGGCACAAGCAGGTAAGACTCCGACAGTCTCACTCAATGGATACTTTAATAATGCAGTTGTTAATAATAACAACCCTGCCAGTTTCTTACAAGGTGTTTATTACTCTGGTACGTTGGGTGGTTCGGTTGAAGGAAATTGGGTTGTCTATGCTGGTGGAAGATTTGAAGTCGCAAAGGACCAATTCGAATTGCTTGTTAGACAAGAAGAACTGAACAAGGATGTCGACACACATGAACTTCTCAGAAATGTCTACCAACAATACTACAATGTTCTCTTTCAAAAAGAAAGATTGGAGGTACTCAGAGAGTCCTATACCCTATCCGAATCAAAGTTAGCTTTCGAAAAAGTCAAGAAAGAATATGGCACTTCTAATGGGCTCAATATCTTACAATTCGAAAATGCCTTGGCGACTGACAGCATCAATATTGTATCACAAATACTCCAGGTAAATACTGCGAAAAGCACCCTGTATAATTCACTACAAATCCCTCTGTCATCAGACTACATATTTGAAGAAGAGCTCAATGTTAGTGATGAAGCTATCAATGCAGAGAAACTCCAAAATGCACTTTCTGAAGAGAACTACACTTTGAAGAGTCTGTACATCCTATCAGATCTCAATGGACTCAATACAAGATTGGCTCAAGCACAAAGAAAGCCATTTGTCAACCTCAACGGAAGTCTTGGAATTGCTGAAAGTGGCTTCAAAATCTTTGATGACAACCCAATGACAGGTGATCCATTCGAAATGTTATTTGGAAATCAGATCACAGGTGGCATCAATGCATCTGTGACATGGGATCTCTACGATGGCGGCGTCAGAAAGACAGCAATCGAAACTGCTAAACTAGAAGAAGAAATCACAAAACTGAGTGTCGAACAAGTGGTTGCAAATCTAAGTAACCAGTTAGACATCCTTATAGAAAATTATGAAAGTCAGAGACAACTCCTCAGACTTGTTGATGACCAAATCCGTCTAGCAGACGAGAATCTCAAGATGCTAGATGAACGATTCAAAGGTGGATTAGTCACATCACTTGACTACAGAACTGTCCAACTCCAATACCTCAATGCGGCATTTGCAAAAGTCAATGCAATCTATAATCTCATCCTAACGAAGAGTGAGATAGATTACTTGGTAGGGAAGTTTGAGGAAGACTGACTGGTTTCGCCTTAGCGAAAATTAGCAATCGACAGATTGATAATAGGGAAGGAACCAAATCGAGAGATTTGGCGAGCTGTAGAAGCCTTTTCCACAAGACTCATACTAAAACACTCTATCTTTGCCATTTCGTTGGAGCAAAGCGATCGAGAAATCTCAGGTTAGGTGGGAGACTTTTGTAGAGATTAAAAATTAAGATTAAACTCAGTAGAACAGTCTATCTATAAATTCTCGACCACACGGTACACCATTTCATTTTGAAGATTGTTTATTACTGAACCTGAGTTCTTTCGGTTCGCTCTGCTCTCTCAAGAAAGCAAAAGTAAATTAGGTTAAGTAGAACAAGTCAGTCCTCTTTTAAAGGGATTATCCAATCATACGGTGACAAATCCCTGTTTACCTTTCCCAAATCGAGATCAGGTGGAATCATTCCTTGTTGTTTCCTACCATTTAAACTTACCTGATTCTCCGCATAGATTTCTGGGGAAGAATAGTTTTTCTCTTCTACATAATAATCTTTGAGATAGAGGGCAAATTGAATAATCAAATCTGGATTTCCAGCCATTCTTTGGATTTGACGTTTATTGAGGTGATCAGATAACTTGACAGATTCTGTTGCGTTACTGTTGGCATCCTTTACTGTAAATTTGATACTACTTTGCTTAGTCCGTAACATCATCCTCCAAGAAAAAAAATGGGCTTGCTCTGTCCAACTGGTATTACCTGGATACAGGTGGACTCTCAGAGGTAGTAGCACCTGTAATATCACATAAATTGAAAGTACTGGATAGATGAATTTCTTCCTTATACCATAGGCAAATACCTTCGATCCAATGGGAAGTAAATGCGTTTTTAACTTCCATTTTCGAAAGCTACTAGGTGCAAAAAACAATGCTGTGGCAGCCATAGAAAACCAAGGAAATGTCCCTACTCCAAAAGTGATAACATTAGCTAGATGAAAAAAGCAGCAAATGAAAAAAGCAACCTTCCGTGTTCGTTTATACAGCATAAATGGGACGATGAGCAAGTCAAAGAGTAATCCTCCATAAGCTACAAAATAGGCATGTGGAGTAGAAGAGAGGATTCCACCAATCAGTGGGTAATCCGCCTTCCTTCCCAACCAGATTTGAATTGGTTGAGCCTGGAACCAATCAGAATTAATCTTTGCAATTCCGGAATAGAAGTAAACAATACTTAACTGAAAGAGTAAGATATAAACAGTCCAAGCGGGTACTTGTGAGACTTTGAGCTCTGACTTTCGCCAAGTATCATAAGAGTAACCTCTGTGAGCCGGTAAAAACAAAAACAAGAATAAAATCAATGTGTACAGGTAAAAATGATTGATGTAGAGCGACTTCTCCATTAAGAATAGAGATGCACCAGATAATAAAAATAACGGTGTTACCCATCGATAATAAAATCCCATCGCAAACAAGATTCCAAGGATAAAATTGAGAATAAAATGTATTTGAATCATCAGAGGAGACGACCAAGGCTCAATAAACCCAGTCAACAAATAAGAAAAATGCATATTACCCTGCATTAGAGTCTGCCCATAATTAGTGAACAATCCTAAACTAAACTCTAAGGAAATCAGTACACCAAATACAATTCGTGCATAGACCAAAGGAGCAATATCAATTGGCTTTTCTAATATGGATAAAACTTTGTTCAAATTAGAGTGTCTTCACAATTTACTTCAAATACTCTACAAGATAAATAGAAGTTTCCCACTTCCCCTATTTGATTGGAGCAAAGCGATCGAAATATCGTCATTCGATTAAAAACACAATCCTCCAATGGGTTTTTACCCATTGCACAACTTCTAAATCTCTGCCACTTATGCTTAACCTTCAACTTAATCTTCGCCCTCCAACACTTCAAAGTCCCTACTCTGCTCAGCTCCATCATTACTGACAACAGTCAATCGATGCTTCCCAGGTTCCAAATCAAGAGACAGTTCATGCCTATCCTGAGTAATCGTAATCAATTCATCATCAACAAACCAGTAAAGTGAATCAACAGTCGAACTTGTCAATGCCTTACTGATGAGAGCCTCCTTTCTATTGTCAAGGTCAGTTGGTAGTAAGATTTCTGCATTGGGTTTGGGATACAAAATACTGACTACATCTGTCGCTTCTGCACACCCCGGCAGGTACGGAGGTGGAGCATGAGATGTCCCATTTGATTTTCGATAATAAGAATCAATGATCGGCTCAAGAGAAAAGACTGACTTGTGTTTCACCTCACTCACACACTCTTGGTAAACTTGATACTCTTCTGAAATATCAAGAGTCAACATCTGATGGTAAGAACAAATTGGAAGATTATCTGTAGATCTAGGCATCAGGATTTGTGTAGTCCGTTGACACGCTTCTGAAGGTGAATAACCTGATTCTGCACAAACATGACGGTGTTGTAAACTCCCAGTTGGGACTTGATCAGGTGTTCCATTTGGCAAGAGCTTGAACAGATCAAATAAGAGAGGTGCTGCCTTTCCTATTCCTGTCAATCCAGCCTTACCCTCGCCATCAGCATTGCCAACCCAGACTAACACAGTGTAGTCCTTACTACACCCAACTGACCACGCATCTCTCAATCCAAAACTTGTACCTGTCTTCCAGGCTATCTCTTCTTTACTCTCAAAGTATTGCCATCCATCTTCACTTGATGGACGATTGACCCCCTTGAGCATTTGGAGTGTGAGGTAGGAACTTCCGACACTCATCGGGAAGCTATTATTTTGATCATTCGACTTTTGTTCTAAGGACCGATCTGAATTGTGATAAGCTGTGATTGGCATTTGCCCACGAGCAGTACGAGTAAGATTACAGTAAGTAGTCGCCAACTCTAGAGGCATTACTTCACTCCCACCCAAGATGAGTGAGAGACCGTAATGATCAGCATTATTCTTCATCGTTGTGAATCCCATTCTGCGCAAGTCAGAAAGAAATGGATGAGTACCGTAAGTGTGTAGCAAGTTGACAGCAGGGATGTTGAGAGACGTAGTCAACGCTTCTTCTGCAGCAACCACACCTCGATATTTCTTGTCAAAATTCGCAGGACTATATCCGTTATAAAAGATTGGAATATCTTCCACCAAAGATTGTGGAGTAATCAATCCTTGGTCTATCGCCATCCCATAGAGCAATGGTTTCAATGTACTGCCAGGACTTCGTTGTGACCTCAAGAGATCTACGTCACCACCACAGTCATTTCCACAATTGACATTTGCCACATAGGCTGCAATACTTCCATCCTGTCGCAGAATAATTGCTGCCATGTTATTGACATCAGTTGACTCCTTGTAATCTTCTTGATATTGAGAGAGTATCCTGACTGCATTGGATTGTAGTGAGGCATCTAGTGTCGTTTGATGATTGTAGACCCCTGGCTGATCCTGCTTCATTCGCTGGAGCAAATGCGGTGACAAGGAAGCAAATTGATTGCTCTGTTGAGGAAGGTCTTCCAAGATAGAAAGTCGATGTGTGACAGAATCAATTAAAGCATTTGCCAAGAGCTTATCTAATAAGAAATTACGCTTGCGTACTAATATCTCTTGTGACCGACCTGGATAGATTTTACCCGGAGCATTGGGCAAGACAGACAATGTCGCAGCCTCAGTCCAAGTGAGTTGCTCTGGAGATTTGTCATAGTAGCGAAGTGATGCTGCACAGTATCCAATCGTGTTACCACCATATGGAGCATGCTGGGCATAAGCAGTCAAGATCTCAGACTTAGTCATCGTGAGCTCAAGGGCAAAGGCCAAAAATATTTCTCTGATCTTTTGTCGATAAGTTCTTGATTTATTCCCTTCTGCGATCCTTGCAAGTTGCATCGTAATCGTACTCCCTCCTCGGACGGTATGACCTGCCCTTGCATTGTCCCTAACTGCCTTGATGATAGACACAGGATTGACACCTACATGGTAATCAAAGTACTGATCTTCGAAGAGCTTAAGTGTTGTAGCTAACTTATCTGGCAAGTCACCTTCACAGAGTATTCGCCATTGCTCATCTGCCGAAACTTGGGCATCAATGATTTCGCCATCTGCCATCAGAAGATGTGCATACCGCTCATCAAATACCACCTTTGTACTCAGATAACTGAGGTAGCCAAGGAAGAGTATTCCCAAAATTATTCCGCTATAGAATATTCGCTTGATCATTTGACAATGGCCCAGTAGCCTGATAATTTTGCATTGATTGATGCATCATACATTGCTTCACAAAAGACTGGTGCCGCCCAATATTTTCCTTCATAAGTCGCATTGTACATAAAGTTGAATGTCTTCTTTGCTCCCTTCTTTAAATCAAAATACAGAAGAACACGATCATCTCTGATATCAGAATAATCAGCAACATCACCTTGATCAAATGTTGAGTTTTGCTTCATTCGTTGATTGATAATTTCCCAACCTGATGGAAGGATTGCAGTCAACGCCATATTTTCATAATCACCTCTGACACCTGGATGCACCACTGTATAACTCACCTTAAAATCTTGACCTTTCTGGATAGACTTAGGGTTAATAGAGTTGCCATCTTCGTCTGAATAAGTCACCTCGACTGACAAGTCTTGCTTGGATTGTTTTGTCTCATCTCTCAGTGATTGGCCAGACATTATTACAGTAGTATAGATTTCACTGTCACTCTTATTGACCACCTTAACTGACTCAGATAGCTCCCTCTCTACTAGAGTGTAATCATGCGGTGTGAATGCTAGTTGCTGATCCAAAAGCAAGTCCTCAGTAAGTTGAATATCATAAACCAATGTATCCTCAACTTTGCCAAGGTCTCCGACAAATTGAGAAAAAGTAATCAAAGCTTGAGCTCGTTCCTGAGTTGAGAATTGATACCTATTACTCTGATTAAACTGATCTGCCATCTCATCTATCAATCTCTTAGCATCTTCCTTCTCTCCCATTTCAATCAAGACTCTGGCAATAATTGCTTGGTCTCTCAGACTACTTCCAAATGAACCAGATAACTCTTTATAGTCTTCTGTAGACTGTGTTGCTCCACTGACCATGAGGTCTGCAAGATCTTCTTCTCCAATGATCAAGAAGGTATGTGCAAGGATCCACTTCCCAGTGTTATGCAATTGAGGAAGAAGTCTCAGTCTATTCATTGCAGCATAGTTTGGTTTGCCTGCCTGAGCAAGAGTGTACAACTTATACGCAAGAGCAATAGTCCGCCGATCACTATAACTTCGATTTCCATTTTTAGATTGGATGATTGGATTGGTCGCAGTTTTGTATTGATATTGGATACAGTTGTCAATCATATCTTGAGGTACCGAGTAACCATGTTTTTTTGCTTCAAGCAAAAACTGAAAGGCATAGCTTGTACCATAATCATTCGCCACATTTCCTCCAGGCCAATAAGAAAATCCACCTGATGGCAATTGTAAAAATCTCAACTTCTGAATCACTGCAGCAAAGTGTTGACGATACTTCATCTTATCATCTCCATCTTTGAGAAGATTCATTTTATAGAGATAAATCTGGGGGAATACACTCGAGATAGTTTGCTCTAGACAGCCATGAGGATATCGAGTCAACCAATCCACTTGTGATGCAAAAGAAAAATTGAGTCCCTTGCTCACTGTTACTCTTCCAGATTGTGTCCCTTTCATACCAATGGGTTGATAGCTCACAGTCTTGGTCGATTGTGGGTCGATCAATGAATTGTAACTCTGAGTCACAATTGGTGCCGATGGTCTGAGGTCAAGCTCGATTGTCTCCTTGAAGTAGTGTTGTCCAGACTTAACCTCTACATCAACTGTGGTCACTCCGACACCTGCTACAGTCTCCACTTCGAAGGTAATATCATGCTCTCCTTCTTTCTCAAACACTATCTCTTGTGTATCACTCCCAACAACTCTGACTAAGCTATCAGTAGTAATCTTTGCAGTTACCGTTTTAATTGACTTCTCCATAGAGAAGACCGTCACTGGAATTTTCATTGTTTCTTCTGGACCCATCACTCTAGGTAAAGTTGCATAGAGCATCAGTGGTTTTTTGACAGGGGCAGTTTTTTCAAAGCTACCTACAGCCTTACCATTAGTCGCAACTACCATCGCTCTGACAGAACCAGCATAATTATTGATTGCCAATTCGTGTGTCTTCGTCTCACCTGGATTTAAAGTGAAAGGGCCGAGATGTTTCACTACCGGTTTGAATCGTCTCGCCTTAGAACTTGCGTTAATGGAATTTGACCCATCACCACCAACTGCTAAGAGTGAAGTATACTCACCCAAAAACCGATGGAAAATATCACGGTACATATCCCAAGTCTTCACTTGTAATCCTTCCTTGCCAAAGAAAGCAGACCAAGGATCGGGTGTCCGAAATTGGGTGATATCTAAAAGACCTTCATCCACGATTGCCAAAGTATATGACATCGGTTGGCTATTCTCTTCAGAGATCACCACATTGAATTTCTCATCAGTTTGCAAGGCATCTGGCATCTCTAATTTTGGAGAAAGAATCGTATTGGGATCAAGAACCTTGATAGGTTTGACACCAAAGAGTCTGAGCGGGCGATCATTGAGATGAGTGTTCCATGCCTGAATGAGGTGAACATGGACATAGGCAGTCGGTGCCATCTCTGGCTGGATATAGATATTCACAGGACTCGGTGATGTGCTTGTTTGCCTCGTCTCAGTATGAACGATTTGTCCTCCAGATTCTATACTAATCAAGTAACGACCACTAGACATTGGTGGCAATTCAAAACTCAAGTTATCTCCTACATTGTATTCCGTTTCTTCTATTTGAAATGGAAGGACTTCCAATTGACTGACCTCTCCTCCATCATCTGACCAACTGTCACTATAACTGTAGATTACACGAGAGACGCGATGACCACTTTTAACATCTCGGATAGTGAGTAAGTATCTCCCAAAAATATCAATAGAAATCGCCTTACCTCCTGGACCAACAGTCACATCATATTCTTTTTTTACACTTTGTAGTGAACTAGAAAGTGCTGCATAATTCCCCATATTACCAAACTGATACCACCAGTTATGTTCGATCTTGGTAAGAGTCACATGGACTTTCCGAGAGACTTCCTTACCATCTTCATCAAGAGATGCAAGCATGATGGCTTGATCATCCTTGACATAAATCTCAGAGCCACTGTCTCCTCCTGGAAACTTTGCACCAATATAATGAGAGTAAGGAGAATAGCGAATCGACTTCATGTCAGTACTAAATGCACCACCCTTCTCAAATGCTCTCAATTCAAAATTGAACAACATCATTGAAGGATAATAATCTCTCTCTTCGACTGGAATACTAAAGTCTACAACTCCCACAGAGTTAGTCTTCTTGTTAGCAATCATCCCTAGATCATTTTCATATCGCTTCTGGATGTCATTGAAACTATAATTTTTGAAGTTCTCACTAAATGGATTTGATAGACTCTTCTGATACATACTGATTTCCGCATTCAGATCATTGGCTTCAAGACCATGCATCCATTTTACTTTCAGTGGAGCATCAAGCTCTCCATCATGTTTGATCACGTCATTAGCAGAGAATGCCATAGACATCTTAAGTCTGTTTGGTCTTATCGTCTCTACCCTAACTCCTGTCCGATACGACTGCCCACCAATTGAGAGTTCAACTCTCCAATTACCAGTTGGAGCATTGACGTCAGTTCCAAAGTAACATTTGTAAATGCCGTCAGTATGTGATTTTTCTATCCAGGTCTTAACCAACTTATTTGTTGGGTCGAAGAGTTTGATATTGACTGGCAGAGATTGCGGAATTGGGTTTTCAGGTTGATAAACCATCGCATTGAGGTAGATCGTATCACCAGGTCTCCAGACATCTCTATCTCCGTAGAAATAAATTTTACGCTGCCCCTTCCAGTTTTTTCCTTCAATCTGAAAAGTACTCAAAGAGAGAGCCTTGGCATCTTCTAATTCTAGATAGGTGACATCATTTCCAGATGACACCTTGAGTAACCTAGCATTCACATCACCTACTGAGAGGTTAGAGATTCCATTGCCATCTGTATAATCGTCAAAAACCTCTCTACCTTGAAAATTGTAAAGTTGGAGACGTGCACCTGCGATTGGATTAGCAGTTGTGATCTCTGAAGCATAAAAGAAGTAGCGTTTTGCATCTGGTTCCCATTTGGCAACGACACCAATATCACTACACATCAATAATCGTGAATCATGAATCTTGGTAGTATAGTAATCGCGACAAGGATCACCATTCACCTGACTAGCATGTTCAGTATAGTAGATTTCATAACCATATCGCATACTCGACCTCGGCTTATCAAAATTGATCTTATCAACTTGATCTTTCAAGACGTTGTCTGGAACAGACTTACAGGGATATGCTATATAATCTCGAGGGATGGTCAAGAATATCTTGTAAAGTGCACCACTCTCTCGCTTGACTAATCGATCAAGAGTGATAGAATGGTAACTCTCCAAATAAGGATTCTCCTTGTCGAAAGTATAGGTCGTGTCAAGGGCTATCCGTCCGATCTTCTCAAGCCCAATTTGGGAGTCATAGATATCCTCGTCTCCTTGGTAAAGATTGATAACATTCTCATCATAAATTTTCAATACTCTCAATCTGAATCCATTTGCAGTGATGAGTTTGACTGGTAGTTTCCATTGATTATCTGGTGGCAAGATATTTCCTTTCTCCGCGATAGCCACATTCGGCAGTGGTGGTTGGAAGAAGAGTTCTTGTTCAAAATTTCCCTTCAAAGGATGACCTGCAATATTCTTAATTCCTGATAAGACTTCTAAGTCATGGTAGCCATAACTCTCATCTTTGAAATAGACATGAACGATATTATTGATCACTTTGTACTGTTGAACAGTTCGATCTTTGACATTGATCAATCCAAGCAAGTTCTGATCGGCAAGTATTGGATCTGTAAAAATGACTTTAAGATGCTTTACCCCACTACTCAGTTCTGTACCATGTACTGAAAATTCAGACTGAGAAGGAACAGCTAACTGCATTGAAGACTTATCATCCACATTGTAGGGTTCCATTGAAAGATCAAGGTCCACTTTCCCCGGTGTGGTCTTACGAGCAATATTTTGAATGACAAATTTAGAGCTTGTTCTATTTGTATTATGGGTCCATCTGATATTGAGTGCCTTTCCATCTTGAGTTGCCTTCAGGCAATCTTCGACTAGTTCTGGAGTTGGCTCACACATCCCAAACTTCACCACACCACTATAACTGACTTCATCCATAGATTGATTGATTGGTGGATCCATCACGATATCAAGTGTCTGTCTTTGAGCCTCTACGGGAAATGTAAATGTCTCCAACCCTACTGGCATCTCAGTCAAGAGTCCAACATTGAAATCAACTGAGTAAGTGACGTTATGCTTCATTTTAGCATTAGTCAGACTCACTCTACGACCGTTGGACGACAATCTATAGCTACCACCCATCGATGGAGTGACATCTATGAGTCCTGCAGGCAACGGTCCTTGTGGAACTTCAAAACCTAAGTCAATAGAAAGATCACTACACCGAGATATCGGACCCGATGGATACCGAGTAATGTAATCATTGAATTTTTCATAATCAATTTTAGATTGCTCCACTTGCTCTTTCTTACACGAAAACAGACAAAGAACAGATAGGATTACTACGAGGAAAGAAAAAGTTGATTTCATAAGGCTGTGTCTTTAGTCTTGGAAAGTTACGATTTTACTCCAAGATAAAGCCCAAAAGAAATCATTGCTTTGCCAAATGATTATTCGTATTGTGGGATTGAGAGTTCGTGATATGCTAAGAAGTAGATATGAATCCAACACCACACTTTCCATTTCGATAGAGAAGCGAACCGAGAAATCTAGCTGGACCGAAGGTTACAGCTTTCTTATTTAAAGTGAAAACTAAAATCATTTGTTGATTAAAGATTCTTTCTTTAAAAACATGATGCAGTAAATACCCTTTTGGCATTTCCCTTACACTCACATGGTGAATAATGAAATATTAATCAAAAAGCTCAAGAACCGATACTTCTTTCATTGATTCAATTTCAAGAAATTCTCTAATAGAATGCACTTTACTCTTTAATATTGAAGCAACAATGTTGCTTCGCATATCCTTCAACCTCAACCATATTATTTTTGGTGGACATCCTCTAAATACAGCAAGATTTGAAAAATCTGAATCGAATGTAACGATATGGTAAGAGTTTGATTTAGAAAATTCCCAAATCTCAACATCCGAAGCATTGTACAAACCTAATTGAGTTATATAATTGGATTCAGGAAAGTCAACCTCTACCTGCTTAAGAATTCGATATGAAATGTTTTGGTCAAATAAGAGTCTCATTAAGCAACTCTAACATTCTCTTCCTTATTGGCAGCATAAGCACAACAAGCTCTTAATTGGTCAATATTCAACTCAGGAAAATCACTCAAAATTTCTTCAAATGACTGACCTGAAGCAAGCCAATTAAGGACATCAGAAACACTAATACGAGTTCCAATTAAAGTAGGCTTTCCAAAACGGACTTCTTGATTTATCTGTATGTATTCTTGAATATTCATTAGAGTATAATTACTATTCTTGCTCTTAAAATGCAAAATAGAGCAAAATAGTGCCATTCAATTAAATATTCATCCCACCACAAACACTAATGACCTGTCCCGTAATATAAGTTGACATGTCACTTCCTAAGAAGACAGCCGCATCTGAAACTTGTTGTGGTTGACCCAAAGCCTTCAAGGGAATCGAAGCCTCGTAAGCCTTGATTGTATCTTCATCTAACTCATCAGTCATATCTGTTGCGATGAATCCTGGAGCTAGTACATTACAACGGATTCCTCTACTTCCTACTTCTTTAGCAATAGATTTAGAAAATCCAATAATCCCTGCTTTAGATGCTGCATAATTTGCCTGGCCTGCATTACCAAATACACCTACGACACTACCAACATTGATGATAGATCCGCTTCTTTGCTTGAGCATCGTCCGCATGACATGCTTAGTCAAGTTAAAGACTGATTTGAGATTGACATTAATCACAGCATCCCACATGTCTTCTGTCATCCTAAGCATGAGGTTGTCCTTAGTGATTCCTGCATTATTGACAAGGATATCTATCCGACCTAAACCTTCTGCGACCTCCTTTATCAAAGCCTCTGCTGCTTCATAGTTAGATGCATCAGACTGGATAGCCATCACCTTTATACCATGTTGCTCTGCCTCTTTGGCAACAGCCTCAGCCATCTCCTTGTTACTCCGATAGGTAAATGCTACATCTGCTCCCTGTTTGGCAAATGATAATACCATGTCGCGACCAATACCCCTTGATCCTCCTGTAATGAGTGCTTTTTTACTTTCTAATAGTTTAGACATTGTTTTATCGTTTAGATTTGTAGTAGCACAAAGATAGGAATTTGTAACTCGTTTCAGAATGCAACCGCCATACTATGTCAAATCAATTGATACGTACTAGTTTTTATTGTTTTTGGGCTGTCTCTCTTGTCTTGCAAGCAATCTATACAGGGTTAATGGCTGACGAAGCCTATTATTGGATGTACTCCCATCAACTAGATTGGGGATATTTCGATCACCCTCCGATAGTAGCTTTAGTAATATCTGCTACATCTTTAATCTTAGATACAGAACTTGGGGGTCAGACTAGGGATGATTATCCTACACTTACTCACGATTATTTTAATAGAATACTTGGTTAAACCAAAAATCTTTTTACCATTTGCAGCTTTAGTGAGTAGCGTTGGCATTCTCCACTTTTTAGGATTTTTAGCACTTCCTGATACTCCATTTCTATTTTTCTTCAGCCTATTTTTACATACTTATCGTAGTTTTATTAAATCTGAAAAATGGTTAATTGCGCTAACCCTTGGATTAGCAATGGCAGGGATGTTATTGTCCAAGTATCATGGATTTATCATAATCCTCTTAACACTTCTCTCTCAACCAGACCTAATTAGAAATTCAAAAGCTTGGTTATCGATAGGCGTCGCTGCGATCTTCTGTCTACCGCATCTTCTATGGCAAATAAGCTATGACTTCCCATCCATCAAATATCATATTGTAGACAGATCTGCAAGTACTTATTTCATCAGCTATACACTAGAATACATCGCAAGTCAACTCTTTGTACTTGGACCTGTTGCTGGATTATTCTTTTTCTTCGCTGTCGCTAAAATGCAATCGAAGTCGCAGTTGGAAAAAACTCTTAAATATCTTTTCTGGGGTGGCCATCTCTTCTTTTTCTTATTATCATTCAAAGGAAGAGTCGAAGCACATTGGACAGTATTCACTCTGGTGCCAGGACTCTATTTTGGTTATAAGTGGTTATTTGAAAATACAAAATATTTGAAACTACTTTATAGGTTGGCGACTATCTCATTAATCTTCATTGTTGCTGTAAGAGTGTTTATAATGATGGATCTTACTCAACATTCTTGGAAGCCAATGGCTAAGTTGAATACTAAGTTTAATCATACAGAGCAAATCAACTTTTTACTTAAAGTAACAAAGGGGCACCATGTCGCCATCTATGACTCATATCAGTTAGCATCACTTTACAACTTCTATGGAGAACCATCAGCTATCTCCTATGCAACCTACCATGGCCGAAGAAATCAGTACGACCTCTGGAATTCAAAAGAGAGTTTTTCAGGAAAAGATGTCATCCTATTACCTAACTACACAATAGAAGGATGGGATGAAATAGAAAAAGGATCACGTATCAATTATCAGATGCGACTTAACTTTCAGTCTTACAATTCATGGAACATTGCATTAGATACAAGCAAGACTCAAATTAAAGATAATACCTTGGTCGCCGAAGTGAGAATAACACCAGGTTTTTCATCTGAGTTCAATGCCACTGCATTACCACACCTCAAAGTAATGTTTTATAAAAATGGAGAATGTTTGACATTACAAACACTTCAGGTATTAACTGCTAACGATCTAAATAATCCAATCAAAATACAAATACCTCTACCAACCAATATTGAAATAGAAGAAGTAAGATTAGCACTTGCACCTGGATATTTACTTGCTCATCATCCGCAGGTAAGTATAGATGTTCGAAAGTAAAGTATTGTAAATCTTTTCAATCTTCTATCTTTGAGTTTTGAACTCAATGACAGACATCAGATGTTAGTACAATTATATCGCCGACTCTTAAACAGACCATCAATCCCCCTTCACAAAGAAGTAGACCCAGCTATGAAATATGCAATCCTTGGTATCGGTAACGTTGGAGCTAAGTACTACGGCACTCGCCACAACATTGGTTTTGA
>Ga0114956_1002258_pt1 | contig 15165 bp, 13 predicted proteins | sample MaitaG_FD_87304 | JGI IMG/M metagenome (GOLD analysis project Ga0114956, IMG submission 87304) | Marine algal microbial communities from Maine, USA - Maine_Asex2 metaG | ecosystem: Host-associated > Algae > Red algae > Unclassified | place: Maine, USA | collected 2015-01-05 | reverse complement strand
GGATTGGTCGGCCTAGAAACACACATGGCAGCGACATTATCGCTGATCGACAAATTCTCTTTGTCCAGTCTGTATTTGAACAGTTGATCGTCGAGCTTTTCTATTAATGGCCGCTTCGATACGAACATCGGTGTGTCGACTGATACATCTTCGTACCCGATATATTCAGGTGACATGGGTAATAAAATCTTTCGCTCTAAGCCATCGCTGCGACCACCAAATAAATTGAAGAGCATGAAAAACGCGTTTTGACTGCCATTGGTCAGCGCAACATTACTCGGTGAGATTGGCCAGCCATATCGCGTGTGGAGCAGCTCCACCAACGATTTTATAAAACCCTGATGGCCTTGTGCTGAACTGTAAGCGCCGCCACTTTCGGTAAAACTGACCGGATTGTCAGAAAATTCGCGAATTTGAGCTGCGAATGCCTTATTCATTGCCGGGATTTGCGCAGGGTTACCACCCCCCAAACGGTACAGCGGCCGGCCATCTTCGGGTAGATTAGCCATATCGTGCATGAGTTCGGCAATCCCCGTTCCGCCGCGGAATTTGTTGCCGAAATCTGAGAAGTGCATCAATAATGTGTGGTTAACTGTTTGATTCTTCAATTGTACCGTGAATACAGCCTTGTATTCGTTCTCCAAAGTACCTATATTGAGGTTGTCGGCGGCCTAGAACGTCGGCGTAAATCGGTTCGAAACGGGATTTCCCGTTGAACCACAAATATTGAGGTTGGTTTATCGTTCTAGACGAGATTGATTGAAAACGAGCGGCACGCTCGGTGTATCGTTGCAAGAGTTTGTTCTGCAAGACCGTTATCCCCTTCGTCCGTAAGTATTCAAGCCATTCAAATCCAATCAAAATATTGAGTAATTTTAGTTTTTTTAAAAGGGTAATATCTTGAGTACTGGTACAGTAAAGTGGTTCGACGCAGCCAAAGGTTTTGGTTTCATCGCTCCTGAAGATGGTGGTAAAGACGTATTCGTTCATCACACAGCGATCACTGGAGACGGCTATAAAACACTCGACGAAGGTCAGAAAGTGAGCTTCGACATTGAGGATGGTCAAAAAGGGCCTGCAGCGGTAAACGTTAGCGCAGCCTAAGGTCAGTTAATTCTGATTTAGTATAAGAAAACCCCGCTTTAGCGGGGTTTTTTATGGGCGATAAAAAATAGGGAAAAAATAGGGGACAGACCACGTTTAATTAGCAGGATGGAGGAGTGCTCCATCCCGCTAATTAAACGTGGTCTGTCCCCTATTTTTTCCTAACGTGGTCTGTCCCCTATTTTTTTCCTATTTTTATCCTCTTTTCCCGTCGATCAGTCCGTCATCGGAGGCGTTTGATGCGCGCACTTCTTCTTCCGGCTTTATCATCCATCTGCGCAGACTTGCAATAACTGGTTCCACTATTTCAAGTTGTGCAAATATCTGCGCGGGGTCATCAGTGAACACTTCGGTTCTGTCCAGATGTTTATTGCTGTATAGGTCGTTGTTGTTTCCCACTGTCATGACCCGGTCATAAAGTTTGTCTTCAAGATGGGACACCGCACTAAGGTCAAAGTAGCCAAACGGATAAGCAAATGTATTGGAATTTATTACTGTCTCACAACCGGTTTTATCCAGTTGCGTTTCCAGTTCTGCGTTAGTGCAATTGCGTAAATTAAAGTGGTCTCTGGTATGAAATCCAAACTGCAGGCCGTGTGCCTGCATGTCAAGAATATCTGCTTCGTTTGCGTACAAACTATCAATGTTAATGTCAGGCAATGCGTTTTCTAATGCACTGCACACTGCTTCTATTTTTTCCGGTGTGAATGTGTGTTGCACTCGACCGATAATACTGGCTTTGTCCTGCAAATTTTTAAGATCATCAAACTGTTCAAGCACTTTGAGTGATTTTTCTTCATGCTCTATCAGTGCATGGTTAAGCAAATTCACCCAGACAATTCTGCCTTCAACCGCTCGAGTAATCAGATAAATACAGGCTGATAGATCACGTTCATGCAGGGCAGGCATGGCATGTTTATAAACACTGAGATAACCATCATCGAATGTAATAACCAGTGGTTTGTCGGGCAGTTCGTTGCTTTCGATTGCACTCATCGGAACAACATTGTAGAACTTTTTAAAGTAGTCAAGATTAGCTGCGAATACCTCTGGGGTAACGCTAACATTGAGTCCGTTAGTGAAAGAATCTGATTGAGGTTCAACCGCGTGATAAAGCAACGCACGAACCCGTTTGGAGCGCAATTTGATTATTGCCGGTGCCAGTCCTAACCTATATGCGAGCACGCCCGTGCTATGCAGAATTTTTCTTAACAGGTTGTCAGGTTTGCCGGCAGTCATTGCTATTTTTTGGCCCAGCTTTCAAGATTGGCCAACACTTGTTTCTCTGCTGCTACTGTTCGATGAATCCAGCGGAACTCCCTGCCCAGTGACAGGTCTTGAGGATGATATTTAATGGTCCCATCCAGCGCTTCCTGGACAGCTTTACAATAAAGATCGGTTCCCACTTTCACGCCTTTAGCGAAAATATCGGCTTCTGTGTCACCGGCTGAATAGCTTACTTTGCCAGTATAGATGATATCGCCGCCGTCAACTTCTGGTACTAGTTTGTGTACGGTTACGCCCAGATGCTCTGGATCATCGTGATATATGGGCCAGAACAGCGTGCTGTCACCCCGATAATACGGAGACAGTCCTGTGTGCATGTTAAGCGTGGCAACGCCTGCGCGGCGAAAAATATTGTCACGAATTATCGCTGTTCCGTAAACAACAATAATGTCAGGCTTGTCGGCGTCCAGAATGGCTTCGCATTCAGGGCCGTTGTGACTTGCAACGACGACACGCTTATCCCCACCGGGCATGGTTTCAAGCAGCTTATCACCAAAAAGCGCCTTGCCCAGTTGCGCTGCATCGGGTCCAAAAGGGCCTTTCCAGCGAGCCCGTGCAATTCTTTCGAGATAATTCCCGCGCTTCAGGGTGCGTTTGATTTTCAAACCCAGCGAGCGTTGGACCGGTTCCGCGGATACAATCCGAGTTACCTGATCACCAAATTGCGCCAGAAAGGCATTGACCAAGTAGCGATGCTCATAGTTACCGTCGATACTTTGGCCGCCAACTAAAATAACAATGCTCATGAGTGAACAGTCTCCGGTAATCTAATGCTAGTTCGAAATAGCTGCATAGCCAAGCAAACTACCCATATAGCTACAAAGCCTTCTGCCAGGAATATTCCAGTGATAGACCATTGGATGGGTGCAACGAACAACAATATTGCTACCAGCACAAGGCTGAGCGCCGAGCCGTAAATGGTGCTTATGGCTAATTCGCGAAATGCCTGTAAGGACTGCAGTGCTGCAAACGGTCCGTTCTGTACCGCTGAAATAAGCGTGATCGCCCCCCAAATCAGCACAATTTGTCTCATTGGCGCATCGCTGTACTGCTCGGCATACAGCCACTTGTCCAGTAGCGGCCAAGCCAACATGGTAAGCAGTAGTAGTCCAGCCACCGCGATGACTGACAGGCTGCTTGCCATGATCATCTGCCGCTTTGCATCCTGAGGACGGTTTTGAGAGATCGCCAGAGACATTTCGGGTTTCATGACGTTTTGAATGGTATTGAATATAACGCGCACTGGTCCGAACAGCACAAATCCGGCTGCCAGCGGCGCATAGTCAGCCGGGCTTTTAAGCAGGGTCACAACCAGACTATGGGCCTGCGATACGACAACAGTCGTGGTAGCGCCAATCAGAGCCCATTTCGCCTGAGTCCAGACCGGCGTGTACTGGTTTAGTGCCTGAAACAATGGCTGCAAAGTAATTGGCGTGGGCAAACGGCTGACTTCAAGCATCACAGCAATCAAATTGGCCACAGTGAGCGCGGTAAATACTTCAACAGCACCAATCGGGATACCGGCGAACAACAGTCCGCTTAAAATGAATACACCTACTGCTACATAGGTCAAGTCGCCGTAGAGCACGGCAATAACATCGAAGCGAGAATAGCCGAAGCTTCGTGAGTACTGGCGCGCCAGATAGGCAACAACAAATCCCAGCGCGGCGATCAGGATGCGAAAATCGATGCCGCTGCTACCCAGGCCCATACAAAATATAAAACCGCCCACCAGAGCAACTCCAAGCAGTAATGCCATCAACGTAGTTAACATCGATTCCATCTGGGTGCGCTCGTGGTCAGATTTAGCTGCGGGTGCAAACACGCACAACGGCGTGCTGATCAGTGCATTGCTGACCGAGGAGGCCATAATAGCCAATACGAATGTGAGCGCAAAAATACCGAAATCGGTCGCGCTGAGCATACGCACCAACAAAAGATTGAGCACGAAGTGAAAGCCGCTGACCAAGCCTTGACTCAAAACTGCAGACAAGTATCTCGGTATCGCAGCCAAGCGCGTTGGGCTCTGTGATTCAGATGTGATCTGGCCGCTCATTATTCTTGATTAATCGGATTTAGCATTCGTAAATTCGATTTCGTAGACCCCTGTTATTCCTATGTTCTTTATCGACTCTTTCTATCGCTTCCTGCGCTTGCGAACAGTCGAGAAATCATTGCTGTGACGCTGTACCGGTTTTAGGCACATGAATATGCAATTAACCATAGTCTAGCCTCCGCAACCGCAACCACTATTGAGAGAAAATACCGTGAACTGTGATGGTTTGTACCAGCTGAGATGATCTGGTTGGGGTGATATTACGTTTCGTGTAAAACATACAAAACTGTGAGTTATGTCACATTTTTTTATGATGTCGATTATCCTTTAATAAGCCTGACTACGAGCAGCAAATACGCGGTGTGACTGCTATTCTCGCGTTTGGCTTTTTAACTATCGTAGACTTAACAGGAATACACTGACATGAATGTGCTGGTTATTAATTGTGGTTCGTCGAGTGTTAAATATGCCTTGTTCGACGAACAGGAAAATCTGCTTGTCAGTGGCAAACGGGAACGGCTCGGTCAGAAATCAGATGATCGACACGAAACCCACCAGCAGGCTATAGCGGCAATATTGTCTGAGCTTTCTGAGCACAAAATTGATGCCGTTGGTCATCGTGTTGTGCACGGTGGTGAAACTTGCCAAGAGTCGTGTTCGATTAATGCAGATGTAATTGCGGCGATAACGGCGCACATTCCTGATGCGCCTATGCATAACCCTTATAGTCTGGCCGCTATCGAAGCTGCGCGGAAATCAGTGCCGGGTGTTTCGCACATTGCGGTGTTTGATACCGCTTTCCATTCAAGTATGCCAAGGCGCGCGACCACGTATGCGATTGATCAGGATGTCGCTACACGTCATGGCATACGCCGCTATGGCTTTCATGGTATTTCGCATCAGTATGCCGCTGGCATTGCAGCTGAATTTTTACAGAGACCGCTTGATGAACTTCGGTTGATCACTCTGCATCTGGGTAATGGTGCAAGTGCTTGTGCGATTGAATTTGGTCGTTCGGCGGAAACCAGTATGGGTAATACACCATTGGAAGGACTGGTGATGGGAACACGATCTGGTGATGTCGACGCCGGCGTGTTGCTATCACTTTTACGTTCGGGAGAATACGATCTTGATTCACTTGACGAACTGCTCAATCATCAAAGTGGTTTGGCAGGATTGTCAGGACTAGGCAATGATTTGCGAGAAATTGAACGAGCAGCTGCTGATGGTGATGATCGCGCTCGTTTAGCTATCAATGTATTTGCACATCGTGCGCGCAAGTACATTGGCGCTTATGCAGCAGCGATGGGTGGTGTAGATGCTATCGCATTCACAGGCGGAATAGGTGAGAACAGCGCAAGCATGCGAGGCCGTATTTTACAGCGCCTGGAATTTCTGGGCGTGGTGCTCGACGAAGACCGTAATCGAGATGCAAGTGTGGTTAAAGACAAGGATTTCGCTCGTATTACTACTGAGCGTTCTCGCGTTGAAGCCATTGTTGTGAAAACCAACGAAGAACTGATGATCGCGCGCGAAGCGCAGCGTGTTGTCGCTCAATCCAGAGCGCCTGATGTGCCTGCCATTCCGATTGCCATTAGTGCGCGCCATTGTCATTTGACACAACAGACCTTTGAAGCGTTGTTTGGAAAAGGTGCAACCCCTACAGAGTATCGGCCGCTGTCTCAACCGGGTCAGTTTGCCTGCGAAGAAAAAATTAGTTTGATTGGGCCAAGAGATCGTATTGATGGTGTTCGATTGCTTGGACCGCTTCGCAACGTCGATCAGATTGAGGTTTCACGAACCGACGAATTCAAGCTGGGCATAGATGCACCTGTACGTGATTCTGGAAAAGTGCAAGGCTCGGCTCCCATTACTATAGAAGGGCCAGCTGGAACAATTCACTTGAAAGAAGGGTTAATATGCGCTCGTCGACATATACACATGCACTCTGATGATGCCAGGCAATTTTCGGTCAATGACAAAGATGAAGTGTCAATTGCGATAGTTGGCGGTGAGCGTGATTTGATATTCGGCGATGTTCTCATCCGGGTGAAAGACAGTTATGCACTTGAGATGCACATTGATACCGACGAAGCCAATGCTGCTGAACTGGGCCGTGATGCATCGGGTGCTTTGCACCATGTCGACGTTGACGATGCAGCATCTACTGATGTGTATGTTAGGGTGTCCGAAGCGCATGCGAATCTGCTAAGCGTAAAATCAAAGGCCTGATTATGATTACTGGACTTCACTGGTTTCGTCAGGACCTTCGAATTGCTGACAATCCTGCTCTGCATGCAGCTTGTGCGCAATGCGATGCACTCGTTTGTCTGTTTATAGACGACCCTCAAGACCAGACAGTGAGTCAGCTGGGGGCGGCCAGTAAAGTCTGGTTGCATCATAGTCTTGAAAGTTTATCTAACGACTTGCAGGCACGCGGTGCGCAATTACTGATAGCGCGCGGCGCCAGTGAGGATGTCTTGCAACAAGTGATAGCAAGCTTTGCGATAACCCGCTTATTCTGGAATCGGTGCTATGACCCGAAAAGCATCAGGCGTGATAAAAAAATAAAGCAGGTGTTTTCGAATTTGCAGCCAACCAGCTTTAACGCGCTTCTTAATGCTGAGCCTTGGGATACCCTTAAAGGTGATGGTACACCTTACCGCGTGTTTACGCCGTACTGGCGCATGCGGTCCAAATCGTTGCCGGGTGCTAAGCCGCTGCGTGCACCTCGAACAATACCAGCTGCAGTACCAACAAAAAAAACCAGGTTGTTTCAACAGCAATCGATTGAATCATTGGATCTGCTGCCAACAATCGATTGGCATCGGGATATGATGTCGCATTGGCAGGTAGGTGAAAAAGCCGCGAAGCGCTCGTTAAAGCGTTTTTTAAAAGCAGCAGTTAATGACTATACCGATGCCCGCAATATTCCATCCGTATCGGGAACTTCCCGAATGTCACCACATCTGCATTTCGGTGAAATTAGTCCTCGACAAATATTGCATGAGTTGAATAACGGTGGCGAAAACTTAGCGCAGCTCAATGCTGGTCAGGAGACTTTTGCAAAAGAGGTTATCTGGCGAGAGTTCGCATATAGCCTGCTATATCATTTTCCACACACAATCAATAAACCGCTGGATAAGCGTTTCGAGAATTTTCCGTGGGATAAACGATATACAAAAGCGTTAAAAGCATGGCAACGTGGCAAAACAGGTGTACCGATTGTTGATGCAGGCATGCGTGAACTCTACGCTACAGGGTGGATGCATAACCGGGTACGCATGATCGTAGCGTCTTATCTGATTAAAAATCTGCTTATTCCGTGGCAAAAGGGTGAGCAATGGTTTCGCGACACGTTGGTCGATGCAGATCTGGCAAGTAATGCTATGGGTTGGCAATGGGCTGCTGGCAGTGGCGCAGATGCCGCTCCCTACTTTCGTATTTTTAATCCGGTATTACAGGGTGAAAAATTTGATAGCTCAGGTGACTACGTGCGGCGCTGGGTACCCGAACTTGGAAAACTGCCGAACAAGTTTATCCACAAACCGTGGGAACTTGACGCTAGTGAAAGAGCAGGGCTCGAATACCCCGACCCATTAGTCGATCTAAAACAAAGCCGACAGCGAGCATTAGCTGCATTTGAACGTATCAAGTCTCCATCTTGATTCAAGATCTTGCCCACGTTACTGGGAACAAGCGCGCTACGTCGCAATTGCAAACAAACCCGGGCGAACTTATTCGAGCTTTAGCCGTCTTACACTGACTCATTAGCAACTCGGTTCGCAAGCTATGATTCAAACATACGCAAACTTTTTTCGTCGGCTCGCGTTTTCAACCGTAATGCTGCTGATTTGCCCACCGAGCTTCGCAGATAACCTGAAGGTGGTAGAGATGTTTACCTCTCAAGGTTGCTATTCATGTCCGGCCGCTGACAAGCTGCTTGGTGAACTCGCCGAAAAAGATAAGAGTATTCTTAACCTCGAGTTCCATGTAGATTATTGGAACCAGCTTCAATATCGAGGTGAGGGTAACTGGGTAGACCCATTTTCATCAGGCGAATATACGTTGCGTCAACGGCAATACAGTGCCTTGAAGCTAGCAGGCGAAAATGGAGTTTATACACCTCAGGCTATTATCAACGGTGTTTATGGACATGTTGGTTCGAATCGCCGAGCGATGAACAAGGGTTTAGGCATGACAATCGACATGCCTGTTTCGGTCAAAGTCGAAAAATACGATAACGCAACACTTAATGTAAGCGTTGATAGCAATACGAATCTGGACGCAAATATCTATCTGGTCAGCTTTCTAAAAAGGACCGAAACCAACATTACCTCTGGAGAGAACCACGACAAGGTCATGGTTAATCACAATGTGGTTGTAGGCATGCAAGCCATCGCCAGTCTGGCGGATGCCAACACCCAGTCGATCGAAGTGGCCTATGAAAGTGGTGAGAATCGCGGTTGTGCCGTCCTGGTCCAGCCGAGGCAGCTGGGGGCTATTCTTGGCGCAGCGCGTTGCCCCGATTGAGCATCAGACCCTTGATTATCGTGTAGTCGAAAGCTGGCACACTGCTCCGTTAGCTGCGTGAGCACACAGTTGCTGAACCGACATGAGCAAGTCACGCCCTTGGGTGCTATCTTTAAGTGTCTGTTTGAAATTTTGGGGTCTTGCATTGCGCCTGATTGTCGCTCTAGTACTTGTTCTGGTGTCCGTGCACGCTCATTCGGCTGTCTCGGTTTATGGGGAAGCTCAGCTTGGTGCCGGTGGAGTCCGTCACTCCAATCTTGATTTTTATCCAGGCTTTGGTAGTTTTTCCGGTGGCATATTCGTTTTCGATAACATAGGCATAGAAGCTTTTGTCGATACATCGTTGTCGGATGGCGAGCAGGGTGATTTTAAGCTGGGTATCGAGAATGCTGCGGGCGTAGCAGTGCGATTTCAGTCTCCATCTCAACGCAGTCTGCAGGCCTATGTTTTGCTGGGGTACGTCGATTTCACACTCAGACAAGAGGGTGTAACTGCCTTGGGAGAGCGCTTTGTTAAGCAGCCGTTTGAAGGTATTCGCTTTAGTGTTGGTGTGCACCAGCGATTAAAAAAAGTGCAAGGCCTGCTGTTTGGTGTGGAATATAGAAATTACTACGCAGATTCGGGAATCACAGTCGACGGATTGAGCGTCGGCCTGCGGTTTGAATTGAAATGAGCTCTATCATATTGAAGACAAAGACAGCCTCTGCGCTGACCCTGCTTGGACCGCTATTGTTTTTAATCGCCTGTTCCGGCGATGGTCGTGGATTGCTGGAGGAAGTCGAAGTAAGCAACCTGCGACTAAAATCCCTGGAAATTGGTCCACCCGCTGGATTGCTTGCCGATCTGATCGTGAACCCGGGAACGCAGCACACGTTAACTTTAACAGCGAAAAATCAGGCCGATTTGCCAATTACTGTCGATTCCACAAATCGTCGCTGGAGCGTCAGAAACGCGATTGATACTCAGAACCCGACAGTGGTTAGGCCAACAGTTGCAAGAATAGATGAGAATGGAAATTTTTTCGCGCTCGCTGAGGGTGACGCTGTTGTGACGGTGCGTATTGGCGGTATCGGCAGCAACCAATTCGTTATCACAGTGGAAGATGCAGTATTTGATTCAATTGAACAAATTATAGGTGCCGATAGCATGGAGCGTTGCTTGCCACAGAGTTATACAGCAAAAGGGCGGTATCTCCCGCGTGATGGCAGCGGCGAAGGTTCATTGCGTGGGTTGCCCAATGCAAGCTGGGCCGTTGTTGACAGTAACTTGGGGTCTGTTTCCGGCCCGATTGACGGCGTGGCGACGGCCACTGGAGTTAATGTGGGCTCGCTTGAGCTTGTCGCGAGTTTTGAAGGTAAAGTGTCAGCACCTAAATCCATCGCCATTGAAGATACGTTAAGGGAAATTAACATTGGACCTGAAACTGCAGCTTTGGTTATTGGTGACACATTAAACCTGATCGCAACCGGTAAATATATGAAAGGCGATATTGAACGCAATAATATTGTTATTACTGAGTCGGTTCAATGGCTGGCTGAAGAAAATAATAGTGTTTTGCGAGTCAGCAACGAGGCTAAAACCAAGGGTGTGGTCAGCTCCCTTACAGTTGGTAATGCGTTCGTCACCGCTGCTTGTGGAAACGTCTTACAACAACGAACGGTGGTTGTCTCGGCAGCTGGTTCCACAGTCACAACGGGCTTAAGCTTCCAAGACTCTCTAGATGATGGCGAGGACATCTTTGTCATGTCGTTGGCAAGAGGCCCGAGTCAGGTGAATTTGTCTACTGGCACTGGATATGACGCTGATGCAGACATTACCACCAACGATGGCACTGATTGGTCTGTTCTCAATGGCGCTGATATTGTCAGCGTCAACAACGCCGCAATAAAAGGCTTGATCACGCCGTTGAGTGTGGGTACGGCGACCGTTCGCGCAACGTACAACAATCAATTGCTCGATATTGAGGTCCGGGTTTTACCGTGATCTGGAAAAATGCTGGAATTGGTGACCAAAAAAGGGTCTGAACCCTTTAAAATAATCCGGCAATAAAGTTGGTAACAATCGCAAGCCTTCTACCCAGGCGGACTTGCCCTGAAAATCGAATAACCTGAACGTACTTTCAATGAGTGTTAGTGAATCCCTTGGGCTTTTAAAACAAAGGCTGGAAGCATCAGTAATAGGCCAGGAAAGGCTAGTCAACCGTATGTTGATTGCTTTACTTGTCGATGGACATTTGTTGGTTGAGGGCGCGCCCGGTCTGGCTAAAACTCGCGCAATCAAAGCCTTGTCTGACAATATTGCTGCAGACTATCAACGCGTGCAGTTCACACCTGATCTACTGCCAGCAGATTTAACCGGCACCGAAATATATCGTCCTGCAGATGGTACGTTTGTGTTTCAGCAAGGGCCGCTGTTCAATAACCTTATTCTGGCAGATGAAATTAACCGTGCGCCAGCCAAAGTGCAGTCAGCGCTGCTCGAAGCTATGGCTGAGCAGCAAATCTCGGTAGGCCATCAAACGTACGAATTGCCACAGCTGTTCATGGTTATGGCCACACAAAACCCGATTGAACAAGAAGGCACTTATCCATTGCCTGAGGCCCAGCTCGACCGTTTTTTGATGCACGTTGTTATTGGTTATCCTGATGCATCGCGTGAAGCTGAAATATTGCGCCTGGTTCGTGATGAAACTCGCGAACGATCATTGCAACGAATTAGTAAGGCTACTACTAGTCAAGCCGGTAAGAATACCAAGAATAATACAATCAAAAATAAGGGAAAATCGAAAACCAATGTCGGCGAGTCTGGCGATCAACCGTTGTCGCTCGACACTATCTTTGCTGCACGGCGCGAAGTGCTGGATGTGCACATGGCGGAAAATGTTGAAGACTATATTGTTCGGCTGGTGACCTCAACACGCACACCGGAAAGCCACACTGAAGAGCTGCGTCGCTGGATTTCCTATGGCGCTAGCCCCCGGGCAACTATTGCACTTGATTCGTGTTCCCGAGCCCAGGCCTGGTTGCAAGGCCGCGACTATGTATCACCTGCTGACGTGCAGGCGGTTATCCATGATGTACTTCGTCATCGCGTTCTGCTTTCATTCGAGGCCGAAGCAGACGGTGTGCAGTCGGCCGATATCATTGATCGGTTACTACAACTGATCGCGGTGCCGTGACGTCGGTGCCACCAATGATGCAACGTTGGTTCAAGAAAAAGCCGATTACGCCCGTTGCAAGGGCTGCGTCTGGTTCAAACGCTGATCGATTCGCATCCCCGGCCAGTACATCGTTAGATGAACTGGTCAGTATGCGTGATCAGGCAAATGCGTTGCGCCGCAATACTCGAAAGAAATCAGCTGCACCGGCCACCGGACCTGCCATGTCCAGACGGCTTGGGCGTGGTCTGGATTTTGCTGAGGTACGAGAATATCAAGCGGGCGATGATGTACGCATGATTGATTGGAAGGTCACCGCCCGCACTGGCAAAACACATACAAAGCTGTTTGTTGAAGAACGCGAACGTCCGGTTATGCTGGTAGTGGACTTTCGATCGCATATGCGCTTTGGTACGCAGGGCATGTTTAAATCAGTTATGGCTGCACGATTGAGCGCATTGATTGGTTGGACTGCCAACAATAATCAGGACCGAGTAGGTGGGTTTGTCTTCACGGATGACTGGCACACTGAAATTCGTCCAAGGTCAGGCCGACGCGGTTTGATGAATTTTTTTCGTGGCATAGCGCAAGCGCAAATGCATGCGCCTTCTGGCGATCGTGGTCAATTGGCTGATACCCTGTCGCGTTTACGAACCGCCGTGCACGCGGGTAGCACAGTGGTCATATTTAGCGACTTTATTGGCTTCGATGAACAAGCTCAACTTGCAATGGGCAATCTGCTGCAACGCCTCGACTTGTTGGCTGTGCATATTGTTGACCCGATCGAAGGTCGTCTGCCCGATGCAGGACGGTATTCTTTAAGCGGGATGCATTCGCAAGCAGGCGATGCACTGGCAATTGATACCAGCAGTAAGGCCCATACCCAACGTTATCTTGAGGGTCAGATAAAACACCAGCAGGCTGTAGCCGATTTTTTCTCCGCTCATGGTCACGTTTATATAAGGGCATTGACAAGCCAGCCGCTACTGGATGTTGCCGCGAGAATTCTTGGGCGCATTCCGGACAAAGTATCTGATCAGTCAGTGCAATCGATCAGCTGATGGACGAAAAAGACGCGCTAGTAAATCAGCTTCGAGACATCGAATTACCCGATGTATCGAACACACCGGCTCCGGGTTGGTGGGCATTGCTTGTGTTGATAGTCGCATTGGTTTTGGTCGGAATTTTTATGCTGCAACGCAGAAGAGCCACATTGTGGCAACGTCAGGCAAACCAGCAGTTGCAATCGATTCGAGAATCGGTAGAGCATGAGCCCAGCATTAATGTACTAACAAGTTGTTCTGAACTAGCCAGGCAGGTTGTGCTGGCTGTTGATCAGCGAGAGCAGGTTGCTCAATTACACGGCGAAGCCTGGCTTGAAAAGCTTGATGACATTTGCGCGCGTCCCGAATTCACCCAGGGTATTGGGCAGTTGCTTCTCGACCAGCCTTACCAAAAACAACCGGCGGTTGCTAAACAGGACTTGGATGCTTTGCTTGATTCCATGCAAGTGCTGATCAAATCTGCCAATGGTTATGCTGGCCGATCGACGTGATCTCACCTGATTCTATAGAGTGGGCATGGCCCTGGGTGCTTTATGCACTGCCGTTACCCATTCTGGCCTACTTGTTATTGCCGCGTGCGACGACTGGCCAGCAACGGGCTTTGCGTGTTCCTGATTTGTTGCCATTTCAAACTCTGCAGGCAGGAAGAGCCGCAACTGGTCGCGGTATTATTAGTGCGATTTTGTTGAGTCTGATGTGGTTTGCTCTGATTACTGCAGCAGCCAGACCGCAAACTTTTGGTGATCCACAGGGTGTGCCAATCACCGGAAGAGATCTTATGCTTTGCATCGATATATCGGGCAGCATGAATGAAACCGATTTGTATTCTGGTAACTCACGAGCCACACGCATGTCGGTGGTTAAATACGTGGCGCGTGATTTTGTGTCAAGACGAGGTGGCGATCGTATTGGTCTTATTATGTTTGGTACCAACGCCTATGTTCAATCACCACTTACCCACGATCATGAAACGGTTCAACATTTTCTCGATGAAGCGCGGGTTGGATTGGCTGGTCGCTCAACCGCAATTGGAGATGCAATCGGGCTGGGTGTAAAGCGCTTGCGTGATCGCCCTGCAGAATCGCGAGTGTTGGTATTGTTAACCGATGGTGAAAATTCTGAAGGCGCTGTTGATCCTATCGAGGCAGCTGAGCTTGCTGCTGATAACGATATACGAGTACACACGATTGGTGTCGGTTCTGATACCACAGGTGGTTTGCTCGGTCGGGCCCTGAATATGCGCAACAGCGACCTTGATGAAAAGACGCTGCAAACCATTGCCTCGCTAACAGGCGGGCAGTATTTCAGGGCGCGTGATCAGCAGGAGCTTGCGCAAATCTATCGTGCGATTGATAAACTTGAACCAACGCAAATGGATGATGTCGACTTTCGGCCTTTACGCGAGTTGTTTGCGTGGCCTTTGGGGCTGGCATTGTTGTTAAATATTATTTGGGTCGCGTTGCGGGTTCTGCTTGGTGGAACTAAGCATGACTGAGCTTGGCCTCGTCTTTCTCAGACCCTGGTGGTTGCTTGGTATTCTTCCATGGTTAGCTGCGGTGATATTCGTGTTGAACCGTCGTCAAGCTAGTAGCGGCTGGGAACAAGTTGTTGATCCCGTTCTTCAACCTTATGTCATTGAGCCGGGCCAGACAAAAAGTTCATTGTCCAGATGGTTGTTACTATTGGCCTGGTTGATTTGTTTGCTCACCTTGTCTGGTCCTGTGTGGGATAGGCAGGAATTGCCGGTTTTTCAGGGGCAACAGGCGCAAGTGGTTCTTTTTGATTTATCCCGCTCCATGTACAGCGATGATATAAAACCATCACGCGTTGCCAGAGCTCGATTCAAATTGACGGATTTTCTGAAGAATGCTTCAGGGGTGCAGATAGCGCTGGTTGCATTTGCTGAACGACCTTATGTCGTCAGCCCGCTTTCTGATGATTCGAATACAATAGCTGCATTTGTT
>Ga0114956_1002253_pt1 | contig 15176 bp, 16 predicted proteins | sample MaitaG_FD_87304 | JGI IMG/M metagenome (GOLD analysis project Ga0114956, IMG submission 87304) | Marine algal microbial communities from Maine, USA - Maine_Asex2 metaG | ecosystem: Host-associated > Algae > Red algae > Unclassified | place: Maine, USA | collected 2015-01-05 | reverse complement strand
CGTTTTTCGCCCAGCGAAAAACTCGGTAAGTGAGGAGCCCCTAGGGCGACAAACGACGCTTTCACGGCAGGGACGTTTTTCGCCCAGCGAAAAACTCGGTAAGTGAGGAGCCCCTAGGGCGACGAACGACGGTGTCCTAATGTCGGCGCATGAGAACCGCGGTGCAGTTAGCGGCCGGAAACGGCGAGTGGCAAGAGCATGTCGACTACGTCGTCGAGGCCGAACGGATGGCTGTCGACGTGGTCTGGGTGGCCGAGGCGTGGGGAGCTGACGCCGCGACCCCACTCGCTTACCTCGCCGCTCGAACCGAACGGATATTGCTCGGCTCGGGCGTCTTCCAACTCGGCGTCCGATCAGCCGCGATGACGGCTCAGACGGCGATGACGCTCGCTGAGATGTCGGGCAATCGGTTCATGCTCGGCCTCGGTGCTTCAGGCCCGCAGGTGATGGAAGGGCTCCATGGCGTGCCGTTCGCCCATCCACTTGGGCGGATGCGCGAAACCCTCGACATCATCCGTCAAGCGTTCGCCGGAGACCGGATCGCCTACAAGGGCCGACACCTCAGGTTGCCTTTGCCCGGCGGTCAAGGCAAGGCGCTGCGGCTGGCGATGCAGCCGAATGATCAGATTCCCATCTACCTCGCCACGCTGTCGCCAAAGTTGCTCGCGCTCACGGGCGAAGTCGCCGACGGTTGGCTCGGCACATCGTTCGTTCCGGAAGGCGCCGATGACGCCTACTACACCCACCTACGAACCGGGGCTGACCGCAGCGGCCGCTCGCTCGACGATCTCGACATCTGCCAAGGCGCCGAAGTTGCGTTTGCCCGCGACGAGGCGCATCTTGCCGAAATGATCGAGGCCCGTCGCCCCGGTCTCGCGTTCAGTCTCGGCGGCATGGGGTCGGCAACCATGAACTTCTACAACTCGGCCTATGGCCGCCAAGGGTTTGCCGACATCGCTGCCGAATCACAGCGACTCTGGATCGATGGTGACCGCGCGGGCGCGGCGGCGGTCGTGCCCGACGAGATGGTGCTCGGTACAACGCTGATCGGTACCGAGGCAATGGTGCGTGATCGGCTCACGACGTGGCGTGACGCCGGCGTCAACACTGTGCGCCTCTACCCGGCTGGCGATTCGCTCGACGAGCGCCTCGCAACGCTCGGGCGGGCGCTCGACCTCGTACCGAAGTAGCCCCAGCGGTGGGCGTGAACCGCCGGTCGGTTCAGCAATTCAGCACGACGTTGGCAGCAGCGCCGGGCAAACAGGTGTCGGCATCAGCGCCACCGTCGAGGTCGTCGTCGAGACTCCTACGCCTCAGTGCTCCTACGCCTCACTGATCTGCTTCAGCGTCGCGAGGCCCTTGGCCAAACCTGCACTTCGGTCACGCTCTCGGATTTGAACGGGTTTGATGAACTTCAAATCGACCTTGACCGACGAGTTCGGCTCGATGTCGGCGATCGTCATCTGACCCTCGCCGACCTTGCGATTTCCGGTCCAGTGATACGACGAACCGACCGTGCCCGCTTCGCCGGATGCCAGCTCCCACGTCGTGCGGAACCCGGCGACGGGCGATACCACCGGGGTGGTGTCGGCGAACTTCAGCATGGGTCGCGCCTACGTGTTTGTCGACGCCACCCAGACGCCACCGATCGCCACGCTTTTTCACCAAGCGTGATCGAGGACGCGAACCAACGAGCGCCAGTACGCTCGGCGATTCGTGGCCATTCTCCTCAGTCTCCTGACGGCCGTCGTCTTCGGCACCGGTGACTTCTTCGGCGGCCTCGCAACGAAGCGAGCGTCGGTACTGCAGGTGGTCGCTGGTTCACACCTGATTGGCCTCGTCAGCGTGACGATCCTGGCCCCCTTTGTCGCCGACGCCTTCACCTGGATGGACTTCGGTCTCGGCATGATCGGTGGCATCGCCGGTGGCCTCGGCGTCGCCTTGCTCTACCGCGGTCTCGCTCAAGGACCGATGGCCGTGGTCGCGCCGACGACCGCCATCACCTCGGCGGTCGTGCCGTCGTTCTGGGGCGTCGCCACCGGCGATCGACTCGGCTGGCTCGCCTGGCTCGGTGTTGCCCTCGCCCTGGTCGCGATCGGGCTCATCTCAACTGCAGTGGATGAAAGCGGCGCGCGCATCACGCCACGGGTGATCGTCGAATCCCTGCTCGCTGGCGCTGGCTTCGGCAGCTTCTTTATCTTCCTCGACCTCACGTCGGAGGAGACGACGCCTTGGCCCATCGTTGGTTCGCGAACCATGACCAGCTTCGTGTTGGTGATTCTGCTGCTGTTCTTGTCTCGGTCACGCTCGGAAACGACAACGAAGCCGTCGCCGATCAACCGAACAACGGCCGGACTCATCGTCGCGACCGGCATCTTCGACACGGCAGCGAACGTCCTGTTCCTGCTTGCGACGAACACCGGCTTGTTGACGTTGGTCTCAGTTCTGAGTTCGCTCTACCCGGCCGCGACCGTCGTGTTGGCTCGCGTCGTGTTGGCCGAACGCATGAGCCGCCTGCAGATCGCCGGCTTCTTCGCCGCGCTTATCGCGACGGCCCTCATTGCCGCCGGTTAGCCACAGTCGGTAGCGATCGCCAGGGCCGCACAGACCTGCTCCATCCGTGCCCCGCTCAGCGTTCCCATTCGCTCGAGGAGGACGCCGACCGAAACCGATTCGACCGAATCGAGGTTCACGGCACTCGCGAGCGGCACGGGGTCCTCTCCGGGTTCGAGTAGCACTTCACTTGGTAGGCCTCGAATCGTGGTCGTGCACGGAGCGACCAGCGCGCGACGAAGACGCGGTATGGCGACATCGCGTGTCAACACGACCACCGGCCGTCTCCCAATTCCGGCGGCTCACACCACCAGACTTCTGCCCGCCTGGGAAGGTCCACTACGCACCTGCCGCGTCGCGAAACGAGGCAAGGTCTCCCCATTCGTCGAGTTCATCGATTGGGGGTGCGTCGTACGCGATCGCGTATGCCTCATCGAGCTCAGCTCGTCGATAGACACGAAGTAGTGCCGTCAGGGCCGCGTCGATCAGTTCCGCATCGTTCACCCCCGCGTTGATGGTGCGGGCGTTTTCGAGCAACACGCTGTCGACGGTCGTACTCAACCTCGTCCGATTCATGCCATAAGCGTGCCACGTTCATGCCACTCACACAACGCAGAACGAGCCCCCCAAAGCCTGTAGATCGCGGTCCAGCCAGCCAGCCGCGCGACCAAGCAAGACAGATCTGAAGGGACCGCTGTAATCCGGATGAATAACGAGTGCGCGATCGTGTGCTTCTTGTTGGCATCGTCGCGATCGTGACGATGGCTGCAGCCTTTACCCAACCGCGCACGCGGCGGCGGCCCAGGCTGGTCCGAGCAACGTCAGCTGCGAGGTCGACGCGGGCACCGTGTCGTTGACCATCGATGGCCAACCGAGCCCGAAGTACTGGGGTCTACAAGTCAATCGACGGGGCGCAGTCGCGGACATGGATCGGGCGCATTGTCGACCACGACGACGTTCACTGGCCCACTCCCGACGACCGGAGCGAGGTACGAGGCACGGCTGCCCGACACGCCATCGATTCCGTGCCCGACGATCGCCGAGCCCGCGATGTCGGCGGGACCGTTGGCCTGCGTGGAAGGCGAGCTGACGTGGACCGACCGAGGACAGGACCAGTACTGGATCTACCGCTCGACCGATGGCAAGAACTTCGGCTGGATCGGCCGGACGAACGGCGAGACCAGCTTCAGCGACCGGCACCAACCTCGCCGGGCGACCTATCAGGTGCACTATGCCAACCACCCACGAGTCGACTGCGAAACCATCGAGCCCCGCTCTGGCGTTCGTTCGCAACATTCAACGCATCGCTGAATCGGGCGAACGAAAGCGACCTGGCCGCTGAACTCGCATCACCTGGCAGCGCGCAACCCGACGCGATCGCCGAGATCATCCAACGGACTCGACCCGACGTGTCGCTGCTCAACGAGTTCGACTACGACGCAGGGGGCAATTCGCTCGCGGCGTTCCAGGCCAACTACCTGTCGGTTGCCCACGGAACCGCTCGGCCGATCGACTACCCCTATCGCTACAGCGCGCCATCGAACACCGGCGTGTACTCAGGATTCGATCTCGACAACAGCGGCGCGGCTGGCGACTTCGCCCCGAACGACTCGTTCGGTTTCGGCTTCTTCCCCGGCCAATTCGGCATGGCCGTGTACTCGATGTATCCGATCGACGTCGACGATGTACGCACGTTCCAGAACTTCCTGTGGGCCGAATGCCCAACGCACTGTTGCCGGCCGAACCTGATGGCACGCCGTGGTACTCCGATGAGGAACTCGAGGTCGTCCGCCTGTCGTCCAAGAGCCACTGGGATCTACCGATCGAGATCGGCCGCAAGACCGTGCACTCTCCTGGTGAGTCACCCGACGCCGCCGGTGTCGACGGACCCGAGGATCGCAGCCGCACCCGCAACCACGACGAGATCCGCTTCTGGGCCGACTACATCCACTCCTGGCGCAGTCACTACATCTACGACGACGACGGCGAGACGGGCGGCCTCGCTCGACGCGACTTGTTCGTTATCGCCGGCGATCAGAACTCCGACCCGAACGACGGCGACAGCATCACCGGAGCGATTCAGCAGCTGGTCGACAACCGCCTGATCAATACCAAGGTCGTTCCATCGTCGGCCGGCGCGGTCGAGCAAGCCGAGCTTCAGGGCGACAACAATGTCGACCACCTCAGCAACCCGGCCTTCGACACCGCCGACTTCGGCGAGGCCCAGTTCGGCGGACCCGGCAACCTTCGAGTCGACCACCCCGGCGCATGGCTAAGCGCTGACGGCATCGCCGTCGACCTAATGGTGCCCGAGGAGCTTGCGGGGGCTGGCTCACGAGGAGCCCGAGCAAACCTCGACACCATTGCGGGGTCAATGATCACCCTCATCGAAGATCTGCTAGCGGACCTTTAGAAGTTCGCTGACAACCCAAAATGCGAATGGCCCGCTGCAACCGGGCGGTTGCAGCGGGCCATTGTTAGCGAATCAGCATTAGCCCTTGGCTTCGATGAAGGTGTCGCTGAAGTTGATCTCGAAGTCGCCGGTGTCGGAAATGAACTCGAGCTTCGAGGTATCGGTCGGGTAGACGATCGGGTCGTTCAGGACCTCGGCGTCGATGAACTCTTCGGCCGCCGCGTTCGGGCTGGCGTAGAAGTTCCAGTTCGTCAGCTGGGCGCCGCGCTCGGCGTCGAGTAGGAAGTTGATGAACGTGTGCGCGGTACAGGGGTGCGGGGCGTCCTTCGGGATCGCCATGTTGTCGACCCACCGGGTGCCGCCCTCGTCGGGAACGAAGTACGTGTACTGGTCGGGGTTGTCGGCCTCGCCGAACTGCACGATGAAGTTGCCGCTGTAGCCGTGGGCGACGCTCGAATCACCGGTCGCGAGCAGTTCGTCGTACTGATCTGATTCGTAGGCGGTAACGCGGTCTTTGGCGTCGGTGATCAACTTGCCGGCCTCAGAGAGTTCGCCTTCGCTGGTCGTGTTCAGCGAATAGCCGAGGTACTTCAGCGCGGCGCCGAGCGTTTCGCGCGGGTCATTCAGCAACGTCGCGTACGAACCCTCGAGGTTGTATTGCGCCGCAATCTCCGGATCGAAGATCAAGCCCCAGGTCTGCGGAACATCCTCGCCAGTCACGGCGAGGTCGACGCCGAGGCCCGTGGTCCCCCACTGGTACGGGGCCGTGTATTCGGCCGCCGGGTCGAAGGGTAGATCGGAAGCGAACGCTGAGAGCAGGTTCGAAATGTTCGGGATGGCGTCCTTGTTGAGCTTCTGGATGTCGCCAGCCTCGATGAGGATCGACACCATGTAGTCAGACGGCACGATGAAGTCGTAGCCCGAGCCGCCGGCCGAGATGATCGGCTGCATGGCTTCGTTCGAGTCGTAGTTGTCCTCGGTGACCGAGACGCCGAACTCGGCTTCGAACGCATCCTTCAACTCGGGGTCCATGTACTCGGACCAGTTGTAGATGGCGAGATCGCCATCGGTCTGGCCAGCTTCGCACGACGCCATCGCCGCGCCGTCAGACGATCCACCATCGGCGGATTCGGCGCTGTCGCTGCTGCCACAGGCGGCGGCAACCAGCATGAACGTGGCGAGTACGGCGACGAGCCGAACTAGTCGTTTCATCTTCTGTTCTCTTTTCATGTTCCCCTCCACAGGATCACTTCTTGCGTAACAACTCATTGGCGGGTGTTGCAATGAACGGCGGGCTGGTCAGAACTCGGACCCTCCGCGGGCCCGCTGGGCGACCAGCGATAACAGTACGAGCAGAATCGACGCGGCGAGCATCACGACCGAGACCGCGTTGATCAGCGGCGAGACGCCCTTGCGAATGAGCCCGAAGACGTAGACGGGCAATGTCGTCGACCCCGGGCCGGCCACGAACTGGGTGATCACGACGTCGTCGAGCGACAACGTCAAGGCGAGCAGTGCTCCACCGACGACGCCGGGCAGGATCAACGGCAGCGTGACGTGGCGAAACGCTTGGAAGCGCGTCGCGTAGAGATCTTGCGCGGCTTCTTCGAGCGTCTGGTTCATGCCCGAAAGCCGGGCTCGCACGACGATCGAGACGAAGCTGATGCTGAACGCGATGTGGCTCAGGGTCACCGTGGCGATGCCCTTCGACAGCCGGATGCCGAACAGCGAGTCGAGCAAGTTCAGCCCTTGGGTGAAGAACAGCAGCATCATCACGGCCATCGTCACGTCGGGGACGATCACCGGTAGGTAAAGCAGCGCATCGAAGAAGCGGTTGCCCCGGAACCGGTAGCGCTCGAGGGCGAGAGCCGCCATGGTGCCCAAGATCACCGAGACGAGCGTCGACACGATCGCGACCCGCACCGAGACCGACAGCGCACCTTGCACTTCGTCGTTCGCGCCGAAGTCGCGATACCAATCGAGCGTGAAACCGCCCCAGCGGCCAACCAGGTTGTCGTTGCTAAACGAATACAGAACCAGCAGGGCAATCGGCGCGTAGAAGAACACGTAGATCAGCAGCGCATTGACGCTGAGCGTCCATCGGGTCTTCCCCGACAGCTGCTTCGCGCCGACGCTCACAGGTTGCTACCAATCACAGCGTGCGACCTCCGCTACGGAAATACACGAGCGTGGCGCCGAGCATCACGACCATGAGGACCGTCGACACCGACGCGCCCACTGGCCAGTTTCGAGCGGTGAGGAACTGCGTCACGATGTAGCTGCCGAGCAGCGTCGTCTTCGCGCCGCCGAGAATCTGCGGCGTCACGTACGCGCCGAGGCTCGGGATGAACACAAGAATCGACCCGGCAATAACCCCCGGCCGCGACAACGGAAACGTGACCTTACGGAACGTCTGCACACCGGTGGCCCCGAGGTCTCGGCTGGCTTCGATGAGGCTCCAGTCCATGCGCTCGATCGCCGCGTACATCGGCAAGATCATGAACGGCAAGAAGCCGTAGACCAGGCCGAGAACAACCGCGGTTTGCGTGAAGAGAATTGTGGTTTCGCCCAGCCCGACGCCTTCGGTGAAGCGGGAGACAGGACCGTCGTTGCCAAGCAAGACCCGCCACGCGTAGTTGCGAACGAGGAAGTTCGACCAGAACGGGATCATGACGAACACGAGCATGATGTTGCGAACGGTGGCGGTGCGGGTCGCGATGAAATACGAGAATGGGTACGCCAACACGAGGCAGATGATCGTCGTGATCGCGGCGAGTAGAAGCGACCGGAAGAGGATGTCGCGCACGATTGGTTCGGCGAGTTTTTCGTACGCCGCGATGTTCCAGCCCGACAGCGCCGTGCCGCCGGTTCGGGTTCGGGTGGCGAACGAGTAGACGACCACGATTCCGAGCGGGATCGCGAAGAACAGCACGAGGTAGATATAGGCGGGCAACGCGAGAAGAAGTCCGCGTCGACGCTTGTTGGCCTCGTTGACCAGCGCAAACTCGAGCGTTGCCGGAGCCGCCTCGGAGGCTGGTGCCTCTTTCACCGCGGTCATAAACCGTGGCCTTCGTCGGGGACAACCCAATCGCTGCGGCGGTCCCACCAGATCGCGACTTCCGAGCCCGGCTCGAACCGAACCGATGTCGGCGTGGCTGCGGTGCGAACCTCCAGTGGCATCCAGTCGACGTTGACGGTATAGACGTGTGAGTGGCCGAGGTAGTTCATGTCGGCGACGGTGCCGGTGAGGCTGGTTGGTTCGAATTCGGCCGGGACGTCGCCAACATGGCCGATCGAGATTGATTCGGGTCGCAGGCTCATGGCGACCTTCGTGCCGGCCGAGTACGGGTTCGGCGCTCGCAGCTTCGTGCCGTTTGCGAGAGCGATCATCTCATCGTCGATGACGGTCGCGTCGATGAGGTTCGTCTGCCCGATGAAGTCGGCAACGAAACGATTGACCGGCTGGTCGTACAGCTCTTCGGCGGTACCGACCTGGAGCAGCTTGCCGTCGTGCATGACGGCGATGCGGTCGCTCATCGTGAGCGCTTCTTCTTGATCGTGCGTGACGAACACAAAGCTCACACCAAGTTCGCGCTGCAACGACTTCAGCTCGTACTGCATGTCTTGACGCAGCTTCAGGTCGAGCGCGCCGAGTGGTTCGTCGAGCAGCAGAACCTTCGGCTTGTTGACAAGCGCTCGGGCCAACGCGACGCGCTGCTGCTGGCCGCCGGAGAGCTGGTTGGGCTTGCGTTTCTCCATGCCGTCGAGGCGCACGAGATCGATCATCTCGCGAGCCTGCTTGTTCGCGTCTCGTTTGTCGGTGCCCTGCATGCGCAGCCCGAAGCTCACGTTGTCGAGCACATTCATATGCGGGAAGAGCGCGTAGTTCTGGAACACGGTGTTGACGGGGCGCCGGTTTGGCGGCAACGTGCCGACTTCCTCGCCGAAGATCTTGAGGCTGCCCTCGGTTGGGAACTCAAGCCCGGCGATCATCCGCAGTGTCGTGGTCTTGCCGCAACCCGATGGGCCGAGCATGGCGAAGAATTCACCGTCGGCAATAGCAAGGTCGATCGCGTCGACGGCGACGACGCTGCCGAAGCGCTTCGTGACCCCTTCGATCGAAACGGCTGCCACTGTCACCGTCACTGCCCCACGCCCCAGTCATAGGTCTGTTTGGCGATGCCGAGGTATGGCGAAACCTCGACGCTGCTCACACCATCGATCGAGCGGATCGCACCGCACAGTTCGACGAAGGCATCATTGTCACGGCTGACTATCTCGACGAGTAGATCGAACCGGCCCGCCGCCATCACGATGTAGACCGCGTCGTCGAAAGCTGAAATGTCGGCGGCAACTTTGCGAGCGTCAACCCCGACCGTGATACCCAGCAGCGCTTGGTAGCCGAGGCCCAGCTTCACCGGGTCGGTGACGGCCACGATGTCGATGACCCCGTCGTCGAGGAGTCGCATGACCCGCTGACGACACGCGGCGTCGGAGAGGCCCGTAACTCGACCAAGCTGCGAGAACGAGGTGCGCCCATCAGCCTGCAGGATACGAATGAGCTCGCGGTCGATGTCGTCAATCGTGGTCATGCTCACGTCGCCAACCTCATGACCTCGCCGCGGCGTACTGCGGGTTCGTCCAGACGATAAGCGAGGCGTAGTTGTCGACCTCGGGATCGCGCATGTAGTCCGCGAGCGCACATCGGGCCTCGAACCCGTTTTCGAGCTGGAACGTCAGCGTTCGATCGTAAAGCTCACCGGCGACCACCTTCGTTATGTACTCATCCGCGCTCAACGCGTGTTTATGTTCGGCGTACCCGGGGATCACGCCACCGGCGACGATGCCGGCAAGGTTCAGGTCAACGCACATTTGTTTGCGCAGGTCGTAGAGCTCGCGGCCGATACCGCGCCGCCGATAGTCGGGCCGCACGACGATGTCGGTGCCGTAGTACCAGGGCCCGTCGGGATCATCGCCCGACTTGGTCGGCGCATCTTCGAGCAGCTCCTTCAGTACATGCTGTGGGTTGTCGAAGTCGAAGTGGGTCCGAACACCGAGCCCGACGGCAACCGGATCGGTCCGGCCGGGACCGTCGAAACCGATGACCGAACCCTCCGGAAAGTCGTCGGCGAGGTAGATCAGTTCGGCCTCGTCATAGAGGTCGGCGGCGTCAGCGGTCGGGAACGCTTGCAGCTCGAGGGCTTCGAGTGCTTTGCACATCGACGTCGTGATCCGCACGTAGTGCAAACCCGACGTTGGTCCGGTCGAGACAACGTCGCTCGGCTCAGACGCCACGGCCTCAGACACTGGCGACTGCCTCGGCCATCGAGTCGGCGAGCACCGCAAGCGCTTCGTCGATTTGGTCGTCGGTAACCGTCAGTGGCGGCAGAAAGCGAACGCAATTGCTGTAGAGGCCGGCCCGAATTGTGATAAGGCCCCGAGCGAGCGTGGCCTTCGTGACCGCGAGGGTGAGGTCCGGGTGCGGCGTGAGATTGTCGTCGGTCACGAGCTCCATCGCGAGCATGGGTCCGAGGCCACGTACGTCGGCGATCTGCCGATACTGCTGCTGCATCGCTTCGAGGCCGGCCCGCAAGCGAACCCCGATCGCTTCGGCCCGGCCGAGGAACTCAGGCGTGTTGATCATCCTGATTGTTTCGAGCGCCGCAACACATGCCACGGGATTACCGCTGTAGGTGCCGCCCATACCGCCGGGGTGCGGGGCATCGAGCAGTTCGGCGCGGCCGGTGACACCCGAGATCGGCATGCCCGAACCCATCGACTTCGCCATCGTGATCAGGTCGGGGACAACGCCGCTGTGCTCGATCGAGAACAGCTTGCCGGTACGACCGAATCCGGCCTGGACTTCGTCGGCGACCATGACGATGCCGTGCTCGTCACACATCGCCCGGATCGCTTCGAGGAACGGTTTCGGCGCAGGGATAAAACCGCCCTCGCCCTGCACCGGTTCGATGACGATGGCGGCAAGCGCCGACGGATCGACCTGGCTGACCAGCGCGTCGCGCAGCCGCTCGATCGACCAGCCGACGAACTGCTCGGGATCGGTGCCGGGCGGGCGCCGAAGCACGTTCGGAAACGGGATGCGATAGATCTCGGAGGCGAAGGGCCCGAAGCCCTTCTTGAACAAGCCGTACTTGCTCGTCATCGACATCGTCATGTTCGTCCGGCCGTGATAGCCGCCTTCGAACACGAGCACACCAGCCCGACCGGTTGCCACCCGGGCGATCTTGACCGCGGACTCGACGGCCTCGGCGCCAGAGTTCATGAGGAGAGTCTTCTTTGGGAAGTCCCCGGGCGTGGCCTCGTTCAGCGCTTCGGACAACTCGACCATCGAGTCGTGGGTGGCGACGATGCCGCAGATGTGCAGCAGTTCGCCCGCCTGCGATTGAATGGCCTCGACGACGGTGGGTGGACAGTGACCTGCGGCGAGCACGCCGATGCCACCGGCAAAGTCGAGCAGGCGGTTGCCGTCGACATCGGTGACGATGGCTCCGTCTGCCGAGGCGACGCCGAGGTCGGTGAGGAACGCCGCGCCCGCCGACATTGCCGCCCGGCGGCGTTCGACGATCTTTACACTTTCCGGTCCGGGAATTGCCGTCTCAAGATGTATCGAAGCCATGGCGGCAGACACTACCGATTCCGAAGTGCCTGTGCGAATGTCCTTTGGTATTGATCGCTGCTGTCGCGATTTCTTCCAATAATCGGAGCCATGAGATACGTTCTTGCACGATGTCGAATTTCACGAGGTCGAATTTCACCGTGTCGAATCTCACAAAGTCAAACACCGATACAGAAAGCGCAGACTTCATCCGCACCGCAACGACGACGGCGCTGTGGCTCGATCAGATCGGACCGATCACCAAGCGCCCGGCCCTCGACGGCAACGTGGCGGTCGACGTGGCAATTGTCGGCGGCGGCTTCAGCGGACTGTGGACGGCGTACTACCTAGCCAAGCGCGATCCGACCCTGCGCATCATGGTTGTCGAAAATCACTTCTGCGGTTTCGGCGCGTCGGGGCGTAATGGTGGCTGGGCGGTCGGCGATCTCGCGAGCGGACCGTCGACGTACGCGAAGTGGTCATCGAAGGACGCCGCGATGCGGCAGCTGCGGGCGATGTTCGACGCGGTCGATGAGATCGGGCGAGTCACCGCGGCCGAAGCCATCGACTGCGGTTACGCCAAAGGTGGTTGGATTCGGGCCGCCCGAAATGCACCCCAAGCGAAGCGCCAACGTGACGAGGTCCGTCATGACCATGCGTATGGGTTCACCGAGGACGAAATCCGTCTGCTGGAACCCGACGAGGCTCGGCGCTACTTCAATGCAACCGACACGTCGAGCGGCATCTACTTCTCGGCGTGCGCGGCCCTCGATCCGGCCCGACTCGTGCGAGGGCTGGCCGATGTCGTCGAGGCTGCGGGAGTTACGATCGTCGAGGACACCGCTGCGGTGCAGCTCACACCCGGGTCGGTACTAACCGACCGCGGCACGGTCACCGCCGACGTCGTCGTGCGAGCGACCGAGGCGTACACCCGCGACCTCGAGGGCGAACGTCGCACGCTGTTGCCGATCTATTCGCTTATGGTTGCGACCGAACCGCTCCCCGATTCGATGTTCGACGAGATCGGCCTGGGCGAGCGACCAACGTTCTCCGATGATCGGTTCATGGTCACCTACGGCCAACGCACCGAGGACAATCGGCTCGCGTTCGGCGGGCGCGGCGTGCCGTACTTGTTCGGCTCGAAGATTGCGCGACGCGCCGAGCTACACGAGGATTCCCATGCGCTGATTCGCCAGACGTTGATCGAGATGCTGCCCGTTCTTCAAGACGTAGCATTTACCCATCGGTGGGGCGGTGTGCTCGGCATTCCACGCGACTGGGTGCCGCGCGTGCAGTTCGATCGACCGTCAGGGGTCGGCGCGCTCGGCGGCTACGTCGGTGAAGGCGTGGCCGCCGCGAACCTGGCCGGCCGCACGATGGCCGATTTGGTCACCGGGGAAGATACCGACCGGGCCAGCTACCCCTGGGTCGGCCACGAATCCCGCCGCTGGGAACCAGAACCGTTCCGCTGGCTCGGCGTGCGCAGCAGCCGCAGCATCCTGGGCCGGGCCGATGATCACGAATACGCAAAGAACACCGAAGCAAAAGCGGCGTACAAGATCTCACAGTTCCTCAAAGGCGCCGGCGCCTGATACCAGCGCTAAGTGAAGGGTGGGTCGAGGCGGATGCGCCTACGCCGCGAGGCCAGCCACGATGCGTTCGGCATGGTTAGCTGGAATTCTCAGTTCTTCGATGAGTGCCTGACGCACTTCGTTGGGGCGATAGCCGCTGCGGGCGAGGTATCGAGCGCTGCGGCTCGCGAAGCCTGGTTCTACTGGAGACGAGAATCGTGGGGTCGATGGGGTTCGGTGCGAAGTCATCGAAGTGTGCTCCTTTGCCTAGCTGACTGCTTCTCTATGAACAATGACAGACAGTGGCGGCAGCGACCTGACAGCTTTTTGGCAGCAACCTGCCAAGTCCGCCGACGAGCACGGGTGGGTCTAATCGAGCCAACCATTTTCGACGGCCAGCGCGATCCCCTGTTGTTTGTTGGCGACACCCAGGATCGCCCAGATGGCGGCCAGTTCGCGGTAGAGACTCCGGGTCGAGAAACCCCGATTGACAGCGATATCAATCACCCGCACCCCTTGTGCCAGATCGCCAATAACGGCCAGCTGGAGCGCGGAAAGCGGCGCCTCGGTTTCGGTGGCTGCCAGCAGATGGCGAGCGACATTGTCTCCGGCCTCGCGCAACCGTCGCACCCCGTCGGTCGACACAAGCGCGGCAAGAAGATCGAACCGCACCACCGCAGGTGTGGTGGGGTCATTGCTGCCGGTCGGGTCGTCCCAGACCGGGAACAGGTCGAGCCCCAACTCGGTCGCGATGGCTTCTGACGCGTTCGTCAGGTAGCTCGACACGATCTGCCAATCTCCACTCAGCGAGCCGGGAATCGCGTGATCTTCCATCGTGAGTGAACACCCGAGAAACACCGCCGAGAGCCGTTCGAGATAGTCGTGGGGCAACACATCGCGATACAACCGAGCCGCGTTTTCCTGGAACGGCAACTCCCAGGGCTTGCCATCATCGCCCGCCCGGTTCCCGAAGACGTGTGCTTGCTCCACGCTCTTGGCCCAGAACCGGATCCGAGCGGCATAAAGCGCCACAACGCCCAACTTGCCAGAGGATGGGCCAGCTTCCGATTGTTCGTCGTTCATCGGCACCTTCGTTTGAGAATCTCGGTCGAACCCGGTGTGCGGTTCCACCACCTGCTGGCAGCCCCTCACCGTAGTGGGTGTTGGAGTAGCGCAGTTATGTCGGTCACCGCTTGTTCCCATGCTTCGGTGCCGGGTGCGATCACATCGAAGTGGTCGGCCCCGTCGACAAGCGAAACAGGAACTCCAGCGCGCCTCGCCGCCGCCAGAGTCTGTTCAGGAATGATCCGGTCACGGCCACCGTGGATGAGTCGCACTCGCGCCGGGTCGAGAACCGGTGCCGCTGCGAGATAACGCTCGGGCACCTCGTCGACTGTTCCCCCCAACAGGCTGCTCGCTTGCGGGAACAGAGCCAGATCGGTAATCGCCCCGAGACCGACGGCCCCGACAGGCTCGACCGCGGGCGCGTCGCGTCCCAGCGCCCACAGCGCGAGATGACCACCTGACGAGTGGCCGACGAGCACCGTTCGATCGACGTCAAGGTTGTGTTCGTCGGCAAGTGACGCCAGGAAGTCGATCGCCTCGCCGACATCGTCAAACGTCGACGGCCAACCACCGTGTCCGCCGAGCCGGCGAAACTCAATGTTCCACGAGGCGTAGCCACGGTCGGCAAGATCGCGAGCGATCGGCGTCATCAGCGTGACGTCCCAGGGTTCACTCCAGAACCCACCATGTACGAGGATGACAACCGGGTGCGGTGCTGCGTTCGCTGGCGCCGCAGGCGTAGTGAGCCGACCATACTGGGCGGGCTTGTCGCCGTAGTCGAGTTGTTTCATCGCTATCGAAACCGGCGGCTGCGACATCTCGGTTGGCTCGGCTTCGTTCGTCACCGTCGCGTTCGTCACCGTCGCGTTCGTCACCGTCGCGTTCGTCACCGTCGCGTTCGTCACCGTCGCGTTCGTCACCGTCGCGTTCGTCACCGTCGCGTTCGTCACCGTCGCGT
>Ga0114956_1002251_pt1 | contig 15177 bp, 14 predicted proteins | sample MaitaG_FD_87304 | JGI IMG/M metagenome (GOLD analysis project Ga0114956, IMG submission 87304) | Marine algal microbial communities from Maine, USA - Maine_Asex2 metaG | ecosystem: Host-associated > Algae > Red algae > Unclassified | place: Maine, USA | collected 2015-01-05 | reverse complement strand
TCACTCTGGTTTCAACTTGAGTTCGCTCTGCATCACTCAATAAATCGTTTTTACTCACGATGACCAAGTCAGCTGCGCTTAACTGATCATCCAGCAGTTCCTGCAAACTTGGGTCATGATCCAAACTCTCGTCCGCCATACGCTGTGCCTGAACCTCTGCTTCATTATCGGCAAAGCGTCCGGCGGCGACGGCTGGACCATCGATCACAGTAATTACCGCATCAACCGTGCAATGCTGTTTTATCTCCGGCCAGTTAAACGCCTGAACCAACGGCTTTGGTAGCGCCAAACCACTGGTCTCAATTAGGATGTGGTCGATCTCGTCACGACGTTCCACCAGCTGCTGCATCACCGGTAAAAATTCTTCCTCAACGGTGCAGCAGATACAGCCATTGGCCAATTCGTAAATACCGTTTTCACCCACGGCTGGGGTAGCGGTTTCATCCTCACAATCCAGTGGGCAGCTACGCAGTAAATCAGCGTCAATATCCAGCTCACCAAACTCATTCACGATGACGGCAATGCGTTTGCCTTGGGCTTGTTTCAAGACGTTAGAAAGTAAGGTGGTTTTACCGCTGCCTAAGAAACCAGTAACGATAGTGGCAGGAATTTTATTCAGTTGCATGGCGAAATATCCTTAAGTATTGAAGTCATCGGCGCGCGGTAGTGTATCAATCACTCCACGGACAATGGCTTTTGGCTGCTTTGCTTTGTTCTTGGGGCGATAGACATGTGCCTGATCCGTATCGTAAAGATAAGAATCATTAAACTCATCAGTCGCTAACACATGGCCGACTAAAATCAGGCAGGTGCGGGTGAATTTTTTGGCGCGGACTTTCGCGGTAATATCACTGAGTGTGCCGGTGACTTTATCCTGTTCTGGCCACGACGTACGATAACAGACAGCCACCGGACAACCTTCACCGTAATGTGGAATGAGTTCTTCAACGATCTTATGAATGTGCGTCACGCCTAAGTGAATCGCGAGAGTCGCACGACTCTTTGCTAGTGCAGGTAGTTGCTCACGCTCTGGAAACGGTGTTTTGATACTGAAGCGTGTCAGAATAATCGTCTGTGAAACACCGGACAGCGTTAGCTCTTTACCTAACCACGCCGCAGAGGCTGAAACCGCCGTCACACCAGGAATGATTTCATAGTCGATACCACGTTCTTCCAAGCGACGAATCTGTTCACCGATAGCACCGTAAAGCATCGGATCGCCAGAGTGCACTCGTGCGACATCTTGTCCCGCAGCATGAGCAGCCTCGATATCCACCATTATTTCATCGAGATCCATATGCGCGGTGTCAGCAATTTTTACCGCCGTGTCTTCAACCTCAGACAGTATTTCACGCGGCACCAAAGAGCCTGCATACAGCACGATAGGACACTGTTTCATAATGCGCTGCGCTTTGACAGTGATGAGTTCCGGATCACCGGGGCCAGCGCCAATAAAATAGACTTTCATATCTTTCCCTATAAATCTAACGGAGGCTACAGTTTTTTGCTGTAGCCGCGAGGCGTATAAACCCATTCTTTTGAGCCGTTTACAATGTGACGTGACTCACTATTGCCAACGGAGACTAAGGTAAACATATCCACATCTTTCGCGTCCAATTGCTCCAGTGTGATGATGGTTATTTCCTGATCCTCACGCGTGAGCTGACGACCAATTAATACGGGTGAAGTGGCTGGTCGATAGTCTAATAAAATGTCACGCGCTGTGTTTAACTGCCAGTCGCGTTTCTTTGAAACCGGGTTGTAAAACGAGATAACAAAATCGCCTTGACCAGCACTGTGAATGCGCTTTTCAATGGTTTCCCAAGGCGTCAATAAATTAGACAGGGAAATAGTGCAAAAATCGTGACCTAGCATCGCGCCAACCGCTGCTGCACCGGCTTGCATTGCACTAATGCCCGGAATAACTTCAATCTCAACGTCTAGCCATTCAGGATGCTGCTCTTTGCCACTGAGTTGTTGATCCAGTAGCTCAAAGACCAGAGTTGCCATCGCGTAAATGCCAATATCACCGCTAGAAACGAGTGAGGTGGTTTTGCCGCTGGAGGCTAGATCTAAAGCGAGTCTGGCGCGGCCAATCTCTTCACCTAGCGGTAGGTCATGATGGGTTTTGCCATTACAAATTTTCCCTAGCAAATCCAGGTATAAACCATAGGCCACCAAGTCGGAGCTAGCTGCTATAGCTTCAGCCGCTTTTGGTGCTAATAATTGCAGGTCACCTGGGCCGGTACCTACGACGAATAATTTACTCATAAGGTGTTATTTTCGCTATCTGGTCAGTGTTTGGGGTATTGCCCTGTGGGACTGGTTTATCACATTTTGTTGGTGGGTTGTCGAACTATTTAAGTAAGGGCTTTGATAAATTAGTTTGGGGTTCAAGAAAAACAGTCTCGTATGAAGGAGACGAATTCTCTCGATATGGCCAGCTCATGATTAAGTACCGTTTGGGCTTGCTCAGACTCTAAGGTGGCAAGGTATTCTAGAAGCACCTGTTTTGCATTTAACCGAGCATCTTTTAGGTAAGGGGCGTCTAAATTCAAAACCTTAATCATCTTCTCAGCGTGCTCTGTTCTACCAGTATCAGCTGGTTTTATGCTGCCATCTTGTGGGTCAAAGGTGAAAAAGTGGCTAATTTCTTCTTCTATCGTGGGATTAAGAAACCAGCTTTCGTCGTACTCATTGGCTTTGCGGTGTCCGCAAGACTCACCGGCTTTGATACGCTGGTTTGAAAGAAGCTGTCCATCACAGGATGCAACCAAATTGTAATATGAGAACCGAAGATTAGGATGTTCACCCTGCGGCGCAAGGTGTTCTAAGTGCCTACTGCGTATTGACTCACTACCGGTGATAGGTAGCGATAAATCACATTCACAATAAGCGCATAAACCTTGTTGCTCTCTAACTAAATGCTCTGTTAGGTGTGTTTTGCATGGGTTTTGAAACTCGCCCCAACTTGATTCAGCGGTAAGTCCAACGTTAGCTTTTTCTTCTTCAAAGAAGTCAGGGGATTCGCCTTTTTTGATGAAGCGCACTTATTTCGACCCTCTCAAGCGAATGATCAGTCGCATTTCTTGCATGAATTTGGAGTCGTTGCTCTCACGCTCAAGTAATTTCTCTTTGATTAGCTTAGCTTCATCAGAGTCTTCTTTTTGATCTTTAACGAAGGCGCGGTACTGTCGCTGTAGTTCATCCACATCTTTTGGAAGAGTGTTTTTGACACCCATAATTTGACTAAGGATTGAGTTTATATCCACTCCTGACGGTGGGCTGCTTGGATACAGCGCCGAAATTTTCCCATCTTCCTTAGTCAAAATAATTAGGTTTTCGTGGTTGGTACTAGCAATAATCTGTGGTGAGTGTGTAGCAACAATAAATTGATTGTTCTTACCAATTTTGCTGTAGACCGACATGATTTGCTGCTGCCATGATGGGTGTAGGGCAATCTCAGGTTCATCAATCAGGATTACTGAGTTGTGTGGATCTAATATCATTAGGGAAATGACACGGCCGTAGAGTTGTTTTTCGCCATCACTCAGTTGGTCGATAGTGACTTTATCGCCTGCGGCATTAGTAAATATTGGGCGGTTAAATTGTTGAGAGTCTAGGCCATCTAGTTTGGTGAGTAGTTCGGTATCAATGAATTTTTCATTGAATAGTGTGATCGCTTCTTTCGAGCGCTGTTCTGGGTCGGCAACTCGGCTTTTCCTTTCATGAGATAGGATGAACTCTTTAATATAGAACTCTGCATTCCCCAGGATTCTACTGTTATCTATCCGTTGAATTGGTTGGTACTTAGTTGATACTTGTGGAACTGGTTGATAATTAAAGCTGAGTTGTGAAGTTAAAAAAACTAAAATAGGGTGGTTAGGAGAACTATTCGCACCAGCTTCATTGATGAAGCCTCGAATGTAATGAAAGATACTGGGGCCTTTAATTTTAGGAGTGGCGATCTTAATTTTTGCAATGTCGATATCACCAATTGTACTCAATACAGAGGTTCTGGCTGGAACTTCAACAGATTGATAAATCGCCTCAAGCAAACTGGTCTTGCCCGTTCCATTAACGCCCGCCACCACATTAACCGTATTGCCAAGCTCATTAACACCAGACGGCGGAACCAGAAACTGAACCTCCATATCCTGCAATACGCGAAACTTGTTCAGCTTTATCTTTTCAATATGCATATCAGTGATCTGTGCCGTAACTTAGGGGTTAATTGTACCTTGTCTGTGCTTCACTTTGTAAATTTCAAATTATTACGTCGCTCAAATTTATGATTGCTTAGGATAACTCCGCGCAATCGCACAAGTAGCCCGCGCTGTTTTCTGCTTAACCAGCACCAGTTCTGCTGATTCCCCCGTAACTTGTTGAGCAGCATAAAGCGCAGCCGACTCCGCGACACCATTCACGCCAACCACACTAAATACATAATCCGAGCGAGTACTTAACAGGTCATCAACCGTATTTAACGCTGCTGCATCGTAAGTATTAAAGGGCTTATCAAGATTCTGCGATAGTGTAATCAAGCCCACTTCGTCGGCTTTAATATCGATGCTATTAATATCCTGAATTTGCATCATTTCTAAATCTACCTGCTCCAAGCAGTTAGTGAGCAACTCTGCAAGGTGATCCGCCGGACAACCGCGTTCGCAGCCCATGCCCACACTATACACTGGCTTCAGGTAAGGCTTTGCCGTCGTCATCACTAACTGCGCTTCCAAGATGTCGGCCACTTCTGCCGCCCAGTTATTTGCCCCACCCTCATGTCCAGAGAGTAGGGGGATCACGAATTGCCCCATTTCATCTAACACCAATACTGCGGGGTCGGTGAGCTTGTCCTGCAACACAGGCGCTAAAGTACGTACCGCGATGCCGGTTGCACAGATCAATATTAGCCGTTCCCCAAGACAAAACGCATCTTGCACGCTAGCGGAAAAAGGCTTGGGTTTGTGCCAGTGTTCACTGTTTTTGATCGACACTTGCAGGCGTTCTCCCAAGACGTTACCTGCTTCGGTCAGTGAAATGATCCGGATCATTCTAACTACGATTCCGTTGATTACGAATCACCACAAATACTGAAAAATAAGGGCCTTCAGTTTCATCAAGCTGCTTAATGTCCGTGACGATTTTTTCCTGCTCTCGGCTAATATATTCCAGATACTTAGCATCTGATGAGCGGCCAGTCTCCTCGAGAATTTTTAATAGACGAGGGCGCGAGCTGCCTGCCTTCATAATCACTACGGTATCGTGATTAATGAGCGTATCGCGGATATGCTCATCGCTGTGCCGACCACTAATTACCGCAAACGACTCTTTAAGTATCGTTAGAGGCATCAATAAAGCAGCTGAAGCAGAATGTACAGAGGAAATGCCTGGCACCACTTCACAGGGGTAATCATTTTCTAATCGATCCAGCAGATAGGCGAATGAGCCAAAAAACAGCGGGTCACCTTCACATAAGAACACTACGTTTTTACCAGCATCTAACACACTGCGAATCTGCTCAGCGGCAGTATCATAAGCCTGATTAGCCAAGCTGCGATCTTTTGACATAGGCATCGGAACGGCAATTTCTTGTGGTGCCTGAGGTGCGCTTTCTATACTGGCTTCTGTAATACCACGTGCCTGCGAACGCCCTCCACGAATACCAATATAACTAATCACATCAGCTTGATGAATGAGCCGGTGCGCTTTTAGGGTAAGTAACTCAGGATCGCCTGGGCCAACACCGACGCCGTAAAAAGTCCCTTTATTAGCTTGCGTCATGATCTTTGCCTTTGGCTGTATGATTGGTATTGGTATTGGTATTGGTATTGGTATTGGTATTGGTATTGGTATTGGTATTACGTTTTGTGAATTTGAATAAGGTAACGGGCAGTGCAGGGCGATACAGTAGTTGTCCTGCTAGTTCACCCCCTCTGCTAACCGCAATTTGCAAGGTTTCAACCTCTCCATTGACCTTCACCATATCCGTAAATTGAACCAAACATGTGCGCGAACTTTCCATAACCGCTGACGCAACAACTACCCCATATTCCGGCAAATCTACCCACAGTTTTTCCAAGAGTCCGGATAGTTCGCCATCGCTACCACCGATGAAAATTTTATTTGCAACGGGTAGGTCTTTGAGAACATCGGGTGCACGCCCAGAGATAACGTTTAAGTTGTTTACCACACCAAACCGGTCTCGGTTTTGCGCTAGGCAATCCAGTCTTGCCGCATGATGTTCAATCGCATAAACCTGAGCTAGCTGGCTCCAAAGTGCTAGCTCCACCGCTACACCGCCACAGCCTGCACCAATATCCCATACGGTATCGCCGGGAGCTACTTGTAATAATGACAGAATGGATAAGCGAACTTCTCGTTTGGTGATTAACCCCTTGCCAGCTTCGCCGTCAGTCATGAAGTCTTTATCGGCGATACCCGGAAAACTTGGCAGGTAGTTCGGCTTACCCACAACGCGGATTATTGTTATGTGTAGCGGATCAAAAACTAGAGAGGCGTCTGGTTTCTTACCATTTCCCAATAGCTCGCCAACCGTAAACTGCCGCACCTGCTGCTCTTCGTAGCCAAGCTTCTCACAAACCCAAAGCGATGATTCTGCAAAACCTGCCTGTTTACACTCCTGTGCCAACGCTTGCGGCGTGCTGTGCTGGTCAGTGAGTACGACCAGGTAGTGATGTTGGGTGAGATATCGACGCAAGGTTTCCAGAGGACGCCCGTGCAAGCTAACCACTTGAGCATCCTGAAGCGACAAACCAATACTGTGACAGGCTGCTTGAATGCTCGAAATGCCGGGGTAAAAGTACAGCTGCTTGTCAGAGAAACGTTGCGATAACCAGCGCCCGATGCCGAAATACAGCGGATCTCCTGATGCTAAAACAGCGATGCGTTTACCGTCGTGTTTCTCTAGTAAAGCTGCAAGTTCTGACAGGGGCGGTAAGGGAATTTTTTCAACTTCACTAAATGGGATGTCAACAATCCGGCGAACAGTTTCTAGCTGCCTTTCCGAGCCAATCACCACTTCAGCATCACCTACCGCCAACTCTGCTAGCATTGTTAAATGTGCGCGTTCAGCAACTCCTAAACCAATGATATGAATGCCGCGAGGCGTAAAACGATCCATAACTAATACCATTCGCCTCTATTGCAACGTAGCAATGCATTGCAGCTTGCGGCCGAAACGGCACTGCCACCCATACGCCCTAGCAGCGTGATGCATTCGATGCCTAACTGTTCGTGGGCATCCCACAGGGCTTGCTTGGATTCTGCCGCTCCAACGAATCCGACCGGCATGCCAATGATCAGTGCTGGTTTTGTTGAGCCCTGCTCAATCATTTCTAATAAACGAAACAGTGCGGTCGGTGCATTGCCGATAATCACAACACTACCTTCCAAGTGCTCTTGCCACAGCCGTAGCGCAGCCATGGAGCGAGTCTCTCCGCTGGTTTTGGCGATCTCGACCGTTCGCGGATCATTTAAAAAGCACAGCGGCTCAGTCTTGATCATGCGCTTGGTAACGCCTTGTTTGACCATCTCCACATCGCAGAGAATCGGTGCATTGGCGTCGAGTGCGGCTGAGCCACTTTCACAGGCATTATTGCTAAAGCAAACTTGCTCGGCGACCTCAGGAATACCGACACTATGCACCACGCGCATGACAACCTGCTGTTGCTCACGGCTCAGGCCTTCAAGATTCGTTAGCTTACGTATCTGCGCGAAACTTTCAGCTTCGATAGTTTGCGGGGAAACGATGTATTCAAAAGGCATTGGCATGCTCGGTGACAGAATTCATTAATTATAGTCGCTCTGCTATCGATGAGCGACACCGTATAAACAGGGTGATTCGATAAATATATTTAAGAGCAATTTTTGAGTGGAAAAGATGTGGTTGTTTTCAGATCATACGACCACTAGTCAATTTATTGGAGCCGTAGGATTCAACCAATTACAATGTTGCAGAGCTATCGAGGTCTTTAAGAAAAACTAAAGGATGATCTAATGCAACCAAAAAATAATAAGTGGCTGGGAGTCGCAATTGCCCTGAATTTGCTCTCAACTGGTATGGCACAGGCAGCGCCGCAGAATGAAGGGCGTTGGACAGGGGTACTTGATTGGCCAATTATTGCTATTCACAGTGTGTTGACGCCACAAGGTAAGGTAATGAACTTTGGTACCGACAAAAATGGCTTACAGGGTGCACGTTTTTTCTATGATGTCTGGGATCCAAAATTGGGTGGTCAGGCAAATTCGCATACCACGCTGCCGAACACGTTGGGCGTAGATTCTTTTTGTAGTGCGGCAATCGTCATGCCAGAAAGCGGCAATGTGTTAATGCCCGGTGGCGATACGCGCCCGTTCGGCAGGCCTAATCTGGGGATAATTGATTCGCCGGTATTTAATCCCCGTAATAATATCCTATCCAAGGCGGCTAATATGAGCTTTGCTCGTTGGTATCCAACAGCAACTGTTCTATCGAATGGTGAAATACTGGTGGTTGGGGGTAAAGATGGTTCGGGTCGTCCGGTGACGACACCTGAGGTCTATTCACCTGCTACGAATAAATGGCGATCGCTATTTAATCAGTCAATGGCAGGTTATCCAGAACTTTATCCGCGTCAGTGGGTTGCGCCTGATGGGCGCGTATTTGGTATTTTTAGCAATAAAACTATGTATTACCTCAACCTTCGTGGCGGTCATCGTCCGTGGTTTTTAGGCAAATTACCAGTGTCAGGAAATGTATTTCAATCATCATCGGTAATGTACCGGAGAGGAAAAATTTTGCATGTTGGTGGAACAGGACGTAGCACAAACGATAGCGTCATCATTAATATAAGAACAGGTAAACCCTGGGTGAGAGCGGTGGCAAAGCCCCGGCAAGCAGGGAGAAGCTGGGTGAACTCAGTTGTACTACCCAATGGAAAGGTGATGATTGTCGGTGGTTCTCGAGTCGACAATAAACTTCCAGGAGCTTCCTACCGTCCTGAGATTTGGGATCCTGATACAGAGCGTTGGTCACTCATGGCACCTGCCGCTAAACCGCGTCTATATCATTCAACTGCACTATTGTTAAAAGATGGCCGTGTGTTGGTCGCTGGTGGTGGTGCTCCGGGGCCTGTGAAAAATACCAATGCAGAAATTTTTTCACCGCCCTATCTTTTTAATGGATCAGGTTTAGCAGCCCGCCCTAAAATCCTGAATGCACCGCTTGAGGCTCCGTATGGCAGTAGGATTCAGGTAAAGTTTCGTAGCAATGAAAAGATTAGCCGCGTTACGCTAATCAAAACAGGCGCTGTTACACATTCTTTTAATATGGAGCAGCGTTTTCTAGAGCTTAGCTTTTCAGAAACTGACTCTGGCATTCAAGTTAATATTCCCACCTCACCCAATAATGCAACACCAGGGCATTATTTACTGCACTTAATCAACAATAAAGGGGTGCCCTCAGAAGCCCATATCATCAGAATATCTAAGACAGCCTGGACGGGTTGAGCCGCCAAAGTGGTGGCTTCAGCCGATAAGGTGCAAGTTCAAAGTGGCGGAGGAAGACTATCCAATATTGGCTCTGGATATGCCGAGGCAAGCTACGCTTCCTGAAGGAATGAGAACCTTTAATCGGGGAGGCTGAAGGAAGTGTTAGGATGGATAACAAATAAAGCTGTCATTAATTCTTTATGCCATAGTATTACTGAACAATATTAGTCACGGTTGAGCAGATGTACTTTGTTAGAATGGTTAAAAATATAATTGCGCAGTGTTTATTTTTTATAAGTGGATTGTTTTTTGCTATCCCCGTAAATGCTCATGTAGTTGAAGATGGTTGGGAGTGCAATGTTGCTTTTTTAAAGCCAAGTCAGCAGTGTAAGCCAGTCGTTGATTCTCTCAAAAGTGAAGTAAACAAGGCTGAAAGCTTCTACTTGTTGGGTCAATATGATAAGGCATTCGAGGCATTCTTAGCATTAGCTTTACAGGGTCACCCATCGGCGCAATTCTATCTTGCGGAGTTATATCTAGCTGACGATGGAAAATTAGATAGAGGCCAAGCGATTTACTGGTATCAAAAATCGGCGAAACAAGGCAACCCTAATGCTCAGTATAATCTTGCAAACGCCTATTATTACGGTAATGGTGTTCCGGAAGATTTGCTCAAAGCTATCAGTTGGTACTTACGTGCCGCAGTCAACGGCGTACCTGAAGCTCAGCTCAATCTTGGCTATATGTATAGTTTTGGGGAAGGAGTGCAGAAAAATGATGAAGCAGCTACACTCCTGTATAAGTTCGCTGCTAAGGGAGGGAATATCAAGGCTCAAAGCAATTTGGGCTATAGGTACTGTAAAGGCGTTGGCGTCGAGCAAAATTTAGGGCAATGTGCCTACTGGGTAAAGAAAGCGATGGACCAAGGGCATGTAAATGCAAAAAAAATATGGAACACTTTCGACCTTGAAGAGCATCTGGATAACAATGAAAAGTTAACGGGCTAATCAAGCGCTACTATTAAAAACAGAGCTTGTGGTGCTTTTGACAGCTTACTGCGACATTTTCCGCTCACGCCAAGTAATGATCAATCCTGCTGCGATAACAATAAATACGCCTAATAACCCAACACTATTGGGTGTCTCATCAAAAAATAGATAGCCCCCAATAATCGCAATCGGTAAATATAAATACTCAAGCGGCGCGATGAGTGTGGCAGGTGCATTTTGATAGGCAGCTGCAATCGAAAAGTGCATAACAACACTGGACATGGCGATTCCAATTAAGGCAAGCAACTGCGGCAATGGCAGCATGGCCAGTGGCCTGGAGAGAAAGCCGGGGTCTTCAGATGCAGGCATGAACGATAGAATAATGAGTCCCAAAAGGCCGGATTGCAAAAACATAAACGTTAGCCAAAACGAAATGGCTATAGGATCCTCATTTTTGCAATATTTACGGGTGTAAGCTTGGGTAAGGGCATAAAAAAATCCACAAACCACTGGTAAAAATATCATCGGATCTAATTGAGAGAAGTCTGGTTGCAGTATCAGTAATACCCCGAGAAAACCAACGGTGGCACTGGCGATTCTCCATATTCCAATTTGTTCTTTCAGCATGACGGATGCAATGAGCACCATGAACAAAGGGCCACTAAAAAAACCACCTGAAACCATCGCAATGGGTAGCATGGCTAAGGCCGTGAAAAAGGTTAGGTAGGTAAGTGTCATCAGCAGCGAACGGACAACCAAAGCTTCGATATTGATGACTTTAAGTGATGACAGTTTGCGCATCGCGACGAGAAGCAACAATAAAAAGCACAGCCCAAAAACAGAGCGCATCGCCTGAAGCTGCCATAAAGATAAGTTGCTAGTGAGCCATTTGGTTGCGAGATCGGTACAGGCAACTAAGGAAGTGCCAAATACAATCATAACAACGGCAAATCCAGTTCTGTCCGGACGCATATCAACTATTTGTGATTGTGCACTCATAAGTGTCGCTCGCTATCATTACGGGAGTTTTTTATCACAGTTAGATTTGTGCAACGAACGATAAAGAAGTAGCCTGAGGCGCGAGCTTCCTTACGACTTAGTTTACATGTGCTTAGTTTCCGTTTAGTTCGAAGTCGATTTTGCTATGTATACGGTTTCACAATAATGACTCAGCCCTTTCTCTGTGTTGGGTAGGCTTGAACTTCGATCATAGTCGCACCCTCATACTGCTTCAATGAGGCAATGGCTTTCTTCAGCGAATCTGGTGATTTTGAACAGCTTGCAAAGGGCATGGAGTAGGCTTTTGCAATGTAATCAAATTTTGGTGGCTGTGGGTCGCAACCTACAACATCAATATCAACTGAGGCCATTGATGTTTCAATTTCCAGATAGCCCAGATTGTTCCAGATGATAAAGGTGATGTTTAGTTTTTCCTGAACCGCAGTCATTAGTTCTGGAAGTGTAAACTGAGCGCCTCCATCACCCACGAGACAAATAATTCGTTTATCGGGTTCTGCAATCGCAGCACCAATGGCGGCGGGTATCGCGTAGCCCAGAGCGCCAAACCCTGTTGCGGCATTGAACCATGCACCGGGTTTGTCGTGATCATAATATAACCCCCCGGCATAAATGAGCTGCGTGGAGTCGCCAATAAAATAAGTATCTGGATAGCATTCGCTCAGCGTGTCGAGGAGTTTGATGTGATCCTGATATTCCACTGGCAGCCCACTAAACGCTGTATCACGGGCAGTGGCAGCGCGCAGTTGAGCTTGTTCGAGTCTTTGATGAGCGGGTTTCGCCGATGAGATGTCGAGTGATGTCAAAACAGCGTGTGCATCACCATGTAGAGTAATCTCAGCGGTTTGCCTATTTAGTTGTTCAGCGCAGATATCTATCTTGATCAAATGCATAGGAGTCGGGAAGCCATCATCGCGATAAGCGTCATAGTCAGTAAAGCCCATTTCTGTACCAACGGCTAATACACAGTCTGCTTCGCGAATCAGCTGGCGAACAGCTTCAAGGCTTGGGCTCGCTGGTACGCAGAGTGGATGTTGGTGCATTAATCCACGTCCGTTGGTTGTCAGGATGACAGGAGCCGCGAGCTGTTCTGCTATCGCTTGTAAGGACTGTGCTGATTTTTTTGCACCGCCACCGGCAAGGATCACAATATTTTCAGACTGGTTAAGCAAGTGAGTTGCCTGATCAAGGTCAGTTTGATCAGGAAAAGGAACGCTAGATCTATTGGCATTGTAGGCACTGGAAAGTACGGTCTGACTTTGTGGCGTAGCAGCTAAATTATCATCCCAATGAAATGGCTGACCCATTACATCGGTCGGGATCTGGATGTGAATGGGTGCAGGTCGCTTCGCAATAAAGCTTTCAAATGCCCGATCTAAAGCGGGAATGAGATCGCTTTGCTGGTTGATTTGCGTCGATGTTGTTGCTACTTGTGAAGATAGGGCTTGTTGATCTGGCAATTCGTGAAGATGGCCCAAGCCAAGACCCAAGCTATCCCTCTGATTGACGCCGGAAATAACCAGCATTGGGATGCTGTCGGCGAGTGCTTGCGCCATTGGTGTCAGCATATTCGTCATGCCAGGGCCGGTGATGACAAAGGCGACGCCAGCGCGACCGGATGCCCGCGCATAGCCATCAGCCATAAACCCAACGCCTTGCTCATGACGTGAGGTTATATGTCGAATATTCGATTTTGCCAATCCACGATACAGCTCAATAGTATGCACACCGGGAATGCCGAAGATGACTTCAACCCCACGGGCTTGCAAGTACTTTACTAAGGCTTCACCGATGGTCATTTGTATTCATTAGTTTTGCAGTTGCTTGGCGTGGGCAATCATGCGTGTGCAAGCTTCAGCAAATGGTGCGTCATCGGTCGTCAGTGCGATACGAACCCAGTTATCCAGTGATTCTCCAAATGAAGAGCCGGGCATCACTGCAACCCCGCCGTTATGTAGCAGATGAATAGCATAGTCATAGCCCGACAGGCCGGTTGCTGAGACATCCACTAAAGCAAACATGCCTGCTTCGGGTAGCTGAACTTTTAATTCAGACTCAGCATGTAATCTTTCTTCTAATAACCTTGCGCGCCGCTCGAACCGCACCATCATGCCTGCCGCAGCTTCTGATGGGGCTGATACGGCAAGTGCTGTCATATCGGCAATAAAGGGCTGGTTACCAAACAGCATGGTTTCTGAGAGAGGTAATAATTTGGCACAAAACTCCTCTGGCCCGACACACCAGCCACTGCGAAACCCCGGTGCGGCGTGTGATTTTGAAATCGAACTCACAACCACCGTACGCTCGGCAAACGCTGCAAACTGAAGTGGAGAAACAAAGGTTGAAGCACTAAATACCATCTCGTCATAAACTTCGTCAGAGAGAATCCACAGATCATGCTTTATTGCTAACTCACCAATCGCTTTGACATCCTCTGCCGTGAGTACGGCACCTGTTGGATTGTGCGGCGTATTCAGCATGATCACGCGAGTCTTGTCTGTGATTCTGGCTTCCAGATCGGCTGCACTCAGTCGAAAATCATTTTCCGGGCGCAAAGGCACCCTAACTAAAGTCGCTCCAGAAGCCGCAATAACACCCTCGTAGGTGGCATAGAGAGGATCACCTAGCAGTACTTCATCACCGGCTTCAACAAGACCGCGCATGACCGCATAGAGTGAAGTTTGAGTGCCGGGAAAGCATAAGACTTGGTTGGTAGTAATGGGGCGTTGCATGCGCTCGGTATAGCGCTTGGCTAAGGCATCCAACAGATTTTGTTCGCCCCTGCCACTTGAGTAGAGTGTGCGGCCTTTTGTAAGGGAATCAGCGGCGGCTTCAACCAAGTAATCAGGGGTGGGGATGTCGGGTTCGCCAATCGTTAGTTCGACGATATCAGCACCATCAGCATTCATTTGGCGTGCGAGGATGTAGATTTCCCATTTGTCGCCGCCTAGTGTGGCTAGCCGGTCGGTGACGGATGCGTATTTCATAACAGTAATAAAATTCTCGTATAGCTAAACAAAATTGGGGTAAACCGGGAATGTTTTCAATGCTGAGATCTGATTCTACATAGGTAAAGGGCTTTATCGCTGCGGGATACCCTTGCTATGTTCCGCAGGCGCATCCGTCTGCGTAACCCCATCAATCAACACAAAAGCAATCACACAAGGTTCCGTCCCACGATTAGCCCATGCATGGTTGTTACCGCGTTGCACCAACATATCACCTGCCTTCAAGAGAAGATCTTCCGACTCATCATCCATCATCATAGTGATTTCGCCGGATATGACGATGCCATAATCCAGCGAGTCGGTACGATGCATCCAAGGATGACGGGAATTTTCAACCACATTATCGCCAGCGCCCATTTCTGCAAACGCAGACTTACCGTCCAGCTTCGCTATGACTTCAGGATCTTCAGGCAGGAACTCTACGCAACGAAACACACTGCCATGCTCTGGTGGATGCAGTATAAATGGCCCTTCACAGGTTTCGGTTGAGCCATCATATTCTGCGGGCGTGCTGTTGGTTTTCCAAAAGTTGGTTAAACGCACACCCGGTCGATTCGGTCGCTCCAGTATATGCGTCGCTGTCTCGTCAGACACAACAATGGCTTTACCGTTTTCATCATGTCCCGTGACGACGCGTCTAAATTCACGCATTTCTCATTAACTCCTTTTCT
>Ga0114956_1002247_pt1 | contig 15195 bp, 17 predicted proteins | sample MaitaG_FD_87304 | JGI IMG/M metagenome (GOLD analysis project Ga0114956, IMG submission 87304) | Marine algal microbial communities from Maine, USA - Maine_Asex2 metaG | ecosystem: Host-associated > Algae > Red algae > Unclassified | place: Maine, USA | collected 2015-01-05 | reverse complement strand
CAATTACTGGACGCGGGCGTGATTGGATCGACGCTGCACACGATCACGCTTCGTCATCGCGCGGGCGATGGTTGGGGCGAAAACGCTTATTTAAATCGGCAAGCCTATTTCCGCACGATGCCTCGAATGTTGGTGTTTGAAACGGGCATCCACGCGGTAGATTGCTTTCGCTATTTGATGGGGGATATCTCGACGGCGTTCGCACACATGCGAAGGTTGAACCCCGTCATCGTCGGCGAAGACGCGGCGGTCGGTATGTTTCAATTCACCGGCGGCGGCATCGGCATCTACGACGCCAACCGCTACAACGAATGCAACGGCGAAGATTCACGTTACACGTTCGGAGAACTGCTGATCGAATTTGACGGGGGAACGATTCGCAGCTATTTGGACGGACGGATTACGATCCAGCGTTTGGGCGAAGCAGAAACCGAACACGAGTACACGCCGTCGCGACACGGTTTCGCCGGTGATTGCGTATTTGTCGCTCAGCAGCATTTCGCGGACGTAATGCAGCGTGGCGGAGATGATTTCGAGACCGCCGCTTACGCGTATTTGGAAAGTCTTGCGGTGCAAGAGGCCATGTACCAATCAGCCCACAGCGGGCGGTGGGAATCGGTGTGAGATAGTGACGGGGCCTTTTCATGTAAATTGCGTTTTCTGTCCATGAAAACCATTGCGTCTAAGCGCCTGTGAGCGCGGAAATATCCTTAGTGCCGCATGTAGGGACGGAGAGATTTGGGATCTGAGTTGGTTTCGGACGAAGATTGTCTCATCGATAGTAAAGCCGCTGTCCCCAACGCCGTGAAGAGATTTTCGTTTGAAGAACGCAAGTAAGTATGAGCCGTTTTGGCGTTAGGGGCCTGTTGATTAAGTGAGTTGATTAAGTGAGCCGTTTAGGCGTTAGCCTCGGTTTGGTCATCGCAAAACCGGGGCGAGCGCCCCAACGGCTCACATTTAAAATCGAAAGCCGGCTTAATTAACAAACCTTTAACCACGGTTTCGCTGTGCAAAGGAACCTTGGCTAACGCCAAAACGGCATATTAAAACAGGGAAATAAATCTTTCACGGCGTTGCGCTGTCCCCGCTGCTTAGGCCGGTGGCCCATTCAAGTTTTGTCTCGGAGCGAAAATTAAAATCAAGTGCTCAATCCTCGGCCCGCTGATTCATGATGGTGTATAATGTTTAGAACACGCTTTTTCTTCTTTAGCTACGTGAGCCGCTTTGAGGCTCCCAGAAATGAGTCAATCGAAACTGAGGCGACAGATCGCCTATCAAGCTGCTCGGTTAATGTACGACCGTCAGGAATCAGAATACTACCAAGCAAAAATTAAAGCCGCGCGAACCGTTTGCAAAGCGCGCGTTAAACCAAAAGACCTTCCCAGTAACTCTGAAATTCGCACTGAAGTGCTGTTGATGGCGAAAATGATGGAAGGCACCGTCGAGCGTGATCGCTTGCGGGACATGCGGGTTGAAGCGATACGCGTGATGCGAATTCTTGAGCGATTTAAGACCTATCTCATCGGCAGTGTGCTCACCGGTCACATCCGCACCGGTTCAGACATCGACATCCATGTCTTTGCCGACAACATCCAACAGATCACAAACGAGCTGGACTATCACGGCTTCCGTTATACGACTCAGCAAAAGCGCGTCGTGAAAAGTAACGAGCGGCAGTTGTACCGCCACATCCACATCCAAGACCGATTCGAAATTGAACTGACAGTCTACCCGCTGTCCAAGACGTCGTTTAACTTTCGAAGTTCAATCACCGGCAAAGCGATCGAGAAAGCGTCCGTGAAGCAACTCGAAGCGCTGATGCAAATTGAGTATCCGGACATCGACCTTGAGCAATCGCTCGACCAAGCGGAGGAGATATTGGATCGCTTTCAGGTGTTTCAAGTGCTGCTGTTGCCACTGGAGAATGTTAAGCAAAATCCGAAATGGCATCCTGAGGGTGACGCGCTATATCACAGTCTTCAGGTGTTCGATTTAGCACGCGATCAGTCGCCTTATGATGAAGAATTTCTGTTGGCCGCACTTCTGCATGACGTCGGGAAGGCAATAGATCCGCACGATCATGTGAATGCGGGGGTCGACGCGGTGCAGGAGTTTGTTACTGAGCGTACTTTGTGGCTGATCAAGCACCACATGTTGGCTCATCAACTTCATGATCGAACGATCGGTGCCCGAGCCCGTAATCGCTTGATGGCTCATGAGGACTATGATGATTTGGTGTTGTTGGGAGAGTGTGATCGGGCCGGACGAAAGTGTGGGGTCGAAGCCACGGATGTGGACGATGCGCTGGATTACATTCGAAATATCGACACAATGTTTGGATAGTCGATTTTTGCTTCGCTAAAGTGCGCGTCCTGTCGCGGAGAAGCTGTGAATTTATGATTGCGACTTTGAAGCAAATCACATCTTCGCAACGAAAGACTGCGATGGGGTCGCGAAAGATGACGCTATTTGATCCATCGGTTAATATAACTCCATGAAAATTATTGATTTAAGCCTGCCGATTGACAACCAGATGCGGGGTGTCAGTGTCCTGCCGGCGAAGACAATCGCCAAGGAAGGCTGGAACGCGACGACGCTGGAATTGTATTCCCATTGCGGTACGCACATGGACGCGCCTGTTCATTTTGTCGATGGCGCGGCGACGATTGACGAACAAGACCTTCGTGTCTGCGTCGGTTCCGCTTTGGTGATTGACCTTACTCAAAATGGAACGCTAAGCGATGGCGAATTGATCACGGTCGAACATCTTGAATCTTATCACTCGCAAATCACCGCCGGTTCTCGTTTGTTGTTGCGAACCGATTGGTACAAACGTTATGGGACTGATGAATATCGCGATGCCCTGCCCCGTATTTCGATCGAATTAGCAAAATGGTTGGTCGACCGAAGGGTAACTATGATTGGCGTTGAACCTCCTTCGGTGGCGGACGTGAATGCGATTTCTGAACTGACCGATGTACACCAAGTCCTGTTTAGAGGCGGCGTGCTGATTGTCGAAGGTTTGGCAAATCTTGATCAGATCAGTAAATCGGTCGTGCAGTTTATTGCGCTGCCAATGAAGATCGCTGGCGGTGACGGCAGTCCTGTCCGCGCGATCGCAATCGAAGCATGAATGGGTAATTTAAATATGAGCGACGATCAAAGACCGTTTCTTGGCTGCGTTGCCGACGATGTTACCGGCGCGACGGATTTGGCGATCAATCTTGTCAAAGGCGGTATGCGCGTCGTGCAGTTCATGACGGTGCCGTCGACCGATCAGCTTCAGGGACTGGACTGCGACGCGGTAGTGGTAGCGCTCAAGTCGCGATCGTTGCCGGCTCAGGAAGCGGTGAAATTGTCTCTGGCGACCATCGATGCCTTGCGATCAGGTGGGTGCGAGCGATTTTACTTTAAATACTGTTCGACGTTTGATTCAACCGAGGACGGGAACATCGGTCCCGTTGCCGAAGCCATGCTGCGACATCTGGATGAGCGAAAAACAGTTGTCTGTCCCGCGTTTCCGGCGGCAGGACGAACCGTTTATCATGGGCATTTATTCGTTAAAGGACAGTTGCTGAGTGAATCAGGCATGCAGCATCATCCGCTCAATCCGATGACCGATTCGAATCTCGTCCGGTTTCTTGGTCGACAGACGAAACTGAAGGTCGGTTTGATCACCACCAATGAGATTGCCGCCGGCACCGACCAAACGGCGGCTGCGATTCAACGCGCGGTCGATGACGGGAAACAATTGCTGGTCACCGATACTTGTGGCGATGAAGATCTGGCGACGATTGCCGCAGCGATCGTAGACCACCCTTTGGTGACCGGCGGGTCGGGCATCGGACGTTATCTGCCAGCCGCTTGGCGGAAGAAAGGCTTGATTGGCGAAACCGTCCACGCGCCCACACTACCCGCGATCAAAGGCAACGCGCTATTGATCGTCGGCAGTTGTTCCGAGATGACTCAGCGGCAAGTCGCCTATATGTTAGATCGCTGCAGATCATTTCGAGTTGATGTTGATGGACTGATGCAGGATTTCGAATTACAGATTTCAATTTTGCAAGCTGCTGTTAAAGAAATTGGTGACCAGACTCTGATGATTTATTCCACTGCGGCGGCCAGCGCGATTGAACCGATACACGAAAAGTACCGACGCGCGAAGGTTTGTCAGACGGTCGAGCGATTTCATGGTCGCATTGCCGAACAATTGGTGGGTGATTTTGGGTTTCGAAAGATCATTGTCGCGGGTGGGGAAACCTCAGGTGCGGTCATGAGTGCGCTGGGAGTTTCGAAATTGCAAATCGGGCCAGAAATTTGCACCGGCGTTCCGTGGACAACGACATTGGACGACTCAGAAATCGCGGTGGCTTTAAAATCAGGCAACTTTGGCGAAGAGAGTTTCTTCGAAACGGCTTTAGAAATGTTTTAATGGCGATGTTTTAATGGCAATGTTTCAATAGTAATGTTTGCGTAGATGATCAATAAACCATGAGCAACGACAATCAAGAATACTCAGAACGTGAACTGAGGCAACGCATCGCGATGCACGGTAAATCGATCTACGATCGTGGTTTGACCGCCGGGAGTTCGGGAAATATCAGCGTCCGGCTGCCGGATGGATTCTTAGTCACCCCAACGAATTCGTGTATGGGCCGGTTGGATCCAGATCGCATTTCGAAAATTGACGCACTGGGTAATCTAGTTTCCGGTGATAGACCTAGCAAAGAAGCGTTCCTGCATCACAGCGTGTATCGAGTGCGTGACGATTCGCAGTCGATCGTTCATCTGCATTCAACGCATTCGGTCGCCGTGTCAGTGATTGCTGATATTGATCCGGAGGATGTGTTGCCAGCGATCACGGCGTACTATGTGATGCGCGTAGGGCGATTGCCGTTGGTGCCTTATTTCGCTCCGGGAGACATGGAATTGGCCGCCGCTGTTTCAGCGATGGCCAAAGAATCCCATAGCCTGTTGCTGGCCAATCATGGACCGGTGGTCGCCGGTAAGAGTTTGGACGCGGCCGTCTACGCGACGGAGGAACTGGAAGAGACGGCCAAGCTTTATTTGATGTTGCGAAATCTGCCGATCAAAATACTGACGCCGCAGCAACGCGAGAGCTTGAAAAGCAAATAATCAGTCGCAGATCCAGACTTTAAGTTCTTTCGAGGCGACCCACGGTTCAACCTCAGCAGCGAAACTGCTGAAGTAGTCGGTTGAACGATGAACTTCAAAAGCGGCTTCGTTGGTGTACTTTTCGTAAAGAAAACATTTTGTTTTGTCATCGAGATCGAAACAAACATCGAACTGATGGCATTCAGATTCGTTAGTCAACGAATCTTCCGCCTGTTGTTGGACCCGGTCACGGAACTGGCTGACAAATTCATTGTTGATAGTGAACTCAACGGCAATAACGTACATGGCGATTTTTGGTTTCGGTTTTATTTACTTAGTGTCCAAAATCAAGCCTTGAGAAAAGTCTGTCTGGCTTGCTGTGGGAATAATTCCCGATTCAAATTCTTCGAAACTAGCTTGCGTTTCGAGAAAAGAGTCACTGGGAAGTTCTTCGCCGATGACGCCGAACAGATCCTTTTGCTGCAAAAGAACATCAGCAACTTGAGGAACATCAGCAACTTGAGGAACTTGAGGAACTTTTTTGGGTTGCGTTTGTTTGTCCAAATCTTCAACGACTGTCTTTTGTAACGCTGTTGCCTGTGGAATAACAGGGGCCATGTCAGGGACTTGAGCTGTGTCGGCGGGGTTTGAACAGGAAGCGAAAATTAAAATCGTAAGAAGAGAGATGGTGCTGAGCGTCTTTGATTGCATTGTAAATTGCCGTCACTGGGTAAAAGGAAAAGTTGTTGCAACAGTAGTTTTTGGTGGGAGTGGGAGGTGGGAGTCAGATGCTGGGAGTCAGATGCTGGGAGTCAGATGCGACGTGCCAGAGTATAGTGCTGGTCTCGTTCTGGAACCATGCCGATAGAACCCAAATTTTTTGTTACATTTTCTCCCAATTTATTAAGTGAGTTATGACGGTAGGTTAGGGCTGGAAAAAGTTTTTGCTTGCGTCCAAAAAATGAGATCGTTGAGTTAGACTCTTGCAGATGCAATGGTATGTATATTTATTAGCAATCTGTGCAGGTGCTGTGGCAGGCGTGATCAACACACTGGCCGGTAGTGGTTCGCTGGTGACATTGCCGATGCTCGTTTTTTTGGGATTACCGGCTGATGTTGCCAACGGAACTAACCGCGTCGGAGTGCTGCTTCAGAATGTGGTCGGTATTTTTGTCTTTCGCCGATCCGGATCAATTGGGTCTACCGGTAGTGCGTGGTTGGTAGCACCCTCAGTGGCAGGAGCGTTGCTGGGGGCCTGGATCGCGACGATTTTAGATAAATCGGCGATGGAAGTTGCCATCGGCGTCGTGATGGTGGTGATGCTGATCGTGTTGGTCTCCAACCCTAAACGTTGGTTGAGAGAGCAGTCGGAAGTCGTTGCCGGGCGGCCCGGTTGGGGAACGTTGGTGCTGTACTTCGCTATCGGAATCTATGGAGGGTTCATCCAAGCGGGGGTGGGGGTTCTGCTGTTGTCGGCTTTGGTGTTGGCATCAGGGTATACGCTCAATCACGCCAACATGATCAAGCTGGTGATCGTCCTGTTGATGGCAGTGATCGCGTTGCCTTTGTTTGTGCTGAACAATCAGGTTGATTGGGGATTGGGCGCGTTAATGGCGATAGGACAAGCCGTTGGTGCTTGGCTGGCAGCGAATTATGCGACCCGCGTTCCCAATGCAAACGTCTGGGTCCGAAGGTTGTTGATTACGATTGTCGTAATTTCTATCGCACGTTTTCTTCTGTTCTGATCCTCGGCGCCGGTTAAAAATAGTACAGCATCAAACACAATCCTAGAATTAACGTGGCCCACACCGCCATCGTGCTGGTGCTCCAAGCGCTGCCCATCAAACCCTGTTCATCGAATTGTTTCTTAAATCCGCCGATGGCAGAAGTAAGCAACGCGATAAACCCTTTTCGGATTCCGGTATCTACAAATGCAATCGCGGCACCAGCGCCCCCGATCAACCAAGGTAATGCCTTACGATAGATCCAGTCGGTGTCCAGATTGGTCGCATCCACTTCTGCCGGGTAAAGCTTGGTTTTCATCAACGTCACAAACGCTAGGGCGGCGAACAGCAATAGCTGCAACTGAGTCACAACGTGGCCAGTGGTGAAAGGCGAGTAGTCTGATTCATAAGGCAGCAAGTTGTAAAGCAGGGAATAGCCAATACCTAAGGTGACGCATAGAAGTGAAGCGATTCCCATCGCCAACAGCATGTTCCAGGGTGCTTCCTTGGGACGTTTTCCGCTGTCATGTGAGAAGAAAGCAAAGAAAGGAATTTTGATGCCTGAATGCTCCATGACGCCTGCCGACGCGATCAGTAAGACAATCCAAGCAATGAATTGATGCTCGTGGGCGGCGGCGGAGATGATCATGGACTTACTGACAAAGCCGCTGAGCAGTGGAAATCCAGCAATCGAACCGGCACCAATCATGCAAAAAATCGTTGTCCAAGGCATCGACTTATGCAGCCCGCCCAGTTCGGTGGCTTTGGTCGTGCCCACTCGGTACAGCACCGCGCCCATCGACATAAACAGCAACGATTTATAAATGATGTGGCAAAACGCATGAGCCGCCATGCCATTAATCGCCAGTTCGGTTCCAATACCAATACCGACGACCATGAAACCCAACTGGTTGTTGAGGCTGTACGCCAATACGCGGCGTAGATCGTTTTCAATCACGGCAAAAATGATCGGGAACAGCGTCATCACACACCCGATCGTAATCAATTCCTCAGTACCGGCAAAACCTCGGGCCAGCGAATACACGGCCAACTTGGTTGTAAACGCGCTTAAGAAAACGGTGCCCGTAACGGTCGCTTTGGGATAGGAATCTTGCAGCCAGTTGTGCAGCAGCGGAAACGCACACTTGATTCCAAACGCGATCAAAATTAGCAGTCCTGATGTAGAAATCGCTCCTCCTGAGACACGCAACCCAATCACACCAAATTCCCCCATGTCTCCGAAGGACAGCGAACCGGTTTCTACCAGACGCATTAGTGCTCCCGATAGAAGCAACACGCCGGAGGTGACTTGGATGATCAAATAGCGCATGCCCGCTTTGTAGGATCGGTTCGTGTTACTAGCCCACACCAGCACGACGCTGGAGATGGCCGTTAGTTCCCAGAACACGAACAGCGTCAAAAGATCACCAGCGCAAGCCGCCGCGATCGCGCCACCGGCATACATGATTGCGCTGATATGCTGTTTAACGTCTTCGACGTGGAGTGCGTAGATCGACGATAGGATTGCCGCCAGATGAAAAACCAGCGCGAAGATGAAACTGAGTTTGTCGATCCGGACCATTGTCAGCGCATTGCCCAGCACTTCGACGTTCCCCGAAGTGCCGAAGGGTGTCAGTAGAAACACGATCAGGCTCATCGCAGAAAGTGCCAAACCACCCCAAGCGGCTTTCTTGCCCAGCAGAGGTAGCAGCAAGCTGCCGGCGACCATGATCATGCCGGGGATCATCGCAATACTAGCGATCATAGAAATCCTCCGGTTGTCGAATGAACAATCGCAATAGGCTTCCTAATGCCACGACCGCGACGAAGGCTCCAAATCCTATCCAAGCTTGATAGGCAAAAACCTCTTCGATTTCGAAAGCTGGTGGATGATGTTCATCGTGGAAGCTTTGTCCGACAATCAATTCGATTACCAGCAACGAAACGCCAGCGGCCACTAATGCAAAGATCATCAGATTGATGTTCTTGGGGCGTTCAAACCAGCTTGGTTTCTCGTTTTGATTGGGTTCTGTCATAAGACTGTGTCGCTAGAAGATGTGCTTCGGCTTCGTTGAATATACTGAAGCAACAATTTTGGAATCGGTAAATTTTAAAGCTTGAGATTGGAAACGAGAAACATAATATCTAAGAGAATTTTGAATTTTGAATTTTGAATTTTGAATTTTGAATTTTTGAAATCAGAAATCAGAAATCAGAAATCAGAAATCGGAAATCGCAGACTAGAAATAACGTTCCGTTTAACTTTCATTGCACAATCGGAAGCAAACCATCGTAAATCGAATTCGCGAAAAAGAACAAAACGACACTACCGACCGCAGTCATACACAGTGGTACGACGCACATCAGCGGCCCTTCACTAAATGATTGTGGTTCTTCGCCCTTAGTGACCATGAACGCTCGGATGGGGATCGGGATCAAGTAAGCAATATTTAACAGCGAGCTGATCATCAGTGTCGCGATTAGAAACATCTGTCCAGTTTCTGCCGCACCTAACGCTAACAACCACTTACTCCATGATCCTCCACCAGGCGGCAGACCAATAATACTTATCGCTGCGATCAAAAATGCGGCGAACGTGAAGGGCATTGCGCGGCCGAGGCCCTTCATCTGGCTGATGTCAGTTTTATGAGCCCCGACATAAATGGCTCCGGCACAGAAAAATAATGTGATCTTGCCCACCGCGTGCATGGCGATATGCATGCCGCCACCGACCGCACTTTCGGGCGTCGCGATCGCTGCGCCTAAGGTTATGTAAGCCAGCTGGCTGATCGTCGAATAAGCCAACCGCGCCTTTAGGTTGTCTTTTGTCATCGCCACCAAGGACGCCAGTAATATCGTCGCTGCTGCTACGTAGCACAGCCACTCCCCTGCCCCGGTATCGTTGATCAAATCAAGCCCGAAGATATATATCGCAACTTTCAACACGGAGAAAACACCGACCTTCACCACCGCTACCGCATGCAGCAAAGCGCTTACCGGCGTTGGAGCCACCATCGCCGCAGGCAGCCAGCGGTGAAACGGCATCAATGCGGCTTTGCCAATTCCAAACGCAAACAGCCCCAACAGAATCGCCAATTGAAGCTCACTGACCTCACCGTTGGAGAACGCTTCGGAAAGGATTCCGCCTTGAGTAAAGGTTAGCGTCCCGGAGATTTTCCACGTCCAAGCGATAGCGAACATGAAAAATGCGACCGACGTAGACAGCAAAATTCCAAGATAGACTCGTCCTCCGCGTTTGGCTTTTTCGTCGCCGTGATGCGTCACCAAAGGATAGGTCGAAATCGTCATAACCTCGTACATCACAAACAGCGTGAACAGGTTCGCCGAAAACGCAGCAGCCATCGCAGCAAAAATTGCGGCTGCGAAACAGGCGAAGAAACGCGTCTGATTCTTTTCGTGATGGCCGCGCATATAGCCGATCGCGTAAACGGTCGTCAGCACCCACAATCCTGATGCGACCAGCGCAAACAACATCCCCAATGGTTCAACGGTGAATGCAATATCGAATCCAGGCATCATCATCTGGCCGAGGTTCCATGACGGACGGTCACCGGCAAAGACATACGAGGCTAAATCACAGTTAATCAAAAACAACGCCGTCGCCACGACCAAGGTGCAGGTTTCTCGAACGTTGGGGAATCGGCCGGTCAGCAACACCAACAACATCGCCAATGCTGGCAGCGCCAAAGAAATCTGAATCATTGTTTCAGGGCTGAAGATGTTCATGGTGAACCTCCTTCGAGCAGCGCCTTGGCTGCTTTGGCCGCCAGTCCCGCTGAATAGGTTGTCCAAACACCGAAGACAATATTGGCTCCGACGACGACGTAGGTTGTGACCAGCATCAGCATGGGAGCTTCGGTGGCCTGCTTGGCTTTCTCGGATGGTTCACAAAAGTAAAGAACTTCGACGACTTGCCAGATGTAAATGACCGCCAACAGCGAACTGATTAACATCAAAATCGCGACGGAATAGAGGTTATTGTGTAGAGCGGCAGTCAGTAACAACCATTTGCTGATGAAACCACAGGTCACCGGTACGCCGATCAGGCCCAACCCGCCTAACACCCACGCCAACGATGTCCAAGGCATTGTCCGAGCGGCACCTTTCCAATCGTCCAAATGCACCGAACCTAATCGCAGCACAAAACAGCCCACCACCATGAACAGCCCGCCTTTAATTAGAGCGTGGTTGAACATGTGGACGATGCCCGCGCTGAGCCCATCGTTGTTGGCCATACTAATGCCCAGCAACATGTAACCGATTTGAGCGATGCTAGAATAAGCCAACCGCCGTTTGATGTCCTGCTGGAAGATCGCGGCAATCGAAGCCATAAAGATTCCGACCAAGGAAAAAGACCACAACGCCGTGTCCAGCGGCAACAGCTCAAATGCAAACCGAGGCGTGAAGATACCAAAGACGATTCGGATAAATGCGTAAACCGAAACCTTCGTCGCCGTCGCGGCCACAAATGCGGTCACCACACTGGGAGCGTAAGCGTATGCATTTGGCAGCCAACTGTGCAGCGGGAAAACGGCCATCTTGATACATAGTCCCACCGTCAAAAACGCAAACGCAACCAGCATCGTTCTTGAACCGGCCCACTGTCCATCGTTAATCTGCCGTTGGTTTTCCAGATGCGCCGCAATGTCGGCCATGTTCAGCGTACCGGTCATCTGATAAAGAAGTCCGATTCCGATCAGCAAAAACGTGGCACCTATTGTCCCCATAATCAAATACTGAAACGCTGCCAATGGTGCTCTGCGGGTCCTCCCTAGACTGATCAAGGCGTAGGTCGACAGCGACGAAATTTCCAAAAACACAAACACATTAAACAGGTCACCGGTGACACAGATTCCCATCAGCCCCGTCATGCACAACAGGTACATGGGGTAGAACAAATAGTGTTGCGATTGAGGGATTTCGGCGTTGAGGCTGTGCGGCGAATACGTCAGTACGATCGCGCCCAGACCCGAAACAAACATGATGATGAAGGAATTAAGTTGGTCAACGCGATACTCGATGCCGTACGGCGGAGCCCAGCCGCCCAATTCATACGAAACGGGTCCCGACGAATTGACGATTGCGACCATCCACAGCGCCAATCCAAACGTCGTCCAGCAAACCGTTAGCGCCAGCCATTGCACGATACGTCGATTGCCGATCAGCACCGACAAGGGTGCTGCGATCATCGGAATGATGATCAGCAAGACCGGCAAATGATATTCTAAAAATTCGATCACTTATGATACTCGTTGTTTCGCCGTTCATTTCGATCGATCACTTGGATCTCGTCTTCTTCGACGGTGCCGTAGTCTTCTCCGATGCGTACGATCAACGCCAGCGCCAATGCCGTTGTGGCAATACCAACGACGATCGCGGTCAGCATCAACACGCTGGGCAGTGGATTGGAATAAATCAATTCAGCGCTTTGATGAATGGCTTCACTCGCACCCTCATCAACGGTTTCAAGCGTACCTTCATCAACGGCATCACTGGCAGTTTCATGAACGAGCCCGTGATGATCATTCTGATGAGCAAAAGTTTCAGGCGGGATGATGGGCGCCGTTCCGCCGGTTACTTTGCCCATCGTGATATACAACAGCACCACCGATGTCTGAAATATGTTCAGGCCGATGACCGTTTTGATCATGTTCTTGCGAGCGATCACGATGTAAAAACCGGTCATCATCAAACAGATAACGACCCAATAATTATAGAGACCGAGAACTTCGTCCAGTGTCATGATTTGGCCTCCCGATTTTGGGCTGGATTATTCGCCGGAAGTGTTTCAGGGTGCCGCCCTGCGAAGCAGTAAAAAATCATCGTCATTACAGACGTCACCGTAACTCCAACGCCGAACTCAATCAGGAAGAGACCCAAGTGCTGACCGTGGGGTAATACTCCTGGCAAAAAGTGGTGATCCAAGGCGTTGTAGTCCAAAAAGTTCGCCATTGCGCGGCCTTGGTCATGATGCACTTCTTCGTGGTCGATGTTAGCGACGGCGTTGTGGGTCGTCCCTTGGGCTTTTCCGGCCAGCATCGTCACCACGCCAGTGCCGGCGTAGATCAACAGCCCCAACGCGATCAGTTTTTCAATCAGCTTCGGCGGCGCGACTGCTTTGACCGCAGGTAGACCAAACACCAAGCCGTACAGGATCAACGCGGATGCCAAAATTACGCCCGCTTGGAAGCCGCCGCCAGGTCCGAAGTCTCCATGAAACTGAACGTAAAATCCGAACAGCAAAATGTACGGGATGATCAGTTTTGAAACGACGCGGATGATGGGAAACGAATCCATTTATTCGGCTCCCTTTTTTGAACTTCTGAAATTGGATTGGTTTGAATCGGTTCGTCTGAGTATCAAAATAACGGCGATGCCTGCGGTGAAGATGACGGCCGTTTCGCCAAGTGTGTCGTATCCACGGTAGCTTCCCAACAGCGCCGTTACGACATTGGGTAAACCATGCATGTCAGGCTGCGACTTTTCCACAAAACTAGGTTGGATGCTTGTTTGAACGGGGCTGTTGGGGTCGCCAAAATGAGGCATGTCCAGCGTGCCATAAATCAATGCCGCACCCGTGATGCCCACGACGATCAGCGGAACCAAGGGCGATTCCGTCGACGGCTTCTCTTTTTTCCCAGCCAGCGCCAAAGTGCCCAGCATCAAAAATGTGGAAATCCCTGCTCCGACCGCCGCTTCGGTGAACGCGACGTCGGGAGCGTCCAGGATCAACATCCAGCACGCACCTAGGAAACTGAAAATGCCGGTGAACATCACGGCCGCCCACAGATCACCAATCCGCGCGATCGAAATGGCGGTTACCACCAGAAGAGTTAAGATAAAAAGGGAGACGAACATTTAGCAGCAGTTAATTGTTATTGTTGAACGCGTACGCGGGAAAGATACTTTTTACGAAGTCTCAGTCTTATCGACAATCGGTTTGAGCCCTTGATTGACGGCGGACTTTGCCAACGCATGACAGGAACTTGGGCTGACAACCAGCAGGAAAAAAAGAATCATCGCCAGCTTAACGGTCGCCAGCGTCAGTCCGGTTTGAAACATCAAAGCAAAAATAATCAATGCCGCCCCAAGGGTGTCGGTGATACCTCCGCCGTGTAGGCGCGAGTAAAATTCGGGCATGCGGAGAATGCCGATCCCGCCCACGATTGAGAAAAAGGATCCCGCGATCAAAAAAACCCAAGTCAAAATATCCAGCAGGTTGGTCACTGGTGTCCTCCTGAATTGTGCTGATGAATCTCGACGTCGTCAAATGTTCCATATTGAGTGAATCGCAGTAGGGCCACCATGCCGATAAAGTTCATCAAGCTGTAGAGTAAGGCGAGGTCCAAAAAGTCATGACGGTAAGGCGGGTTGAGAACACAGATCGCACAGATTAGCAGCACTGTTTTGGTCCCAAACATATTCAGTGCCAGAACGCGATCAAACACCGTCGGTCCCAGCATTGCGCGGATCAACGCCAGCGTCATCGTGACCAAAATGGCAGCAGCAGCGACGGTGTACATATTTGGAAAGTCTTCTATGTTGTCGGCAGATAAATGTTTTTTTTAGCAGCGGATACTGAGTACTGGAATTACTTTTCTAAGGCTTGAATCCGCCGGTCCATTTCACCTGATAAGTCTTCAGCGGCGCCTTCAAACGAAAGTGCGTGCACCAAAATTTCGTCGCCTTCCATCTTGATCGAAACCGTACCGGGGGTCAGCGTGATCGAGTTGGCTAACATCACCTTGCCCAACTGGCTTTTGGGTCCGGCTTGGACGGTGATCAAGTTGCGGTTGAGCGGCATTTCTTTGGAGAGAATGATTTTGGCAACTTCGATGTTGGACTCGACAATTTCTTTGCCCAACCAAGGTGCGAACTGGGTAAAGGGGCGGATGCCCATTTGCACCGGCGCTCCTTCTTCGTCAACGATGTGCATGCGCAGAGAAATCCATAGCGACAACCCAATCGAGAACGCCGCCAGCAGCAGCATAAAAGGTTCAACGTGTCCCGACCACAGAAACCAAATTGCGACCAGCGTAAATAAAAGTGTGATCGAATACTTCATTGCACAAGCAAAAGAAAAAAGGCCGGATTGCAAGTGGAACAATATAGTGCAATGGCAAATTTTGTAGAACCCCGGAGGATCGCGGAACGTTCGCGCTAACGCTGCGAACTCATCACGTATGCGGGCGTCGTCGCTGGCATCGCCGCCCTTTGTCAACCTGTCGCACTCGTTTTCGATGGACAGAGACTCGAAATATATACCCGCAGCGGCAGCAAGTGAGTTTTTACCGCGCGTGGTGACTCACTTGCTGGCGCTGCGGGTTTGTATTTT
>Ga0114956_1002245_pt1 | contig 15204 bp, 6 predicted proteins | sample MaitaG_FD_87304 | JGI IMG/M metagenome (GOLD analysis project Ga0114956, IMG submission 87304) | Marine algal microbial communities from Maine, USA - Maine_Asex2 metaG | ecosystem: Host-associated > Algae > Red algae > Unclassified | place: Maine, USA | collected 2015-01-05 | reverse complement strand
TCCATAGTCAGAAATAAAAATCTCAGGCCAATAAGACACAGAGGTAGATCCGTCTGCATTAATCTGAAGTCCTTTATTGATTTGTACTGGTATGCCTTTGAGTCTTAACACCCCTGCCATGGTTTGTGTATATTCAAGATTATCTGCATTCCCACTTATGGAAATGTAAGTAAACGTACCGTGATTTATTTTCTGTTGAATGGGTTCAAAGTTCTCTATAATATTTTTATATACAGCTCCAACTATATCAAGTTTGTTTGTGTACTTAATTGATTCAGCAAACTCTTTGTATAATTTCATTTTTTTCTTGGAAACTTTTGAATTTAAATATTGATCACGATCCTCAATTTTCACATTACCAATATTATTTATTCTTTTTGACTGGATATCATTTGACTGCAACGCTATCCAAGTATCAATATGAATGGAGCTTATATTAAGTTCCGTAAAATCTATATCCTCCCAAAGCGCAACTAAAGTAGAATCGTTATATTTACGCATTATGGTATCCGGACTAAGTGAAAAAGATCTTTCTAGAACTTTTTGTTGTCTACCTAGGCTACCCGGTAATATCAATTCAAAAGAAAGCTTTTCTGAAAAAATCATAGCTGTGTCTACATTGATTGCTTGCTTAAGCAATACATTTCTTTGAGCATCTAAGGAAACATATGAAAAGAAAATTAATATTAAATACCACCCTGATTTTCTCATGGGAGTAAATGTAATACTTGTACTTCAAAAAGAGAATTAAAAACCTACTATTTGTGCTGAAAAGCCTGAAATTCAATGATTTATAACAATATATTAAGCTATTATAGAGTAAAATTATTGTATTAAAAAGACTTATAATGGGTTCTCTACCTAATAATGTAGTTTCATACTATCTAATCCTAAGAATGACTTTGAATGTTTCAAGTGTCGAAAAATGTTGATTATCTTGCTATTAACTTAACTTTCTGCAGCCATATTAGAATTTATATCAGATAGAACTTATTGAGATTCTGCCAATAGATAGGAATCACTTGATCATTATAATTAATTACTCTAATTGTTTCTTTACAATTTAAATACGGTCTTTGTCTATAATTACTCTTTATCCATATGTGCTTACTGCAAATAAGTTAATGAAAAAAAATTTTCGAAGATATTAAATCAATAATTGGCTAGCATTTTTTATTAATTAAGTGATATTCAGGAATTATCTAACTTGTTATCTAGTGTTACAGGTAGGTGTTATATTCACAAATAATTTACTCGATTCAATTTATCTTCTACTTAATAAGGCTCTCGTAATTATACTCGTATTATATCTTTTGAACATTGCATATTAATATGCTCTTTAATATTTGAGATAATCATTGGTTCAACAGAAGATTGTAAATCTTTGGTTCAACAGAAGATTGTAAATCTTTGGAGTCATAGTAATTATAATTGATACCTTCCTTTAAAAAGCCTAGGGGGCAGAGTGAACTGATTAAATATTTCTTATAGAATTCAATGGGGTCTCCCATAAAATCTATCATTTTGTATATAAATATGGCAGATAGTTCATTTCTTTTTTGGAAGCTTGAATAAATATTGCATTATTCTTCTAAAAGCTTTGGGTCCGTAAAAGGAATTTCCGTTACACCTGCTCCAAAACGACCAGGATTTATTCCAAATAATGCAAATCTTCCGTTCTGGTCACTGAAATATTTGTTTTGAAATTGTTCAAAAATAGTCCATGTTTCATTATTATTAACAGGATAAATAAGAGAGTAAGTAGATGGAAGGTCCCAATTTTTATCCAGTTTGTGATAGTATTTAATGATTTGATCAGATAAATTCACTAAAAAAGATTTTGTGATAAAAAAAGAAATAAAATAAAAAACTATAAACTACTCCCAATGTTTAATATACATTTGTATCATCAAACTTAATAGACATCGAAACATCAAATAAAAGCTGGGTTCAAAAACTTGAAACTCGCTGGGGAGTTAATAGAAATCAGGTGTTTATCATTTTGTTGGTATTTGCATGTACTGGATTCACAATCATGTTTCTCAAAAAGCCCATTGTAAATCTGTTTACGGAGAATGGCGAGCAACCGATTCTATTCACTATCTTGTACTACATTTTAATTTTACCAGTTTACAATATTTTCCTATTAATTTATGGTTTTATTTTTGGGCAATTTAAGTTCTTCTGGGAATTTGAGAAGCGATTTTTTAATCGAATGCTAGGAAGAAAAAAATAGGGATACTCAGAACTTTATCATCACTTCTATCTTGTTCTACTCACCCTCAAACTTTCCAAATTTCTAACCCTCTCTTGGAAAAAGAGGCTATAACTCAGGTTTAGGCTGTATTATTTCTTTTTAGGAAGAAAGATTGGTTTGAGTGAACCTATGAGATATTTAGGAATGAGAACACAATAAAGTCCCATTTTGGCTTGCCTGTTTTATCTCTAATTTTGTTAAAAATCCTCGACATAGCTATGGCTATGTGTCTGTGTTTTTTTTGACACATTAGGAACATAATTTATTTACCCCAAATTTTATACATTATTTAATTCTCGTCCCTTACTAATATATCTTAATCCTGAATTTCCCAAAATAGTCTTTTCAATCCTGCAGAATATGTATAATTGTGAATACGATCATGTGATCCAATCTAGAAAATTCAGCATTATAGGATTGTTGTCTCCAATATTGTAAATTTAAACTGCTCTTTTTTCTAATTTGATAAGTCCCTCCAAGCTTATATCTAGCTTGTCCTATTTCAAATTTATCATTTAATTTCATCCAAGCTTCTACAGCAACAAAAGAAGAAAACTTATTGCCTAATTTATATTTTACCCCTTGATCGAATCTTATAAAATCAGGATCAACTGTGTTGTTCGTATCAAAGGCATAATGCAATCGAATCAAAGAAGTAAAGGTTAGCCTCCATTCCTCTTTTTTGAATTTATGAACCGCATCTAAGAAAATGAATCTCCTCGGGCCTCTATCTGGGAAAAAAATGTTCTTGAAAGAATTATAAAATTTATGCGCTTATCTAAGGAATAATTTAAGCTGTAATCAAATGAAACATTATTCAATCTACTTATCCCATCTGTAATTCTCACTATAGGCCTAATGTCCAATCTCCACTTATCGGCAAATGGAAATCTTATACTTTGAGATAACCAAGCTACGTCGTCTACTCTATCTTGAGCATAAGCAGAGTTAATTATAAGCAAATGCAAAACAAGCAGTAAAACAGCTACAACTTTAAGTTTAGAAAACATATCTAAACTTACAAATTCAATTTATTCCAACAAAATATTATAAACACTAGGTATATTTAGATAATATTTTTCATCTATATCAATAAAATAAATGCCACAATAAAAACTCCATTCAATTGATTATCAATCAATTAAAATATTGATTACGTAAATTTAAATTCACAATTAAATAATTCTGTCAATTTTCATTCAAATTCTATTTTATATCTATGCTATACTATTCGCGGTAACTAGGAAATATTATCACTCAATCTCGATCCCTATGAACGTGGCGCCTGTCGCATAGATTCCTATTACTATGCTTCAGGCGTCTTTTTATTACCTTTAATATTTTAAAAGAATATTATGGCTTATAATGAAGGTCTTGCGGAAAAGTTAGATCGAATTCTTGCTGAGAAAAAGGTGGCTTATACAGCTAAAAAAATGTTTGGTGGACTCTGCTATTTAGTAGATGAGAAAATGTGTTTTGGCATTGTCCAAGACAAATTTATGGCAAGAATAAATCCAGATATTTACTTGTCCTCGCTAGAAAAAGAAAGAGTCAATGAAATGAATTTTACGGGTAGACCGATGAAAGGATATGTATTTGTACAATCTGAAATTTGGGACATCGATGATAATCTAGAATATTGGATCCAATTGTGTCTTGATTATAATCCACTTGCAAAAGCAAGTAAGAAGAAAAAAATAAACTGAAAACTCATTAACGTCTCCACAACAACCATGAATCTTCAAACCATTAAACAAATTGTAGAAGAATATTTTGGAATTCAATGCGAACCAAAAAAACTCGATGGTGAAGTTGATCTAAACTTTTACATAAAAGATGTCAAAGGTCATGAATATACTTTTAAGATTAGCCCTGTAAATCAAGACGAAGATGATATCAAGTTTCAACTTGCATTACTATCACATTTAGAAAAAAGCAATTTCCCATTTGCATTTCCAAGAATATCCAAATCGTTGAATGGTCATGATTTCGAAGTTATAAAAGATGATCAGACAAATTTGAGAATAATCAGATTACAGCATTGGGTTCCAGGGAAAATGCTCAATGACATTCAACCAAGAGATTCGATTTTATTAGAAAGTTGGGGAGGATTATGTGGTGAATTAAGTAAAGCAATGAGTGATTTTGACCATCTAAAAGCACATAGATACTACAAATGGGATCCAAGCACTGTCCTAGATCTAAAATCTAATCTCCAATATTTTAAAACCCAAGATCAAAAACAAACTGCGAATTTTTTCTGGGATGAATTTGAGCATACCACAATGCCAAAACTGAATAATCTTCGCAAAAGCATCAACCATAATGATGCCCATGAATTAAATATTTTGGTCAGTCAAGATGGAAATCATTTCAATACTTCAGGTGTTATTGATTTTGGAGACGCTATATATACCCATACTATAAATGAATTATCCATCTGTTGTGCTTATGCTTGCATGGGGATGGACGACCCTCTAGAAGCAGCAAGCGATGCAATATGTGGTTACCATAAAATATTCCCATTGGAAGATAAAGAAATAGAAATTCTATTTTCAATGATTTCTGCCAGACTACTAATAACTGTTGCAAACGCGGCTTACAACCTTAACTATGAACCGGATAATAAGTATCTTCAAATAAGTGCTGAACCTGCTTGGGACCTATTAAAAAAATTTGAAAGTATTCCAAAGCAATTAGCACACTATACCTTTCGAGCTGCTTGTGGAAAGATCCCTTGCCCTACTCAAATACCTTATGAAAAATACCTTGATTCTAAACCATCACTACATCCAGTTATCGATTTAAAGGATCACTCATTGGGACTTTTAGATCTTTCTATCGGCAGCCATAGTCTTGGCAACAATGCTAAATTTAATTCCGCAACAGCCTTCCAACAAACAATTCAGAACTTATTAATTGAACAAGAAGTAGAAGTTGGGATAGGAGGTTATTTAGAAACTAGACCAATATATACGACAGATGCATTTAAGCACAAAGGAAACCAAGGGATGGAATGGCGAGCGTGTCATTTAGGTTTTGACATTTGGACAAAGGCAGGGACTCCAGTGTTTGCTCCTATCGATGGAATTGTGAAAAGCATAGCATATCAAAATGAGAAAGGAGACTACGGAACCGTTATTATTTTAAAACATAAAATAAGTGATAAGTTAACATTCTATACTTTGTATGGTCATTTATCTAAGATGCCTTTTGTCTCTAGTGGCGATCCGATCAAAGCAGGAGATAAGATAGCTGAATTAGGGAATGATGACGAAAATGGAGGATGGCCACCGCATCTCCACTTCCAAATAATATTAGACCTCTTAGAAGAAGAGCAGAACTTTTATGGCGTATGCACACCATCAAAAATTCCACTCTTTGCGAGCATCTGCCCGGACCCTATTTTGCTCTTACCAAATCTAAAAAATCAAGATAAAAGCCTTCGTCTTTCCTCCTCCCAAATTAAAGCAAAGAGGAGTAAATACCTTGGAAGGAACTTAAGTATTTCCTATCAAAAACCACTGCATATCGTTAGAGGATTTAAGCAACATTTATATACTCCAGCAGGAAGAAGATACTTAGATTCTGTAAATAATGTTGCTCATGTAGGGCACTCACATCCACGAATTGTGGAAGCAGCGTCAAAACAAAATGCAATATTAAATACAAATACTAGGTATTTGCATGAGAATATTGTTCATTATGTAGAAGCCTTATCTAGCACCCTACCCGACGCTTTGAGTGTGATATATTTAGTCAATTCAGGCAGTGAAGCAAATGAACTCGCATTGCGAATGGCCAAGACTTACACTGAACAGAAAGACATTATAGCGTTAGAAATGGGCTATCATGGCAACACCGGTAATGCAGTAGACGTAAGTAGTTATAAGTTCGACGGAAAAGGTGGAATTGGAGCGCCAAACCAGACTAAGATCATTCCTATCCCGGATATTTTTCGCGGGATATATAAAGATTCAAAAACAGCCGGTTCACTCTATGCAAAGGAAATACTAGCATCTATCCAACAAGTAAAATCGGAAGGTCGAAATATAGCTGGATTTATCTGCGAGAGTATATTGAGTTGTGGTGGACAGATTGTGCTACCATCTGGATTTTTACAAGAAGCATTTGGATATATTCGAAAAGAAGATGGGCTGTGTATTATGGATGAGGTCCAAGTTGGATTTGGCAGAGTTGGTTCTCATTTTTGGGGTTTTGAACTGCAAAGTGTGATCCCTGACATCGTCACTTTAGGCAAACCTATTGGCAATGGACATCCATTAGGGGCGGTAGCTACTACTCAGAAAGTAGCCGACGCTTTTACAAATGGGATGGAATACTATAATACTTTTGGAGGGAATCCAGTTTCCTGTGCAATTGGTATAGAAGTTTTAAATATTATCAAAGAGGAAGGATTACAACAGAATGCTTTGAATATTGGTCAATACTTTAAGGAGGAATTAGACAAACTTAGACTTGAACATACCTTAATTGGCGATGTAAGAGGTCATGGCCTTTTTCTTGGATTTGAATTAGTGGAAAATTTAAAAAATCTAAGTCCTTCTTCTGAAAAAGCTAGTTATTTATCTAACAGAATGCGAGAATATGGTATACTTACGAGCGTAGACGGTCCTCTTCATAATGTTATAAAAATAAAACCACCCATGTGTTTTAATAGAGATAATGTTGATCAATACGTATATTATCTAGATAAAATACTAAAGCATAGTTATATGCAAATATAGATTTGTAAAAAAGGGAATGTTCAGAAGTAGTTATGGTAGCTTTATTGAGGTTCTCTTTCGGCGCATAAATAAGTTAATATTTCTTTTCTTCGCTCATTCTGCTTCTTTTGTAAGTAATGTGATGGCTTCATGACATTAGTGAAAATTGGACTTATCTGTAGGTTTGTGTACTACCCCTCCAATCATAATTCAACTTTGTAAATAGCGACGGATCAGTCGTAATACTTCTTTATCCGCTTTTACTTAGTTTGCTCATTAATCGGTCGTGGAGTACTCTATCAAAGAACTTTGATAGATCAATTGTCACCATGTATTCGTAGCCACTATTGATATAGACCAATGACTACTCCAGCGCTTGATTCGCATTCTTCCCAGTTCTAAAGCCGTAGCTATAATCTGAAAATTCGCAATCATATTAATTTACTAATTCTTGGCTGATCGAATGCTGGATCATTCTGTCTAATACTGTCGGTATCCCAGTAAGCGTTCTCCACCTTCTGGTTTACCTATACGCACTCGTTTGATTAGCGATGGTATGTATTTCCCTGTTAATATGCGTTGTCTAACTTCACTCCAGTGAGATTTTAGATAGTCCTTCAGTTCTGACACATCCATTCCATCTACCCCACTTGACTCTTTATTCCCTACTACTTTATTGTAGGCGATCATTACATTGGTTCTACTTACTATATTTTCTATCAATACTTACATAATAAAAATAATCTAATCATGCATTCCTGTTGATCCCTCTTGCTGCATCATCTTGGTTATATTCTCCTGCCTTGTCTTCGGATTCCGTCCTATCATCCAGTAATGAGGTCATTCTTTCAAATAAAAATGGGTGTGGCTATACTTTGTCCAATATAATAATTTCAATGCGTTCACAACTGACTCAATGTTCAGTCCTTCCTGATTCGTGAGGCATCGGAGGTAGGGATTCAGCCATCTCCGCTCGTTTCATCAGTAATATGACCTCGGCTGACTTCTGTAACTAAAAAAATAGTCGCAGATCTCCCAGGGTAAGGTTGTATATATATTTCTTACCATCTCTCCACTGCATTTACGTTATTAGGTTCTGTGTAGTATTTGTGCTTTGTATTGTTTTGAAAACTTACCCACCTAATCCCGCGTTAATTTGCAGTTCCTGTCCGTTGGAGCATAAATTTGCCGTAAGCTTCCTTTAGACCCAACCTCACGATTACGCCCTTGCTATTAGCTAACACTTCGCACTACAGCGCGTGCAGAGGATTTTCACCTCCTAGATATCTACCATGCCTGGCACACAAAAAGAGGAGGCTACTTAATTAGCAGCCTCCTCATTCAAATAAACTTACAATTAAAATATATTTCTCTTAGTCTATTTTTGTAAGTTTTTCAACAAACACTTGATCTCCAACTTTTAATCTTAAGATGTAAGCGCCATTTACAAAGCTGCTTATATCATGAGTATAAGTTGTCAATCCTGACTTTGTTTGAGTCTCTTCTAATCGTCTGATTAGTGCTCCTTTCATATCATAGATTTCTGCTTCAACAGATGTAATTTCATCCGTTGTGATATCAATGTTAAACGTCGAAGAAGTAGCATTTGGATAAACCAGTACAACTGATTCTACTTTTTCTATGCTTGCATCTACATTAATAGCAATAATGTTAGAATAATCAAAGCTTCCATCTAAGTCAACTATCCTCAATCGGTAGTAATAAGTACCGGCTTCAGTAATCGTTTCGTCGTCAAAAGTGTATTCTAGTTCAAATGAGCTATTTCCAGCCGCTTGTACACTTCCAATTTCTTCGAAGTCTGCGTCAATACCGTAAGCTCTTTCAACTTTATAAGAATCACTATTTATCTCAATTGCAGATATCCATTGCAATTCTGAAACTTCTCTATCTAAGTTCCATTCTCCTTCGAATGTCACTAATTCTACAGGTACGGTTGATGTTAATCCTGCATCGATTGTAAGATTAATTTCTCCGGGATCAATACTGAACATGTGTGAAAATCCAGAAAGTGGATCTGCATCACTATCCGCTGTATCACTTCCGACATTGGCTACAACAAAACTATAACCATTTGGAGCAACGAATTGAACTTGATACAAGCCTGCAGAGATACCAACAAACAGATATTGTCCGAAATCATCAGTGACAGTCGTCTCAATAATTTCATTGGTAATTGCATTCCATAAATGGACCGTAACTCCAGGGAATGGTAAATCACCTGAATCAAATACATTCATATCATCGCTTGCTACATCTATCCAAACTTGATCTCCTATAGTTGCTTGCTGATAAAGCCCTGCATCTATAGACGTATTGTTCTCTCCTTGTGCTAGCTCAATAACATCTGTTGTACCTACTCCAAATGCACCTGTCAAGTTACTATCAAGTTCTTCCATACCTACTAATGAAGGTGAAGGAACATGACCACTTGGTGCAACGAATTCGATATAATAACTACCTTGATCTAATCCAGGGAAGTTGTAATAACCCGGTGCTCCGTTTGACAAGTTACTTGATGTCATGGTTGTATTTATAAGTTCACCTGTATTGGCATCATATAGATTAACCGTCACACCATTGATACCTAATTCGTTAGGATCTTGGATACCATCTGAGTCAGAATCTAACCATACGAAGTCACCAATTGATCCTGCTTCAGCGAAACCAAAGTCTACAGTAAGGTTGGTATTTGGATCATTATCACCATCATTTGTTGGCTCACTTCCTGAGTTCAACGTAATTGGATAAGACATAATACCTAATCCCAAGCCAGGGTCGTACCCATTGTTATCCCCATCTCTATCATCATCAGGATCTGCTATTCCGTTTGATCCAGAAGGCGTACATGTTCCAAGTGGTTGACCCACTCCGAAGTTACTTTCGTCTATCACTATGATATAATCACCAGGTCCAAGTTCAGGGAATAAATATATTCCATTGGCATTTGTCTCTGTACTAGAAACAAAATTATCTGGAAGATTATCTCCTGTAGTTTCTTGCCATAAGCTAACTCTTACGCCAGCTACGAAACTCTCGTCTGCGTCTATGAATCCATCATTATCTGTATCTTTCCAAACTTGATTTCCTAATGTCATAGTGAATGAAGATTCAGGATTTACCGATGCAAAATCCTCATCATCCTCACTTTGATCACCATCATCATTATTTGGAGTACTATCACTATCTAACTGATCTGCTCCTGAAATTTCTGCTACATTCAAGTAGTTTCCAGCTTCATTGATAATTGCATCGAAAGTAACCGTTACTGATTCGTTAATTCCAATTTTATCAATATTCCAAATAACATCTCCATTAGCTATTGTACCATTATCACTGATATTCTGAGGATTACTATATCCAGAGGATAAATGATCCGTAATCTGAACATTAGTTGCATCTTCTGCTCCAACATTAATTACACTTATCGTAAATGTAACAAATGTACCTGCAATAGGATTTACATCGTTCACTGTCTTCGTAAGTTCTAAGTCAATGTTACATGGCAGAGTATTTATTACGAAGTCCTGAGTACCAGTGCATCCATTTGCATCTGTAGCAGTAACTATATAAGAACCTGCAGCTAACCCATTGGCATTCGGGCCACCGGCACCATTACTCCAATCGTACGCATAAGGCTCCGTTCCTCCACTTGCTGTTGCTTGTGCATATCCAGTAGCTATCATACACTCTGTATCGACCGGATCTACATTGATAGTAATATCATTCGCATTCGCTCCAACAGTTACAGAACTAATTGCAGAGCATCCATTTGCATCTGTAACCGTTACATCAAATGTTCCAGCTGTTACTCCGCTATTTGTAGCAGTTGTAGCTCCATTACTCCAAGAGTAGATGTAAGGCGGTAGACCGCCATCGACTGTTACTGTAGTTGATCCGTCAGTACCCGTACATGTAGCTTCTGTCGCTGATGTCGTCAATGAAGGTGAAGATGAAGTTCCAATTACAACATCAGTTGTAGCTGTACAACCATTGGCATCTGATACTATTACAGAATATGATCCTGCTGCAATACCTGTAATGCTTTCACCTGTACCACCATTACTCCATGTGTAGCTATAAGGAGCTTGTCCCCCAGTTACTGTCGCATTAGCTTGTCCATTAGACTCATTGCAAGATGCATCCGTACCTGTTATCACAATAACTGGTGCATCTGTTGCACCAATTGTGACATCACAAGTAGAAGTACAACCGGTTGCGTCTGAAACAATAACTTCATAGACTCCTGCCGCTAAGCCAGTCGGAGTTGTTCCAACAAAACCATGTGACCATGTGAATGTGTATGGTGCTTGACCACCAGTTGCCGCTACTGTTGCTGATCCATCTTCTGAACCACAGCTAGCATTAATCACAGATCCAATAGAACAAGTTGGCGCTGATGTAGCTCCTATTGTAACATCGCAAGTAGAAGTACATCCTGTTGCGTCTGTCACAGTAGCTTGATAAGTACCTGCAGCTAAACCTATTGCTGTTTCTCCAGTATCTCCTGTACTCCATGAGTATGAGAATGGAACTGAATCTCCAGTTGCCGAAATGGTTGCTGTACCGTCTTCTTGTCCACATGTTGCATCCGTTGCACTTATTGAACATATAGGTGCATTAGAACCACCAATTGTTGCTGAACATGAAGTTTCACAACCATTGGCATCCGTTACGAAAACATCATAGACTCCAGAGCCTAAGTTTTCAATGGATTGTGTAGATTCACTTGTACTCCATACATATGTGTATGGTGCTACTCCACCGGTTACATTCACAATTGCAGTTCCAGTAGATGTTCCACATGCAGAATCTGTTGTAGAAATAACACAAGTTGGTGCATCGCTAGCGACAATTTCCACAGAACAAGAAGAGCTACATCCATTAGCATCTGTAACTTCAACAGTATAAGAACCTGCAGTAAGACCAATAGCCTCAACTCCAGTATCTCCATTACTCCAAGAATAACTATAAGGTGCTGTTCCACCTGTTACAGATGCAGTTGCAGTTCCATTAGCTACTCCACATAAGGCATTCGTTCCAGAGATTGTACATACTGGACTATCACTTCCTGCAATTGTTACAGAGCATTCTGTAGAACATCCTAATGCGTCAGTTACAATGACTATATACTCTCCAATTGCCAATTCTGTAATAGTTTCTTCACTATCTCCATTACTCCATGCAAAGGTGAAAGGTGCTGTACCTCCAATTACTGAAACAGTTGCACTTCCATTTACTTCGCCACATGAAGCATCAGTAGACGACACTGAACATGTTGGGCTACTGCTATCAGCAATGGTTACTGAACATTCTGTAGTAGAACCAACCGCATCAGTAGCAATTACTGTGTAATCACCTGAAGCAAGTCCTAAAGCAAAATTACCAGTTGCGCCATTACTCCAAACGTAAGTGTAAGGTGCAGTTCCATTAGAAGATTCGACGGTAGCACTACCATTTGCTTCTCCACATGTTGCATCTATACCTGTCACAAAGCAACCTGGATCATTCAAAATCAACCCTGCATCAATAGTAAGGTCAATATCTCCTGCTTCTAATCTAAAGACATGTGATATTCCAGTAATTGGATCTGCATCACTATCCATATCGTCTGCACCAACATTAGCAACTACAAACTTGTACCCTTCTGGCTTATTAAATTCTATTTGATAAAGACCAGCTGGCACACATTCAAATAAGTAATTACCCATAGCATCTGATGTTACCGTTTCAATGATGATACCAGTATCTACATTTCTCAAATCTACATTGACACCTGGGAATGGTGCATCACCTCCATCAAATGCGTTGTCTGCACCTCCATCTAGATCTATCCAAATTTGATTTCCAACTGAAGCTTTTTGGAATAAACCTGCATCAATAGAGTCATTATTTTCACCTTGAGTAAGAGAAATTATATCTGTAGTTCCATCTCCAAATGCGCCCGTCACATTACTGTCCGTATTTACCCCACCAATAAGTGATGGTGATGGTACATGCCCACTTGGAGCAATAATTTCTACATAATAATTTCCTGCATCTAAGCCAGTGAAATTATAGTACCCTGGTTCTCCTGTTAATACACTAGTAGTTGTCAACATAGTGTTAATCAATGCTCCAGTAGTCGCATCATATAAGTTTACAGTAATACCATTTATACCTAACTCACCTGCATCTTGGATTCCATCAGCATTTGTATCTAACCAAACATAATTCCCTATAGATCCTGCCTCAGCAAAACCAAAGTCGATAGAATTATTTGTATTTGGATCTGCATCACCATCGTTCGTTGGCTCACCACCAGAAGTCAAGGTAATTGGTAAAGATATAATACCAATTCCTGATCCTGGATCGTAACCATTGTTATCGCCATCAATATCGTCATCAGGATCTGCTACCCCACCTGAACCAGACGGAGAACATGTACCTAAAGGCTGACCTTGACCAAAGTTACTCGGATCGATAACAACTATGTAATCGCCAGGTGCAAGTTCTGGGAATATATACATTCCATTTGCATTCGTTATTGTAGTAGAAACTAATTCGTCTGGTAGATTATCACCTGTAACTTCTGAGTACAAGCTAACACTTACACCAGGTACAAGAGTTTCTCCTACGTCTATAAATCCATCGTTGTCAGCATCTTTCCAAACCTGATTTCCAATAGTTAACGCAAATGAAGATTCAGGATTGACAGAAGCAAAATCTTCGTCATCCTCATTTTGATCTCCATCGTCATTATTTGGTGTACTATCCGTATCGACCTGATCTGCTGCCGTTACTTCTGCTACATTCAAATAATTTCCTGCTTCATTAACTGTAGCATCAAATGTCAATGTTATCGTCTCATTTATTCCAATGCTTGGTATAGTCCAAACTACATCTGTACCCGATACTATTCCACCATTGCTAATATTCTGAGGATCACTATACCCAGATGACAAATGATCTGATACTTCTACATTAGTCGCAGTTTCTGCACCAAAATTTGAAATCGTCAATGTAAATGTGACCGATGTACCTGCAATCGGATTTATGTCATTAACTGATTTAGAAAGCTCTAAATCTATCGTACAAGGATTCGAGTCTACAACAAAGTCTTGAGTTCCTGAACAGCCATTAAAGTCTGTTGCAGTTACTGTATAAGCACCTGTAGCTAATCCATTTGCATTAGGCCCTCCAGCTCCATTACTCCATTCATAGACATATGGTTCAGTACCTCCATTCGCAATCGCTCCTGCTAAACCATTTGCTTCCTCACAATCAGCATTTGTTGGATTTACAACTACACTAATTTCGTCTTGAACTACACCTACTGTAGTAGATGTTATTACTGAACATCCATTCGCATCTGTTACTGTCACAGAGTATAATCCTGCTACCACATTGTTATTCAATGAAGTGGCAATTCCGTTATCCCATATATAAGTATATGGTGCTTCTCCTCCCTCTACTGCAACTGATGCTGTTCCATTAGCTCCTAAGCAAGTTGCTTCTGTTGAGCTTGCATTCACCACTGGTGAAGCACTTACATCAATTATAAAATCTGAAGAAGAAGTACAACCATTAGCGTCAGTCACAACTACTGTATAAGTACCTTCAGTTAATCCTGTTACTGAATCTCCACTATCTCCATTACTCCATGCATAACTATATGGGGCAACACCTGCTGTTGTTGTTGCTGTTGCACTACCATTTGTATCTCCACAAGTAGCATCTGTTTCATTTACTGTAATTATCGGTGAGCTACTATCTTCTATTGTAGCGGTACATTCTGTTGTACATCCTATAGCATCCGTAATTATTACAGAATAAACACCTGTTTCTAAGTCTGCTACTGTTGCTGTACTTGCGCCATTGCTCCAGTCATAAGTATATGGTGGCACACCCCCTTGTCCAACTACTGAAATAGTTCCATCACTCGCTCCACATGTTGTTGGAGTTGCTGATGCTGAACATGTTGGATTTGCGCTATTTGTAATCGTTACTGAACATTCTGTTGCACATCCCGCTGCATCTGTTGCTACTACTGTGTAGTCACCTGCTGCTAAACCTGTTACTGAATCTCCACTATCTCCATTACTCCATGTATAACTGTATGGTGCAGTTCCTCCTATTGCAGTTACTGTCGCACTTCCGTTTGACTCGCCACATGAAGTATCTGTTCCTGTTGCTGTACATGTTGGATTTGCACTATCTGTA
>Ga0114956_1002243_pt1 | contig 15218 bp, 6 predicted proteins | sample MaitaG_FD_87304 | JGI IMG/M metagenome (GOLD analysis project Ga0114956, IMG submission 87304) | Marine algal microbial communities from Maine, USA - Maine_Asex2 metaG | ecosystem: Host-associated > Algae > Red algae > Unclassified | place: Maine, USA | collected 2015-01-05 | reverse complement strand
TCGTAAGAATACGGCACGATCGAATCAAGTCCGCCAATCGCGATACCTGATGCTCGCATGTCCTTACGCTTTTTTTCGTAGAACATTTTCAGCAGTTCGCGGCGATGGTTTACTAAAATCTTAGGCGATAATTTTAATTCTTCTTCAAATGACAGCTCAACGTCGGGAACGGGCACTTCCACGACTTGCTGAGGTTCTTCAATACTTGTCGCAGCCTGTACTCCGGCTGGAACTTCGGCTGGAACTTCGGCCTTTTCCTCAATCACTTCTTCCGCGAAGGCTTCGACCACCGCTTGTTCCGCGACGGGTTGTTCGACCGCGACTTCGGATGCTGGCGCGGGCTGTTGTTGGACGTCAGCAGGTGCCGCTGGCGTAAAGCCCATTTGCTGATCGTATTGCTGACGCGTCGTGGGATCACGCAGGACTTTGAAGGCTTCGATGGCCTGCGTCACACCGGTGTGATCGCCACTTGTTTCAGCGTTTACCGCCAGTTGCCGAAACAGATCCTCGATTTGGTCCAAACTCGCCAAGGGATCGGCACCTAAAGTGTCATAATGGTTGGGTGTTTGCGTTGTTGGGAGAGCATTCATGGCAGTAATTTTCATTTAACAGTTAGTTAACAGTGGCAGGCTTGACGGATGATTCGACTCCACGCACACCGGCGTGTTGAATCTATATCCGCGGCGTTTGCCCGCCCAAATTTCAGGGGCAGGATGCGCGCAAGTCAATCGCAACAAACGTAGGTCAATCCTTCGTGCTGTCGAGCGATTTTGTGGTTTTTTGGTTGCAGCGATCCCACCGAAGCCCTCACTTCAAATTGTCGAAGTAGAATTTTCTGTTATATTTCCTACAACCGGAACCTTGCGGGCGACTTGCGGTCGTTTTAGTTCCTGAGATCGCCACTGATCAAATAAATCCCCCTCGTGAGACTCGTTTCGTGTTTGAGAATCTTTCGGCCGATATTGTTCGAGCCCAACACCACCGGGCAGAACAGCCCCCGTTTCCAGCGCTACTCAAATCTGCGTTGGAAAATCCTCTGTTCTACCCAGCAACGGATCAATGGATGTTTCCCGGTGATTCTTTCGCCATTTTATTGCAGAGCAATTTGGCGCGGCCGCGTGAGGTCGTCGGAGGGCTACTTGAGCACCTTAGTCAACTGAAAATTGATTCCAATGACGTTGTCGTTGTTATCAGCTTTCAGATGGCGGAACAATTTGGGATCACGCCTGAACAACTGAAGCAATCAGAATCAGAGGTTGCCAACGGCAAACCACCCTCGGTCATAAAGGTCGATATTGGCGACGAAAAAATTTCTTTTCAAGTACACGACCCTGCCAACAACTACGGTTTGGCTTACCTCGCCGCCAACGAAGCCGGTGATCCAGTTCACATCAATCGTCTGCTGGCCGACGTTGATGTGGTGATTCCTGTGGGTTGCCCATCGCCTGGTGATCAGCAACGGCACGACTGCCTTTATCCGGATTTTGGATCTGCTGATCGCTTGGAGCAATTTAGAATCGGCGCTGGTTCAGACGCACAGCGTAACGGTGAAATCGAATTGGCCAACGAGAATCTGGGAACGTTCTTCGCCCTCGAAATTGTCTCCGCTCCTGGAGGAGAGATAGCAGCGGTGGTGGCAGGCACTCGCAAGGACGTCTTTGAGCAATCAAAACAATTGGCTGATGAACTTTGGACGGTCAACTTCGTTGCAAATTGCCAAACGGTGCTGGCCACGATCGAAGAGCAGGGCCATGTTCAATCTTGGGAAGACTTCGCAGATGCGGTAATTAATGCGGCCCACGTCTCCAACGGCAGCGGTCCCATCTTGGTGTGGACTTCCATCAATCAAACCGCAGATCGCAAAACACGAAAAGCTTTGCAGGCTCAGTTCGATGACAGTATCAATACAAAGTTCTCCGTCCGCCAACGCGCAGTGGCTTCCATTATTTCTGAACGTCCCATTTTTCTAAGGTCGGAATTATCCCAATCACAAACCGAAGAATTAGGTCTGGGATACCTCGAATCAGAGCGCGAAGTCGAGACGATTTTGGCCAAATTTGAATCGGCCGTCCTTTTGCGTGATGCCCATCGCTGCCGAATCGCTCAGCCTCAACCCGCATCTCAATAAACCAGAGGAGAGCTGCAAAGTCTAATATTAGCGATCAAGCGCGTGCCTTGGGGTTGGTGAAAAACCATACGGCTGGCGATGTGACGCTAAAAATTGAAGTGAGCTTTTCAGTTAATCCTCCTGCAATAAAAGCAAATCATGTTTGACAGTACGACTCAATCCAATTATCGCGCGCTCAAAGACGATGCCGCCGCTGTCGAAATCGACAGCTGTTTGGTTCAGTTAGTAGGATCCGATCGCCATTGCTTCCTCCATAATTTCTGCACCAATGAAATCAAAAAACTGCCCGGCCAAGGTGTCTGCGAAGCCTTCATTCTCGACGGAAAAGGTAAGATCCTGTTCCATGTTTATGTGCTCAACGGTCAAGACGCTTTGTGGCTGTATTCGGTGGCCAATGACTGCGCAGCGATCATTGAACATCTCGACAAATACCTCTTGCGAGACGATGTTCAGATGTCCGTTGTCAGTGACCGAAAATCGAAATTCGTCACAGGCCCTAACGCTGAATCGGCCCTGTCAAATTTGCTCGATTCGCCTTTGCCGCAAAATCAATTGGTTCAAACGTCTTCTGAAACGATGGTGGCTCATATCGAACTGGCAGGCTGGGGCTATTTATTTTTATCCGGCGACGATCAAGCCTTAAATGATTCGGTTTTACTGGCGGACGTGGACGCTCTCCACTCTGTTCGCATCGAAAACCAAACGCCTTGGATGGGCATAGATATTGACGATTCGAACCTTCCCCAAGAAATCCTGCGTGACGACAAATGCATCAGTTTCACTAAAGGCTGTTACTTGGGTCAGGAAACGGTTGCTCGGATCGACGCGATCGGACGAGTCAACCGCGTCATGGCGTTGGTTAAATCCCAGCAAAAACTAGATAGCGGAAATGAATTGGTGGCTGCGGAAAAAACGGTGGGTAAGCTACTATCGGTGTCTTGGTCGCCGGATCAAGGTTGCTTTTTAGCCCTAGCGATGGTGCGACGTCCCCACGAAAAATCAGGGACCGAATTAACGTGCGGCTCAACAACGGTAACCGTGGTTTAGATGGAAACTCAAAAAACAATTTTCCGTCCTTGCATCGACCTTCACAACGGCCAAGTCAAACAGATCGTCGGCGGCACACTGACAGACGATGGTGCAACAGAGAACTTCGTTTCTGGCCAACCCAGTTCTCACTTTGCAAAAATGTTTCAAGCCGACCGACTTGTGGGCGGACACGTGATTCAACTCGGGCCTGGCAATGAAACCGCCGCACGGCAAGCGATCGCCGCCTATCCCAACGGGCTTCAGATCGGCGGTGGGATCGACGATTCCAACGCACAGAAATGGGTCGACCTAGGTGCCAGCCACATCATCGTTACCTCGTGGCTGTTCAACGAACGGGGGCAGTTACAGGAGCAGCGTGTCGCCGAATTGGCGAACCTCGTAACGCCCGAGAGGTTGGTGATTGATCTCAGTTGCCGCAAAACGGAGTCGGGCTGGACGGTGGCGATGAATCGCTGGCAAACGATGACGGACCTACGTCTCGATCACTCGACCTTGGATCGGTTGAGTCAGTACTGCGACGAATTTTTGATTCATGCGGCCGACGTGGAGGGGAAATGCCGAGGCATTGATGGACCTTTGGTCCAAATGCTGGGGCAGTGGCAAGGTAGCAAAGTCGTCTATGCCGGAGGCGTCGCGGGGATGGCGGACGTCGAGTTAATCCAATCCTTGAGCAAGGGGCGCGTCGACGTTACCGTCGGCAGTGCACTGGATTTGTTTGGCGGTACAGGAGTGATTTATAAAGACATCGTTCAGTGGAATGATAGAAGGTAGACCGAGCCTGTCCGACGGGGTACGAAGTCAATATGGTTCAGTCACAAATTAAGTTCCCGATTTGGAGTAGTGAGATTCGCCAGAATTCCTAAGGCTAAAAAGAAATTCTGGCGAATCCCACTACACTCCATAAGCACGTAAAATGCGGAAGTTATTTCGTGACTAGTCCTAAACAAAAAAAGGCCAAGCAAAATCGCTTGGCCTCTAATCTTATCGATCGAATCTCTGAGGGTCGACTATCGTCCGAACAAGCAGCACTTATGACGACGTGGCTGAGGCATTGGCATCGGCATCATTGGCATTGGCAGATAGTTCATAAACATTGGTTCAAATGAAGGCGCTGGAGCGGGTGCTGGTGCAGCCTGCTGAACAATGATGATCGGAGCAGGTGCAGGTGGCATTGTGATGTTGATGTTCGGCGCTGGTGCCGGTGCGGCAAGGGGTTCGGCCATCATGATCGGCTGAGCCATCTGAGCAGGCGCGGCGTAGGTCATCGGTGCCTGTTCGATGATCGGTGCGGCTTGATAAATGGGAGCTGACTGAACCATCGGAGCTGATTGAACCATCGGAGCGGCCTGAACCATCGGAGACGCTTGATAGCTTTGACCGATTGAGTAATCCTGAGTTGGCACCGCCGAATAGCCGTACGACTGATCCATAGTGGATTGTGATATCACGCCACCATTATGAACGGCGCCGGTGGAGTAGCTGCCGGTTTCGTACCCTCCACCGTAAGTCCCATTGCCGTAAGTCCCATTGCCCGAGTGGATTGCTGCGGACGTGTCTAAAGTGTTTTCCGTCAGCGAGCCTTCAACAACATTAGACGAAGACGTGTGGGTCGCATTGGCGTTGGCCAACATCCGATCATTCTGCAACTCTTGCAGGACGTTCTCAAGTTGTCCGATTAGTGCGTCACGCTTCTCAGGTGACATTGAGGGATCTTGCGCGTCGGCTGGGCCAGCAAAATTCGCGACTGATAAAAATGCGATCAAAGCAGCAACGATGAACTTTCTCATGGTGGGTCTCCAGGGTATCAAATTTAGATTCACGTTCAGTGCAAGATTATCCTCTGGGCGGTCCCTAGATAAAAGCACCCATTTGACAAGAAACAGCTGGATTTCTACCGGTTTACAGCATGTAATCGTTAAAACAACACCCCCACGGGGTAATTTAGGTGCAAGCTGCCAATGGGAAGCGTCCCACGGAAGTTTACGGAACGGTTAAGCAAAGATAAGATTAGCAGACGTCACCGGCGGCAGCATTCAATCCAGGTTACTTGAAAAAGCCCCGCGCTGAGTTCTTCCCGGCCTTCGAACATGTTCAGTTAAAATTTCACTCTCTTCACTCTCATTTGTCTTGTGTTAAGCAAGCTATCTTATGCAGAACTGTTTGTCACTTTGGTTGTCGATCTTCTTTCATTGCACCTTTGCGATTTTCTGCTGCGGTGTGGCACTTGCGCAGACCCGAGTCGATGAATCACAACCGGCGTCTGTGGATTTACTTCAGCTAGAAGAGACCAGCATCAAGGCCGCCGTGAAACGAGTGTCGGTTTCCGTGGTGCAAATTGAAACCATCGGTGGCAACGCTCGTGATGCGGGGGTGTCAACCGGGACCATCGTTTCGGCAGACGGATTGATCCTGACAGCAGCCTACAATTTACGTCACAAACCGACCAGCATCTTCGTAAGAGCGGTCTCTGATACTGCTCAGGGACCAGAAAGATTTATCGCAACGCTATTAGCGACCGACAACAGTCGCAATCTGTGTCTGTTGAAGGCCGATTTGCCCGAAGACGTGACTCTCACTCCGGCCATCGCCGCGCCGGAGGATGCACTTTTGGTGGGAGCAACCACCATCGCCATCGGCAAGGTTCACGATCCTAGGGCGGCTTCGATTTCTGTAGGCATTATCAGTGCCACCGATAGAATCTGGGGCCGCGCCGTACAAACCGACGCTAAGATTTCTCGTTCAAATTACGGCGGCCCACTGATCAACCTCAGCGGAGAAACGATCGGCATACTTGTCCCCTTGTCCCCAGAGGACAGCAGCGTTGAAGCCGGAGCTCAATGGTATGACTCGGGTATCGGTTTCGCGATACCACTGGAAAGTTATTACTCATCAATCGTCCGACTCACGCAGAACACGGATTTAGATCAAGGATTACTCGGCGTGACGCTCGACGGAGACGATCTTTACGCCGACGTTCCGGAGATCAAATTTTGCGCCCCTCGGTCGCCTGCGTCGGAGTGTGGACTAAAACCTGGCGACACGATTCTCGCGATAGATGATCGACCTGTGACCAGCCAATCACAGATGAAGCATGTCATCGGTAAAAAGTACGCCGGTGACAATATTTCGATTACGATCCTCCGCAATGATCGACAAGAAACTCTCACCGCGACGCTTACCGACACGATCGATCCCTTTGTCGAATTAGCAATCGGTATTATTCCTGATCGAAACTCCGCTCCCAACGCGGCCACTGTCGCGCAGGTGTTTGCAGATTCACCAGCCGAGCAAAGTGGACTATCCCGCGGCGACATTATTTCGGCGTTAAACACCGAAGAAATTGAGACTTGGGATGACTTTCAGAGTGCCGTCAATCAATTGGCTGTTGGCGAAACGATCGAAATCGTCGTTCGTAATGAGAGCGCGTCGAACCCATCGCCGGCACAGACAAAAACGGTGGAGCTGGTTCCGTTGTCTGCGTCTTTACCACCCGATGACCAAGAAGAAGTGCCGGGTGAGGAGGCGGGCGATGATGAGGCCTCGACGTCAGAATTGGTATCGATTCCGATCAAGGTTGCCGGTTCAGCCAATCTTTGCACGGCGTTTTTGCCAGAGGTTGAATTACCAAGGCCCAACCACGGCCAACCCTTGTTGGTGTGGGTGGCTCAGCCGGGCATTGAAGACCTTCAACCGATGCAAGAAGCAGTCGAGCAGATCGCTGTACGTCATGGCTTGGTTGTGTTGGTGCCGCGATCACTCAACCCGCAAGGCTGGAGCCCTGAAGAAGCCGAATTCATCGTCAAAGCGATCGGGAAACTAAAAAAGCGTGTCAAGATCGACGATCGACGGATTGCGATCGGAGGCGAATCAACGGCCGCGAAGATGAGTTGCCTCGCCGCTTTTCTGAATCGAGAGACATTTCACGGTTTAATCATGTTCAACAGCCTTTTTCCTCGGCGGATCCCCAAGATCCAAACGCGTCCGGACCAGCGGTTGATGATTCTGTTGGCGGCGTCGGATGATTTTAAGCAGGTCGATGAACTGGAGAAAATGAAGTCCGCTATTGAGAAACAAAAATTCCCTATCAATCGCATACGTTCGCAAGACTCTTCCTTGGCAAAAATGTTGCCTCAGATTGCGGCATGGATCGACGTGCTGGATCGCCACTAAATTGGAAACACTATGAAGACTCGTATTTTCTTTCCTTTGATCGTGTTGGCATGGATGCTTCCGCAAGACCGGTCGACTTTCGCGTGGCAGGATCAGCAGCAACCCAAAACCGTCCGGCGAGTCAAACGAGCCGCGCGTCCGACCTTCGACAAAGAAAAGTCTGGAGAGATATTTTTCAAGGATGTTTACGCCGAGGGCACCGTTGGCGAGCGCCCTGACGTGTCAGCGTTTTCGACAACAGCTTCGCAACAGGTCGCCACCGGTGACGAAGGCAGCGGCCGTGACGCCAGCGATCTCTGGAGCAAGATTATTGACGCGTCAGTGATCGAGGACGAGGTCAAAACGCTTCAACAGGAGATCAATTTATTGGTCACCACACCGGTGATGTTCCAGACCAAATACGACGACATCAACCAACGTTTCGAAATACTCTCGATGCTGTTTGCAATCATCCGCCAATACGACGGTGATGTGCGCTGGACCGAACACGCCGCCACGGCTCAGTTTCTTTTTCAAAAAGCCGCCGTCGCATCACGCAACGGTTCGGTGAAAGGTTTTCAATATTGCAAAGCTCGTAAAGAAGATCTTCAAGAACTTGTCCGCGGTGGTTCTATTTTTGCCAATGACCAAATCCCCGAAACGGTCGACTGGTCAGTTGCCGCAAACCGTTCTCCCATCATGGTCCAGTTGGAGACTGCCAACGAGGACCTTAAACGTATGACATCTAACAAATCTGAATTTCAGGATAATGCTGACGATCTGCTTCGAACCAGCAACTTGGTCGCGGCGATGGCCAAAGTGATTGTCCAAGACGGCATGCCGGAATCGGACGAGGATACCTATGCTAAATTTAGTATGGAGATGAGATCTGCCGCGACAAAATTGAAGTCCGCCGTAAAGTTAAACGACTTTGACTCCGCATCGGCGGCAGCTAATGCGCTGTCGCAATCCTGCGTTGATTGCCACTCAGAATGGCGTTAGTTTTGAGATACTGACGACAGCAGGAGGCGTTAGACAAGAAGCCGAGGGGATATAGGGTGTCAAAAGGCGAAAAGCCTTGAACAAAATGGAGATTGCTTAATCCAGATCCTGAAGGACGGTTCCTTCGCTCTCGTGGTAAATAGTCAGTTTCGGTCGTGGAAAATATGAAAATCTCGATTTATAATAGAATTTTAAGGAACGACCATAAAAGTTTGGTTGCTTTTCGGGATGTAAAAGATGCATCCTCACCCGGAGCAACAGGCGACTTTATCCGAACCTTAAAAATCAACGAATCTGACCGAAATTGATTCCCACGGTTTGTTCGGGTTTGAATTTTACACTGCGGTTTCCCCAACCGCGGTTTCGCTGCGTTTCCTTTTGCTACCTCTCTGCTGCTATCCCATTTTCCATGTCTATTTCTCTGCCTCTGGGTGATGTTCCGTTGGAATTTAAAAGTTCACATTACGCCTCGGTCGATCAAGCCTTTCCGCAAGCCAACACAGTCAGCAACGCCGATGCTGTTGCCATAATTTCGATCCTTCATTCAAAGTTTAGCAACGAAGACGTAATTGCCATTGGCCAATTTGACAACAGTGACGGCAATGATGCTACGACTGCCGACGTTACGATTGAGAGTCAGTGGACCTACCAAGACGCGGCGCGATATATAGAGCGCCTTCAATGGGTTGGGGTCTCGCCGGCAACGCACTGCGACGTAGCCTGCTGGATTGGTCCGGGCGCGACCTCAGAGATCATTAAAGAATTAAATTATCAACCAAAAATCGTCCACCAAATTGATCCAGACAATCAACGTCTGACAGTTCACTTTCGCAAGGATCTGTTTGAATCCGTAACCGCTCAAACGTGGAACGATTCCATCTTGTTCTTGTTTAAGCAGATTGATGAGTTAAAAAACGGTAGTATTTCAATAGCCGAGATCCAAACAGCCGACGCTGAGACGCGGACGCGCGTCTTGCAGTTCGGATGCGGGCAGCAACACCAGCGCGACGAATTTTACTCATTACAACCGTCCACCGAATTTACTTTTCACTACCAATTCGAACAACAGGTTCAGAGGACTCCCGACCGCATTGCTGTTTGGGCGCAGGAAGATGGCGACAGCAAGAGTGCCGTCCAATGGACTTATCAACGTTTGAACCAAGAATCTAATGCCATCGCGCTGCGTCTGATGGATGCCGGCGTGAAGGTGGAAGACACCGTTGGTATTGTGATCAATCGCCGCTGTTGTTTGCTTGCAACGATGATCGGCATCATGAAAGCCGGTGCGCGGTACGTTGCGCTGGAACCGCATTTGCCCTCGGATCGGCTTGCCTTCATCATTCAAGATGCAAAGGTCACAGCGATCGTTACCGATGAATCATTGGAAATACGATCAGCCGAAGTTCTGGCGGTGGCAGAATTGTCCTCATCGGTTGCTTTGATCAATTGGGACGATGACTCCTTTGCCAAATTTAAAGAGGCACTAGGCGACCGAATCAATCAAAATCCAAACACCGGAGTCCATTCACGCAATGGTGCTTATCTGATCTACACCAGTGGATCCACCGGAAAACCCAAAGGTGTCGATGTCTGGCATCATTCCTTTGTGAACTTCTGTAGCAGTTTTTCGGCAATCTTGGGGCTGGACGAATCAGATACTTGCTTGGCAATCACGACGATTGCATTCGATGTCTCGGTCGCCGAACTTTTTCCGCTGCTTCGACTGGGCGGTACGGTCGCGTTGGGAAGCAAGCAAATTGGAGCCAACGGACAGCAAATGTCCGCGCTGATAGAAGAGGTTGCCGCCACCTATCTTTGCGCGACGCCAACCAGCTTACGAATTTTGGTCGCCTCGGGCTGGCAGCAATCGCCGCAACTGACCGTTGTCGCGGGAGGAGAACCGGTGTCGGCATTGGTGTGCAACGAAGTTGGCCCCAAGGTTCGCCGGATGTTTAATGGCTATGGGCCGACCGAAGCCACCGTCTACACAACGGTCGGCAAACTCTGTGCAGACCAAACCGAACCGGTTCCCATCGGTCCGCCCATCATCAACAGCCGATTGTACGTTCTGGACGAAGCCGGCAACCTGCTTCCTCCGATGGCAGTCGGAAGACTCTTCATCGGCGGGCAATCGCCCGCACGCGGTTATTGGAACCGGCCCGAATTGACCGATGAAAAGTTCATTGATGATCCCTTTGTTGATCAAAATGAAAGAGCCAATGCGAAAATGTATGACAGCGGTGACAATGTCTACTGGCGAAACGATGGCGTTTTGCAGTATTTGGGACGCAGCGACCAACAAGTTAAATTACGAGGTTATCGAATTGAACTGGGCGAAATCGAAGCGCGTCTCAACAGTCATCCTGCGGTAAAAGATTCCGTCGTCATCGTGCGTGAAGACCAACCTGGACAACAGCGTTTAGTGGCCTATGTCATCCAAGAATCAGCGACCAGCGACCAAAACCTCCAAGACCATGTCGGTAAAACGCTTCCCGACTATATGGTGCCGGCTTGGTTTGTGCCGCTGGAGTCGTTCCCCACCAACGCGAACTTCAAACTCAATCGAAAAGCTCTCCCCAATCCTGATTCTCTCATTCCTGAATCTCTTATTCAAAAAGACGACGACTCGATCCAGGGTAATTTGTCAGGCGACACGGTTTTAGAACTGAGCGACAAAAAACTGGCCAACAATATTGCTCGAATTTGGTCCGAGATCCTCAACCGCAAGATCCGCGTCGACGATCGCGTCTTTCGTATGGGGGCCGATTCTTTGACGGCGGTCAAGTTTCAACTGCGATTAGAATCCGACGTTGACAGAAAGATCTCTATCGGAGAAGTCTTCCAGTACCCAACACCGTTGGCATTGGCGGCTCAACTGAATCGACATTTGCGAGCGTCAAACCGTTCATCTATTCGGGCGACGCACAAAACTGCTATCCGAGACATTGCGATCGTAGGAATGGCGGGGCGTTTTCCCGGCGCATCCAATGTCGACCAGTTTTGGGAGAATTTGATTAACGGTGTCGAATCGATTCGAGATTTTTCGGAGGATGAATTGAAGGCCGCCGGCGTCGCACCGTCCCGTTACAAACAGGACAACTACATCCGGCGCGGAACGGTGTTGGAGGACGCTTACGATTTCGAGCCCGAGTTTTTTGGAATTACGCGTAACGATGCCGAAGTCGTGTCGCCTCAGATCCGACTGTTTATGAAAACGGTGTGGGAGGCGTTGGAGCACGCGGGCTATCCCACAGAACCGCTGGAGAATCGGATTGGCGTTTTTGCGGGTGGTGGATTGCCGAATTATCTGGCACCGTGGGGACACGTCCCTGAAGCCCAACGATTACAGCGCTTGATCGGCAACGGTGCGGACTTCATGGCAACACGCACATCCTACGCGTTGGGACTCACCGGGCCAGCGGTCGGCATCCAAACGGCTTGCTCAAGTTCATTGGTCGCTGTGGCGCATGCGGTGGACGCGATCCGCGCAGGTAAATGTGAAATGGCGATCGCAGGTGGAAGTTCATTCTCATGGCCGCATGGACAAGGTTATCAGCACGGCGAAGGATTAATTTATTCAGCCGACGGGCACTGTCGCGCGTTTGATCACCGCGCGACGGGGACCCTGTTCTCACAAGCCGCCGGCGCGGTGTTGCTGCGTCCACTAGAGGACGCAATTGAAAATGGGGACACGATTCATGCCGTCATCAAAGGCGTTGCGGTCAATAATGACGGCAATCGCAAAGGCGGATACGCTTCGCCCAGCATTGAGGGGCAATCCGAAGTGATTCGCATGGCGTTGGATGACGCGGCGGTCACGTCGGATCAGATTACGTTGATGGAAGCCCACGGGACGGGAACAAAAATCGGCGACCCGATCGAAGTCGCCGGACTCAATCGGGCGTGGCGAGTCGACACCGATCGAAATTCGTACTGTGCGTTGGGTTCAGTAAAGGCCAACGTTGGTCACGCTGACGCGGCGGCAGGTATTGTCGGATTGTTGAAGTTGGTGATGTCGTTAAAGCATCGAAAAATAGCCCCTTTGATCAACTACGAGAAGCCCAATCAGGAAATTGACTTCTCCGCGACACCCTTTTATATCGCCGATCGCGCTGCTCAATGGAAGACCGATGGTAAAACGCGGTTTGCTGCGATCAGTTCCTTCGGCATGGGCGGCACAAATGCGCACGCTATTCTCTCCGAAGGTCAGTCATTCACGGGACTAAGTGAAGACGCTGATCGAGATCTTCCACCTGCGGAAACGGACAATAAAAAATCAACTCAGCTGCAACTGATCCCGCTTTCTGCGCGGACGCCTGAATCGTTAGCACAAATAATTCGGCGCTACGCGACGTCCGGCGTAGCGCACAATTTCAGTCTCGCCGATATCGCCCATACGATGCGACATGGACGTAAGCACTTCAAGCGGCGTGGTTTTACCGTCGTCGATTCAGGCGCTCAATTGCACGATGCCTTCGACAGCTTCGATGAGAGGGATAAAGGAAACGAGGTAAAGGGGAACGATGCGGCTGAATTTTTCGTCGGCGCTAAAACAGCAATGCGGCGTAAGGTCGTGTTTATGTTCACCGGACAAGGGGCTCAGTACAGCGGTATGGCGAAGGAGCTGTTTGAAATAGAGCCCGTGTTTCGCGCTGCGATACAACGGTGCGACGAAATTCTGACAGCCACTGGCGATGGACTCATCAACTGGCTGTTCGATGCTTCCACGTCGGTCGACATCAACCAAACACGGTACGCTCAAGTGGCGCTCTTTGCCATCTCCTACGCGCAAGCCAGATTATGGCAATCTTGGGGCGTCCAGCCTGAGGCACTCGTCGGCCATAGCATCGGCGAATATGCTGCGGCGACTATTGCGGGCGTGATGGAGCTTGAAGATGCGATCAAGATCGTGAAGCAACGTGGATTGTTGATGCAGAATCAACCCACCGGTTCCATGTTGGCAGTCATGCATGGGCTAACGCCGATTCAGGAGTTGTTAAAACTGCCATCTGCATCCTCCATTGATTTAGCGGTCGTGAACAGTTCGACCGTTGCTGTGGTGGCGGGGGATGATGATTCGATCGCGACCTTCGCGGCGGAACTTGAGTCGCGCGAGATAAAATCAAAAACACTTCACACTTCCCATGCCTTCCACAGTCGCATGATGGATTCCATGCTGGAAGAATTTTCAACGGCCTTCAAAGATGTGAAGCTGCACGAACCTTCGATTGCTCTGTTATCCAACGTCACCGGCACATGGATGAGCGCCGAACAAGCTACTGATCCTGATTATTATTCTTCGCAGATCCGTTCGACAGTCAGATTCTCCGATAACTTGCAGACTTTGTTCGAGGATGGAGACGATTTGCTGTTGATCGAAATGGGACCGGGTTCGACATTGACTCAGTTGGCGAAATCGCAGATCGCGGGACAAAGTCACGTAGCGATTGCGACGTTACCAGCGGCCAAACAATCGACCGCAAACAGCCAACGCTTCACATGGCAGGCCATCGGCCACGCTTGGGCAGCGGGTTTAGATGTGGACTGGACGCGTCTTCACCCAACCGACCCAAACATGCTCTATCGGCGAATTCCGCTTCCGACCTATGTCTTCAACGAGCAGCCTTATCGCGCCCAAGCTGAGCAGATCGGCGTTTCGACAAAGGTCGCTGATGATGCGGCTTGGTATAACATTGCATCGTGGCGACAGGCGTTTCCCGCAGACCAAATCGGCGCACCGATATCTCACCAAACCTGCGATCACTGGTTAGTTTTTGCAAAAGATTCAGCAGCCGCCAATCTAATCGCAAAAGAGCTTGGCGATGTTCCCGTTATTTTCGTCACGCCGGGTAAAACATATTCGCAGAAAGGGACTCACAGGTTTTCGATCTGCCCAGGCGACGAAAGACACTACAGAAAATTGTTGGACGCGCTGGATGCGTCGCAGAAGTTGGCCGGCGTGGTCCATGCCTGGAGCATTAAACTTCCAGCAGGCAAATCAGCAGACACGTTCTGGAAAAAGCACGAACGATCATGCTTGAGCCTCGCATGGCTGAGCAAAGCGATCGGCGAAGTGGTTTTGAATCGCATGATTCCGCTGAACATTCTTACTCAAGGGATCAGCACCCTGGACCCAAGTGTTGCGACAGCCCCCGCGAATCATAGCCTTATTGGTGGAGCCTCGGTGATTCAAAAAGAGTATCGCAGCATCACCACAAAAGTCATCGACGTCGGCGGGGATTGCAAATCGGCCTTAGCTACCAGCGGCTTTGGTGACTTGCTGACCTCCAATCATCACGAACCTTTATTGGCGGTCGATCGAGGCAAGTGGTGGAGGATGGATTTTGAACAGGTGAAGTTACCGCAATGCGACGCGCCCACAATCGTCGACGGCGCCGCGATCATCTTCACAGGAGGGCTGGGCGGTTTGGCCAGGAACATGGCGGCCCAGCTTGCCAAGAACTACTCAAATCTATCCATCGCCTTGCTGGTTCGCACGCCGCTGCCTGAGGAGACAGCGTGGGATGAGCTTCTGGCTGGCGATGATGAAAACACCGACGAATTACGGCAACGAATCGCTGACGTGAAAAAATTGCGATTGAATTGCAATCTTAAGATTTTAACGTGTGACGTTTCTAAACCCGAACAAGTTTCACAAAGCTTGAACTTGGTAAAGAGAACGTTTGGTAAGATCGACGCGGTCTTTCATGCCGCCGGAATTCTCAATGACGGTATTGTTGCCACACGCACCGATGATTTAATACGACCTGTCTTTGAGTCCAAGGCGGTCGCTGCTGAGCACCTCTGTAATGCTGTTCTGAAGGACCATGCGGACGTTAAGTGTGTGGCCTTCTTCTCGTCCATTTCGGCTGACCTGGGAATGTTTGGG
>Ga0114956_1002240_pt1 | contig 15246 bp, 12 predicted proteins | sample MaitaG_FD_87304 | JGI IMG/M metagenome (GOLD analysis project Ga0114956, IMG submission 87304) | Marine algal microbial communities from Maine, USA - Maine_Asex2 metaG | ecosystem: Host-associated > Algae > Red algae > Unclassified | place: Maine, USA | collected 2015-01-05 | reverse complement strand
GTACTTTTTTGTTGTGCAAACGGATGAAAACATTCAAAGTATAAAGTTGATAAAGCCTTAAAATTTCGGAATCCTTTGGAGGATATATACCATTGGCATATGGTGTTTTTGAAAGACGTTTAGGTCCAGTCATGGAGGTCAAAATTAAATTTATTAACTTTAGCTCATGCGAAATAAACTACTTACCCTATTGTTTTTAACTTTTATTTCTATTTCAAGTTCATTTGCAGGTATTTGTGTAGGAGGCTACTCATCTTTATGCAGCGCGTATTGGCAATTAACCAATCAAGAAATTGTTGTGTTGGCAGAAATACAGCCCTATCAATGTCACGGTTATCAAGCGATTATTATCGATACGCTAAAGGGCACACCAAACAACGACACTATAATATTTTATGAAGGCAATGGATTAACCGTAAACGACATGTTGTTTAATGTGAATAATGGAGACACGCTGCTTCTTGTTCTTACACCAATAATTACTCCGCCAGCCATTGGCAACCCACTTCCTTTGTGCGATTCTTTAGAACAAGCAGGAGAGTATTATTTCCAAGGCTGCCGTTCAACTTGGTTTCGTTATAAAAGTGCAACAGTAAGTGGAAGAATTTTTGATAATTTTAATCATTCTACTATTCCATATAAGAGCTTAAAAGATTCAACTAGCACCATTTTAACTTGTAATTTATATGTAAAAAAACTGAATGTATTTTATTACGATCCGTTGTCAAATAATTCTGGGGCACCTTTTGCTTGTGATAGTTCATGGATTAAGTTTACAATCGATACGCCAAATAGCGTTGTTTGGCATAACGGATCTACAGATGATACATTGAGCATATTTATTACTACTGACACGATAATAACTGCAACAATTACAGATACTGGGGGCTGTGTTTATACTATCCCAACTTTTGTAGAAGTCATTAAACAAGGCAGGGCATTGCCTGAATCAATGTATGTATGTAATGATACTTGCGTTGAAATTTTCGTAGATAGGTATAGTAGCATTTATATTACAGGATACACACCACAAACAACGCAAAGCGAAAGGATTTATACAATTTGTCCGATTCTCGATACGACAGAGTTGCAGGTAGTGTTTGGCTCAACTATGCCATATCAATGTATGTTTACTGAAAAGATGACTTTGTATAAGGTGCCACCTATAGTTTTAAGCAAAACCGCAGACACGATAATTTCGCTTGGAGATAGCGTGCAATTGTTAGTAAGTGGAGGCCTTACTTATGGTTGGAGTACGGGAGACTCTACACCTAGCATTTGGGTTTCACCAATCAAAGATTCAACATTTATAATTGATGTTTATGATAGTGTTGGTTGTGCTACTCAAGACTCAATTCTGGTTGAGGTTTGTTTAAATAACGTTGCTTTGAATAATTTTGATGTTTGCGAAAATCCAACTGCTAGCAATATCATTATGGCCAGTGGAATGCCTGCTGGAGGGACTTATTCAGGTGCAATTGCGGGAATAAGTTTTGTTGGAAACACCTTGCAAGTCGCTACACCGTTAATACCAGGAAACTACTCATATTACTACACTTTTGCTGATAGCAATGGCTGCGCACAAACTGATTCAGCTGTTTTTACTATTACTCCAATTATAACACCAACGTTAACAAGTTCTGGAGACACTATTTTCACTAGCTACGTTGGTGATTCGACCTATTGGGTTTTCAATGGACAAATAACAATTACAACTGAAAACTATATAGTTATAGATTCTTCAGTAAGTGTTCAAGCTTACTATGAAGAGGGCAATTGCCGTTCGGCATCTAGTGCTACTTTTAATCATTCAGTTGTTGGACTTTCGGATATTTTTAAGGGAGATGTAAAAGTTTACCCGACACTATTCCATGATAACATAATTATTGAAACTCAAGAACCAATCAGCTATCAACTGATCAACGTTGAGGGCAAGGTATTGGCAAGTGGCATAGCTAATAACATCCTTGAGATTAATGCCTCTCCAATAGCATCAGGCATGTACTTTTTTGTTGTGCAAGCGGATGAAAATATTCAAAGTATTAAGTTGATAAAGCCGTAATGACCTAAGATTTAACTTTTGGGCTTTTCAAATTGTTTAAGATAATGTTACCTTAATGCTATTAATTGTTAAACACTAAAACTAAATTTTATGAGTTGTTATGAAAATGCAAAAGATTTGCAAGAAAAAATGGGTCAAGGGCAAATGTGGGAAGCATTTGAGCAATATTACGCAGATAACTGTGTAGTTGTTGAGGCCAATGGCGAAACAAGAAATGGCAAAGAAGCACAAAGAGCAGCTATTAAAGAATGGCAAGGTTCGCAACAAGAATTTCATGGCGGTGGTGTTAACTCAATAACTGCAAATGAAGAAGCCAACACTACAATGGTGGAGAGTTGGGTAGATGTAACTTTTAAAGGCGGCAATCGTTGGAAAATGGAAGAGGTGGCAGTACAAAAATGGGCAAATGGACAAATTGTACACGAACGTTTTTATTATGATGCTACGCCAATGTACATTGCTTCACAACAAGCAAAAGAACAGGCATAACAATAAGCAATTAAAAAATTGATTATTTACTTTTAATGCTTCAACCGCAAATGTTGGGGCATTTTTTATGAGCACAAAGAAACAAGTAAGCAACCCTTTTGATAATATTGATAGAATGTTTTATCCATTTGAGTCGGATGAGCCATTTAAGAATTGCACCATTTGCGATTGCAGTTTGTTTGATAACGAAACCCCTTATTTAATAGAAAAAGCCATTAAAGGAAATGATGTAATTTTTGAGATTGCCATTTGCATGAGGTGCGCTCAAAGCATGCACAGCTCGTTGTCTAAGGAAAGCATATCAAAAATACAAGCTTTTATGGGTGATAAATTAGTGGCTAACCCAAAAATTAACTTAGACCAACCTATTAGTAAAAACATTAGCGATTACATAGCTACTTGCAAAATAACTGGGAAGAGGATTGATCCACAAAAGGAGTTTCAAATTTATGCTGAATGTGTTGGCAACAAAATGTTTTGGCACAACATGCCTTATGCCCTAGGGCCAGAAGCTATTGAGCAAATGCAAGAATTATTGTCTACCCAAACACGGGAAGAGTTAGACAATTTTATGGGAGAGGTTGGAATTCCGCCCGAGTTGCGTGAAATTTTTAAGTCAAGACCAGTTTTAGTGTAACGTTATGCAAGTTGGGCCAAATTTTATAGTATTAGGTGTGGCAAAAGGTGGAACAACATCCTTTCATAATTATTTACAGCAACATCCCGACATATATTTAACACCAATAAAAGAAACCAATTATTTTGCCCGCAAAGCGCTTGACCCAAATAAGTTTAGGCCTGCTTTTAAAGCTGCCAGTACTATTGATGTTGAGAAATATGTAAATGGCGATATGCAAAACACGGTACATATGGCCAATGTGTTTTCAACCGAACATTACGAGAAATTATACAAGAATGCCGGCAGCGCAAAAGCGCTGGGTGAAGTATGTACGTCTTACTTTATGGTTAATGAAAGTATGCTTCAAATTAAGGAAGAGTTGCCAAATGCAAAGGTTGCTGTAATATTAAGAAATCCAATTGAGCGAGCGTTTTCTGGCTATGTAATGGCTGTTAAACTAGGGCAAATCATAAATAAAGACTTTTTAACAGCTGTAAAAGAAGATTACAACGCACAGCCAAAAGGGTATGGAATAACCTTCAATTTTTTAGAAGGAGGGTTGTATGCCGATAGTTTAAAGTTAATGTTTGAAACCTTTTCTGAAGAGCAAAGAAAGGTAGTACTATACGACAACTATAGCCAAGATGTTAGTGGTACATTAAAGTCGTTTTTTAAATTTATTGGGGTAGACGCTAATATTGACATTGACACATCACAAAAGAGCAATGCAGGGGGTATGCCGCGCTTTAAGTGGCTAAACTATATAGCCTATCAAATGGGTTGGGCAAGGCAAATGGCCCGTAACTTATTGCCAAAAAGCATTAAACAGAAGCTAGCCAAAACAATGTATAAAGAGGGTAGTAAACCCGCAATGTCGGCAAACGAAAAAGCTTGGTTAATTGATTTCTTTAGGCAAGACGTTAATAAAACGGCTAAAATTTTAGGGGCAGATTTAAGTCATTGGTTGACTTAAAGCGTACGCTTAATTTCTACTTCTTCATACCCTTCAATAACATCACCCACTTTTATGTCGTTATAGTTTTTAATGCTAATACCACATTCGTAGTTACTAGCAACCTCTTTAACATCATCTTTAAAGCGTTTCAATGCGCTAATTTCTCCGGTATAAACAACGATACCATCACGTATTAAACGCACTTTGGTCTTGTTGGTAATCTTACCATCAGTTACATAAGAACCAGCTACCGTTCCAATACGGGTAATTTTAAATACTTCACGTACTTCTACATTACAAGTAACTTTTTCTTCTACAGTAGGCTCTAATAAACCTTCCATGGCCGCCTTAATTTCTTCTATGGCGTCATAAATAACCGAGTAAAGTCTAATTTCAATATTATCGTTATCAGCAATTTTTCGTGCGTTTGCTGAAGGTCTCACTTGGAAACCAATAATAATTGCATCAGAGGCAGAAGCCAATGTTACATCTGTTTCGGTAATTTGACCTACACCTTTATGTATAATTTTAACTACTACTTCTTCTGTAGAAAGTTTTTCCAATGAATCACTCAATGCTTCAATTGAACCATCCACATCACCTTTAACAATCACATTTAACTCTTTAAATGTACCTAAGGCTAACCTTCTACCAATCTCATCAAGCGTAATGTGCTTTTTAGTTCTAATGCCTTGTTCACGTGAAATTTGAGCACGTTTAGTAGCAATTTCTTTTGCTTCACCTTCAGTTTTGGTTTCTTTAAAAGTATCACCTGCTTGTGGTGCACCGCTTAAACCTAAAATTACTGCTGGTGCAGATGGACCTGCTTCTGTAAGTTTATCACCACGCTCATTAAACATGGCTTTTATACGGCCATGGTTATTACCAGCAACAATATTGTCACCAACTTTCAGTGTTCCGTTTTGTACTAAAATAGTAGTTACGTATCCCCTACCCTTATCAAGCGTAGCTTCAATTACTGTTCCCATTGCTAGTCTGTTAGGATTAGCCTTTAATTCTAATAGTTCACTTTCTAAAAGTATTTTTTCAAGCAAATTGTCAACATTTAAACCAGTTTTGGCCGAAATGTCTTCACTTTGAATTTTACCACCCCATTCCTCTACTAAAAGGTTCATGGCAGATAGCTCTTCCTTTATTTTATCAGCATTTGCTGTAGGGCGATCAATTTTATTGATTGCAAATACAATAGGCACGCCAGCAGCTTGTGCGTGGCTAATGGCCTCTTTTGTTTGAGGCATCACTCTATCATCAGCAGCAACAATTACCACTACAACATCCGTAACTTTTGCACCTCTGGCACGCATGGCTGTAAATGCCTCATGACCCGGTGTATCTAAAAAGGTAATTGTTTTACCATTTTGTAGAGTTACTTCATAGGCACCAATGTGCTGCGTAATTCCACCTTTTTCACCAGCTACAACGTTTGCTTCACGAACATAATCAAGTAAAGAAGTTTTACCGTGATCTACGTGACCCATAATGGTAACAATAGGCGCTCTATCTTTTAAGTCTGCAGGATCATCAATTTCCTCTTCCTCTTGCTCACTCGTTTGATCTTCTACATTTAAAAAGCTAACTTCAAAATCATACTCTGATGCTACCAACTCAATGATTTCAGCATCTAAACGTTGATTAATAGATACCATCACACCCAATGAAAAGCACTTTGATATTACTTCCGTAGGTGCAACATCCATTAAACTTGCCAACTCACTAACTGAAATAAACTCAGTTACTTTTAGGGATTTATCTTGACCTTCTAATACTTCTTGCTCTTCAGTACGATCGGCATGGACGTCTCTTTTTTGCTTTCTTAGTTTAGCACGTTTACTTGAACCTTTACTTTGACCTAATTTGGCCATAGTTTGTTTAAGCTTCTCTTTAATTTCCTTTTCGCTAACTTCTTTTACATCATCTTTTTTAGCGCCAGTTTTACCTTTGGCACCAGGTGCAGGAGTAATTCTTTTACGTTTTCTTTTTCTGCCTTCTACGGTTTCAGATGAGGAGGCAACTAACTTGCCTCTTTTGTCTTTCTTTTTCTTTACGGGCTCCTTAGGCAGCTCAATTTTACCCATGACTTTAGGACCATCTAACTTAATCATCTTGGTCTTAATCATCTCCATTTCTGGCTCAGCTTTGGCTTTTTTGATTACAGGCGCTTCTTTAACAGGCGCCTTGGCCTCAACTTTTTCTTCAACGGGCTTCTTCTCTTCTTTGGCAGGAGCTTTTGCTTCTACCTTAGGCTCTTTTTTTGTTTCCTTTTTCTTTTTAGGAGTAAGATCAACCTTGCCTATAACCTTGGTTCCCTCAAGCTCAACTTTCGGCGCTTTTTTAACTTCTTCCTCTTCCTCTTTGACTTCTTCCTTAACGGATTCTTCAACTTTCGGTGGCTCTTCTTGGGCGACTTCTTTAACCTCTTCTACAACAGGCGCTTCCGCTTCAACTTTTGGCTCCTCTTTTACAACCTCCTTAACCTCTTCTTCAGCAGGTTTTTCAGCAGGTTTTTCTACAACTACAGGTGCAGCAATAGGGGAAGTAGTTACATTTTTAATCAGCAACTCTTCCTCCTTTTTATTGGAAGAGGCAACTTCTCCCTTGGCTATTTCAACGTTTTCTCGCCTTGCACTACCCAAACTAATTTGGTCGGCAGCTTCCTTCATGTCCTTCTCGCTTTGATACTCCTTTAGTAGCAAAGCATACATTTCATCTGTAAGCTTAGTGTTAGGCTTGCTGTCTATTTCATGACCATTTTCTTTCAAAAAATCAATCAATGTACTGCTGCCTACGTTAAATTCTTTTGCCGCTTTTGCCAAACGGATAACTGCCATATAACTTTTTAAGTTGTTAATCTATATCTAAACTGAAATGGGTTATTCACCCTCTTCAGAAAACTCTGCTTCTATAATTTTTCTCACATCTTGTATGGTTTCTTCCTCAAGATCTGATCTTCTTACCAAATCGGCATCAGTTAATTGCATTACACTTTTAGCAGTGTCACATCCAATTTTCTTCAACTCGTCAATAATCCAGCTTTCAATTTCATCTGCGAACTCGTCTAAATCAATGTCATACTCATCATCATCAGTATCTCTAAACACATCAATTTCATGTTCAACCAACCTACTTGCTAGTTTAATATTTAACCCACCTCTACCAATAGCCAACGAAACTTGATCAGGTTTTAAATAAACCGAAATCCTTTTGTTTTCGCCATCAATTTCCATTGAAGTTATTTTGGCTGGAGCCAATGCTCTTTGCACTAATAACTGAAAATTGTTGGTGTAGTTAATTATATCAATATTTTCATTTTTCAATTCGCGCACAATACCGTGTATTCTGCTACCCTTCATACCTACACATGCTCCAACTGGATCTACTCTATCGTCATAAGACTCAACAGCTACCTTTGCTCTTTCACCTGGTTGACGAACAATTTTTTTGATTGTTATTAATCCATCAAAAATTTCAGGCACTTCCATTTCCATTAACTTGCCCAAAAATGCAGGATCTGTTCGTGAAAGTATAACTACGGGAGTGTTGTTTCTCATTTCCACTCTTTTCACAACTGCACGGGTATTATCGCCTTTCTTAAAGTAATCGGCTCTAATTTGCTCTGTTTTGGGTAAGATCAATTCATTGCCTTCATCATCCAACAATAAAATTTCTCTTTTCCAAACTTGATAAACTTCAGCCGAAATAATATCGCCCACACGTTCACTATAATTTTTGTAAACCTCATCTTTCTCCAATTCTAAAATTCGAGAAACCAACGTTTGGCGAGCAGCTAAAACAGCCCTTCTACCAAAATCATTGATAAATATTTGTTCATACAATTCATCACCTACTTCATATCCGTCATCATCAATCGCTAGCGCTACCGAAAGGTGGATAAAAGCGTTTTCATCCTCAATGTCATCAGCATCAGCAACAATTTCTCTAATGCGATAAATTTCAAGGTCACCCTTTTCTGTATTAACAATTATGTCAAAATTTTCATCATCTCCATATTTCTTGCGCAGCATTGTTCTAAAAACGTCTTCAAGCACACGCATCATGGTAGGCCTGTCAATGTTTTTAAAGTCTTTAAACTCCGAAAACGACTCAACTAATTCGAGAGAATTCATATTCTAAAAATTTATAACTCTTTTAATGGTTTTTATATCGTTAAGCTCAATGGGAATCTCGGTAGATTCTATCACTTTGCCTTTTTTTACTTTGGTTTTATTGATGGTTATGTTTTCGACATTGCTCTTAACCAATGCACCTTTAATTCGCTCACCGTTATTTAACAAAACATCCAACTCTTTACCTTGGTGCTTTATTAATTGCCTTGGGTGAACCAATGGCCTTGTCATACCTGCGCTAGAAACCTCTATAGTATATTTCTCTCCCAGCGGCTGCTCCTCATCTAAATAGGCTTCTAAATGCCTACTTACTTTGGCGCACATGTCAATTTTTACAAAACTGTCACTATCAATGAACACATTTACTTTGTTGCCAGCAATTAGAATTTCTACTAAAAAACAATCGGTTTCAGATAATTTTTCTGCAGCCAATTCGGCTAGCTTATTATTTATGGCTTCCATATTCAGTTAAATCCATAAAAAGAGGGGACTATCGTCCCCTCAATTATTTCTTACTACAAATGTACTAAATATTAAAACATTTGCAAATACTATGTTTTACCTTAGTTTATAATCAATTTTTCAGTAAATATTTTACCGTTTCTTGATACTTGGATGATGTAAGCTCCAGCATCAACATCATTCAATTCAATTTTTGAAGCATACATGCCTTTTAGTGCAGGGATGCTTTGAAAGTAAACCTCTTTACCGGCAAGGTCGTTTATTCTAATCTCAGTATCTGCACGCTCACTTAAGGTAAATTGAATATCAAAAATACCTTTGTTAGGGTTAGGATACACTTTAAAGTCTGTAACATTTAACAGAGAAGTACTGGCCTCATTGGCTTTTTTAGGTGTTGAAGGGACATCATTATTTGGCAACTCAAATATTTGAATGTCAACATCTTTGTCTTGGAAAAAGTTCTTATCCTCCAATTTCTTTAGCTTTTCTTCCATTTTGGTTTTATCAAAACCTTTCTTTGAGTTGCATCCTTTATATGGTCGATATGCAAAAACTTCTTTTTCACCTAGGGTAACATCTTTGCTAAACTCTTGGCCATTTCTAGTGTAAAGAATGGTTGTGTTTGAGTTAGGCTCTAAGTTTCTCAGAACTTTGGCTAAATCAGAAATGTTGCCTGTTTTAACCCCATTTACGCTAATGATTACATCATTTTTTAGAAGTTGAGCTTTTTCAGCAGCTGAGTTAGGCACCACCTTATCAATGGTTAGTTTATCGCTATTAGTTGAGCTGTATACACCTAAAAAGGCAACTTTCTCTTTTGGCATCTTAAAGTCTTTGTTAAATGAATGGTGCTGAAATCCACGCATTTTACTGAATGGTTTTTCTCCCAACTGCACTTGAACGGTTTTCTTTTTGTTGTTTCTCAAAAGTTTAACTGATACTATATCGCCTACTTTGTGCTCACGTAATTTTTCTAATAACTCATCCATGGTTTTTGTGTCTGCTTTGTCTACTGAAAGAATAACATCACCAATCAACATTCCGCCTTTATGAGCGCCCGTTTCTTTTTTAACCTCATCAACCAATACGCCATTTTCGGTATTGCTTATTTGCACACCCATGTATGCCTTCTTTGTTTTGTCGCAATTTTCTTTAGAAAAATGTGGGGTGAACCCCACCATTAACTCGCGAATTGCCAGGCCCTTATCTTCCTTAGTCATTTCAGACTTCCATATGTCAAATATTTTTTCCTTTAAGGCAGAATGACTTTCATCATTATCGCTGTCAATAACTACTATGCTTTTTACTTTTTTCACATCAACATCTTGCGCTGTAAGAGGATTTGCAAGCAAAAGTGATACTATAATTGCCATAATAATCGTTATTGTTTTTTTCATGTTAGCCTATTTTGGTTTGCTCAAATTTAAAGTTACCCATTAATTTTATCAAAAGCTTTGAGTTATATAAAGTTAAAGTGTGTTAATACCCATTAACAAATGAAATATTGCTTTAGAGTTACACGTAATTTAGTTTCATGAAATTATTGAGCACCAAGAGTATTGTAGTTTTTATGAGTTTGGCACTCGCAGGTTTAATTGCCTTGCAGTTGCATTGGATCAATGCAGCATCAGAGCTAAAGCAGGTGCAATTTACCGACAATGTAAACTCATGTTTAAGCAAAGTAGCATTAACATTAAATAAAGAAACCTATCTGCAACACTTAGCTACTGAGCCTCAGGATCAAAGAAGAACTTTTCATAAAAAAACCCAACACCCTTTTTACGATACTTCTCAAATTCATGCAAGCACCGGACTAGGGCAAACGGATATTTTTGAATTGGCAAACGCACCATTTACTGAAGACAATTTTTTTGCCAACAGCGGCAATACTCGCTCAGGCAGAATGATCAATGAGTTTAAAACCCCAAGTCGCACAAGAACAGTAACTATATCCACTAAAGAGTGTTTTACACAAGTTGACATATCAAGCACTCGCAATGCCGCTAAGGATGACTATGGCTATCGAACAATAACTTACAGTCAAAAGTGCAACATTAAGGATAAATTGAACAATCAAAAGCAGTTAATAAGTGAATTACAACAAGATGCAAGAATAAGCGAGATACCGTTGCAAGAAAGGTTGAAGAGTTTACATATTGACTCTATCATTAAGGATGAATTGAAAAAATATGAGATTGAAGGGGATTTTGAATATGCAGTTACAAATGACGAAAATAGACCCGTTTTATATTCTAAAAATTACAAGGAAGAAGCACCTTTTGAAGTTTTTAGAGCGGAGTTATTTCCTAGCAATTTATTAACCGAGCAAAGTTTTATCAATGTATACTTTCCCAAGGAAAATAGTTTGGCATTTGCAAAGTTGGGTGCGCTTTCGTTTACATCTTTGGGCTTAATTGCATTCATCATTTTATTGTTTGCATCTACTATTTATTTATTAGGTAAACAAAGAAGGTTGTCTGAAATGAAAACTGCGTTTATTAATAACATGACGCATGAGTTAAAAACTCCGATTTCAACTATTTCATTGGCTAGTGAGATGCTGCAAACAGATGCTTTTAAAACTGACGAAAAAAAGGTGGTAAAGTATGCTGGCGTAATCCACTCAGAAAATCAAAAATTAGGAAGCCAAGTTGAAAAAGTATTGCAAGCAGCAGCTTTTGATAAAGGAGACTTTAAACTGAACCTAGTTAATGTGAATGTGCACGAAACTATTGACGAGCTAGTTAAACTGTATGAAGTTAAATTGGAAAATAGTAAAGGCATAATTAAAACTAAATTGGCAGCTGATGATAGCCTAATTGCAGCTGACAGATTTCACGTAAACCACATTTTATCAAACATAATTGATAACGCACTTAAATACACCAGGCAAATACCCAACATTTTAATTGAAACGGCCAATGCTGGCAATGGGGTAGAAGTGCTAATAAAAGACAATGGTATTGGTATTAAGAAAACCGATATAAAAAGAATATTTGAGAAATTTTATAGAGTGCCAACTGGCAATGTTCACGACTTTAAAGGCTTTGGCTTAGGTTTAAGCTATGTTTATGACATGGTAAAAGCACATGGCGGAAACGTCACTGTTGACAGCGAAATTGGCAAGGGCAGCACCTTTAAAATATTTCTTCCTTCATCACAAATAACAATATAAAAACATGATAGCAACCACTGAAAAACCTAAAATATTATTAGCAGAAGATGACTCAAATTTGGGTTGGTTGCTAAAAGAGTCATTAGAAAACAAAGGCTACGATATTGAGCTAGCAAAAGATGGAGAAGATGCCTTGGAGAAATACCAAGATAGCGTTTATGATATTGGCGTGTTTGATGTAATGATGCCCAAAATGGATGGATTTACTTTGGCTAAAGAAATTAGAAAGGTTGACAATGAAATTCCATTGATTTTTTTAACTGCTAAAAGCATGAAAGAAGACCGTATTGAAGGGTTTAAAATTGGCGGAGATGATTACGTTACCAAACCATTTAGTATTGAAGAATTAGAGCTAAGAATACAAGCCATTTTAAAGAGAACTAAAGGTGAGGAAGAAGAGGATGATGGAATGTATGAAATAGGCAGCTTTAAGTTTGACTTTAACCATCAGACATTGAAAAATGATGAGTTAGAGCAGCGCTTAACTACTAAAGAAAACCAACTACTAAGACTGTTATGCAAGAACAAAAATGGCATTTTAGAAAGAGAAATTGCGCTTAAGAAAATTTGGGGTAACGACAATTACTTTACTGCTCGCTCAATGGATGTTTTTATTACTAAATTACGTAAGTACCTAAAGTCTGACAGTGAGGTTGAGATCATTAACGTGCATGGGACAGGGTATAAGTTGTTGGCTTCTTAATGTTAGGCGAAAGCCACAAGTATAACAACTCCCAGCATTCGCTGCGAGTTTTTGTTTATTCTTCAATTAATAAAACTGTGTCTGATAAGGATATTTGGTGCTATAAACATCCTTAATTTCTTTAAGCATGGTGTCGCGTAGCTCTTTTAAGTTCTCCTTTCCCAATGCCGAAATAAACACGCAATTATCATTGGTTTTACTCATCCAAGTTTGTTTGAGCTCGTCAATTAAGTCGGTTTTAACTTCTTGATCTAAAAATTTATCAAAGTTGCGCTTACGGTAAAGGTCCATTTTATTAAAAACTACTAGTGAGCGAATGCCACCTGCACCTAAGTCTGTAAGCGTTTGTTCAACAGTATTCATTTGGTCTTCAAATTTTGGATGAGCAATGTCAACCACATGCAATACCAAGTCGCTTTCACGCACTTCATCTAAAGTAGACTTAAAGCTTTCTACCAAGTGATGAGGCAGCTTGCGAATAAATCCAACCGTGTCAGAAAGCAAAAATGGAGTTCGTTCTATCACCACTTTTCTCACGGTAGTATCTAAGGTGGCAAACAGTTTATCTTCTACAAATACATCTGACTTGCTCAATGCTTGCATAAGCGTAGATTTACCAACATTGGTATACCCAACCAAAGAAACCCTCACCAAGTCGCCACGATTTTTTCTACGCAAATCACTTTGCATTTCTATTTTCTTCAATTCATCTTTTAACAAGCTAATTTTCTTTTGAGCAATACGTCTATCGGTCTCAATTTCTTTTTCACCAGCTCCGCGCATTCCAATACCACCTTTTACCCTATCTAAGTGATCCCACATGCCCTTTAGCCTTGGCAATAAGTATTGTGTTTGTGCCAATTCTACTTGTGTTTTCGCTTGTGCTGTTTGAGCTCGAGAAGCAAATATGTCTAAAATCAACATGCTTCTATCAATCACTTTTATTTCTAAAACTTTCTCTAAGTTTCTTTGCTGTGCAGGCGAAATTTCATCATCAAATATTACAATATCAATATCTGCATGTCTTACATACTCTTCAATTTCTTCTAGCTTCCCCTTTCTTACAAAGGTTGAATTATCCGGATGAGGCAACTTTTGCCAAAAGCGCTTAATCTCTATTGCGCCAGCTGTTGATGCCAAAAACGACAATTCATCCAGGTATTCTTCCAACTGAATTTCAGATTGTTTTTGAGTTACTAAGCCAACCAAAACAGCTCTCTCTGCTGTAGGTCCAGTTTTTACCTCATATGTTTTATTATTACCCAATTATCTATTTTTTAAATTTTAAATGAGGGTTAGCTTTAGTATAATCACACCAAAAACAATCCTCACGCTCGCAACCATTTTCAAACTGCATGCCAACTATGCAATCAAACACTTCACAAATTTGTGCTTTTACAAAGTTAATTTCTTCCTCACTTATTAACTGCTTTCTAAGGTTAATCATTCCCGTAACTTCATCAGGCTCCACATATTCAAAGCGCACACTCTTCACTTTCCACGTTTTGGCTTGGTAGTTATCAACCAATATTTTGTAAAAAACTCCCTGTCGCCAATAGTTGCCGCCATAATTCTCTTTATTGCCAAGCGCAAATTCTTTGGTCACATCAGGTCTAGCAAATCGGGGAGAGTTAGGATGGAATACACCAGTTTTATAGTCAACCACCGTGCATTTATAACCATCAAATTCAATTTTGTCCAATTTGCCGTTAATTTTCCGACCATTTATCTCTACTCCCCTAATATTTCTTTCAATAGAAACTATTTTGTTCCAAACATTTATTCCGTTGGCATAATATCCGTTAAGGGCATTAATTCCCCTTTCCATTATAGCGTCTAAATCATCAAAGGCGGCATTGTTCTTTTCAATAAAGTCTAAAAACAATTTGTGCATTACTTCTACTTCAGGGAAATTTTCGGTGGCCTGCATTTGCCTAAAGTAGTGCTCTAGCGCATGGTGCACGGCAGAGCCATAAGTCATTGCAGGGTGCAAAGGAGTTGGCACGCGCACTAAATAATCATAATAATAAGAAACGGGGCAGTTTAAATATCCGTTGAGGTGCGATACACTCAATTGATATTTAGCCATCCTTTTTTGCAACTTATCACTTTGTTGGTACTCAGTAATTGCCTGCTCAAATGATGGGGCTAAAGCATTTAATTTTTCTATATAACTCACAATAACTTTTAAAAGTAGTAAAACAGAAATAACTTTGTTCGCTTATGATTTCGGTAGAAAAGTTGGGAGTTCAGTTTTCAGGTCATTTCTTGTTTGAAGATGTAACGTTTTTAATTACACCAAAAGATAGGATAGGCTTAGTTGGTTTAAATGGTAGCGGAAAGTCCACATTGCTTAAAACAATGGGTGGTGCGCTTAAGCAGGAAGAAGGTCAAATTGTTAAAAATAAGTCTACTACAATTGGTTACTTGCCGCAAGAAATGCAAGCACTGAGGGGAAGCACTGTTTTTGATGAAACATCAAAGGCATTCGAAAAAGTGAATCATGTAAAAAAATCATTGGATGAAACCAATCACACCCTAAATAACACTGAAGACTATATGTCTGATGAGTATTCGAATCTATTAGAAAAGCAACAAGAGTTGGAAGATCAGTTTAGAAACTTGGGTGGTTACTC
>Ga0114956_1002238_pt1 | contig 15249 bp, 10 predicted proteins | sample MaitaG_FD_87304 | JGI IMG/M metagenome (GOLD analysis project Ga0114956, IMG submission 87304) | Marine algal microbial communities from Maine, USA - Maine_Asex2 metaG | ecosystem: Host-associated > Algae > Red algae > Unclassified | place: Maine, USA | collected 2015-01-05 | reverse complement strand
GTCCCAGGGCGCGGCACGGACCGCCCCCCGATGCACGTAGTAGGTGGCATCGTTGACCATCACGGCCCGATCCTCGTAGCCGCCGCCCCCGTAGTACCGATCGTCCTGCCCGCGGCGTTCGACCACCATCGCGCCGCGAGAGGCGATACCCGCATCGTCCCCGACGCGGACGTCGAAGCCGTGCAGCCCCGAGTAGGTCCAGTCATACCAAGGAAGCCCGACGGTCGGATCCGGGCGCCCGTCGGGAAAGGCGTTTCCGGCGACCTCGATCCCGAAACTCACCCTGAGCGGATGTTCACCGGTCGCGCGCTGCACCGTGATGCCGCGATGATCGAACAGCGCCGCCGCCTGCGTGCCGCGCTGTCCGACGACAAGCGAGTCCACTTCCCGGGGCGCGTCCGGCTCGGACACGTCGAACAGGGAAAGCTTGACTCCCAGCACGAATGCTCCGCGTTCGTCTCCGTCGCCGCCGGGAGCCGGGACGGCGTCCCGCCCGATTCCGAGCAGGTGGTTCTCGTCGACCGGCAGGAGGTAGTCGCTGTAGCCCTCGATCTCGAGCTCCCCGAGAATCGCCGGATCGGCGGGATCGGCGAGGTCGATCACGTACAGGGGATCGGTCTGGCGGAAGGTCACGAGGTAGGCCCGGTCGCCGATGAAACGGGAAGCGTAGAGCTGCTCGCCGGGCTTGCCGATGACCTCGGGGCGATCCGCGTTCGGAAGTTCGGCGATGCGTTCGAGATCGCCGTCGCCGTCCGGGCGCAGCACCGTGAGGCTGATCGGACTGATGGACCGCTCGCTGCCTTGACGGACGAAGCCCAAGCCGTCGTTGACGCTCGCCACGCGAAGGTCGCCGTCTCTCGCGCTCATGCGGAAGGGCTTTCGAAGGGGATCGAATCCGAGATGCCCCGGCACCGTGCCCGATCCGCGGTAGGCGAGCGTGCCGCCGTCGATGTCGAACTGGTGGATGTCCGTCTGCACGCTCGACCCGCCGGGGGCGAATTCGATGGCGTCGTCGCGGTCGTCCGTGACCTCCTCGCCACCGCCACCGGCTTCACCATCGGTGACGATCGCCGGCTCGGCGATCAGCCCGCCGTCCGCGATGCCGCCGTCGGCGAATCCGCCGTGATCCCAGCGAGTCGTGGCAAGGTAGAAGGCGTCGGGGGATGCGTAGAGCGTCTCGCTGGCACCGAGGTAGCACGCGCTGTCGGTCAGTTCCATGGTCTCGATGTCGATCACGGCGAGCGTGACGATGTCGGGCGCGTACCAGCGATCGTTCGCGGGGCGCGGCGCGACGAAGCAGTTCTCCGGTGCGAACAGCGGCCGGCGTTCACCGCCCGACGCCAAGGTGTAGCCCGGGAGCAAGGTGCTCTCGTCGGCCGCGTCGACGGCCGCGGCCCACGCCGCTTCCGACAGTTCCCAGGGCGACGGGCCGCCAAGCGTCGGGTAGAAGCGGGAGGCGAGAAAGAGATGCTTGCCGATGCGTCGGCTGGAGACGATCTGGCCGTCGATGCGGATGCTGCCGCTGATCGCGGCCGAGTCGGCCTCGTCGACGTCGAGGCGAACAATGACCGAGTCGCTGCCTCCGAAGGCGACGCCATCGTTCCAGTGGCCGTAGCCGACGTTGCCCGTAGAGGTCAGCAGGATGCGGCGGGCGGTCTCGCCCTCGTACAGATACATTCCCTGCGCGTGACGTCCACCCAGGTCGATCTCGACATCGCGCAGCGCGGTGGCCTCGGTCGCATCGGCATCGAGGCCGAGGATGCGAAGGCTCACGCGATGCCGCTGCGGCAGGTAGCCGCCGAGCGCGGCGTCGCCCATATCGCCCGTTTCGATCGAGATCGGCTCGCCGGTCTCGATGTCCTCGACGATCACCGGTTCAGCCGGGTAGACGCCATCGTCGACGCTTTCCTGCAGGACGAACAGCCGCGTGCCGTCGCTCGTGACCTTCACGAGATCCTGCTCGTCGACCCCGCGTTCCTGCACGTTGGTCTCGGTGACTTCCAGCCGCCCCGACCCCCCGCCCGTGCCCGCGTCGCCCTCGGCTACCAGGGCCGGCGCAGCGGCGACCGCGTCAGCGGTATCGGCCGCGAAGACGTCGTCATTCCCTCCACCGTGTCGAGCCGCCATGGCGCCGCGCAATTCCGTGAAGAAGACCAGCCGGTCGCCGAGCGGCACGAGGCGGCTGCGAGCGGTTCCGGTGGAGCCTCCGGTCTCGCCCGAGTCGGACTGGCCATCGCCGTCGCCCGCGGCGGTCGTGACGCCCGGTGACTCGCCGTCGACAGGGCCCCTGTCGCTCGGGGTGCCGGAGCCGGAATCGCTGCAGGCGGCGAGACTCACGACGGCCGCGATCGCCACCCTGCCGCTGATGTGGACTGCCTTTCGCCTGAGCATGGTCGTTCTCCATCGGTCATAATTGGGAAATTATACCCAATCATACGCCGACAGCGGCAGGATGCAAGGTCGACCCGAGCGACACGGGAACCGTCAGGCGATGGTGAGGTCCGGCAGGCGCAGTCCGCTGGCGATCAGCCCATCGTGCAACGCCTCTTCCGTATAGGGCTTGGTCAGGTACCGGACCGCGCCGAGGGTCCGGGCGTGGTCGCGGTCCTCCGCCCCTTCGCGGCTGGTGATGACGATGACCGGCGGTGCGTCATCGCCGAACCGCTCCCGTGCACGGCGTATCAGGTCGAAGCCGCCGAGTCGCGGCATGTCCAGGTCGACGATCATCACGTCCGGCAGCGCTCGCTCCAGACTGCTCAAAGCCTCGATTCCGTCGCGGGCTTCACGCGCCTCCACCCCGTGCGCCGCGAGCATGCTCGCCGCTGCCACGCGCATCGTGATCGAGTCGTCGACGATCAGCGCGATCGGACGCATGCTCTCCGGATCCGGACGCGCGCGACGTGCCTCGCCGCCCGCCGCGGGTCCGCGTTCCCCGACCAGTCGGTCGAGTTCGATCACCAGCACCTGACGTCCGTCCGGCAGCACGCTGCCGCCGGCATAGCACCGAAGCGCGGCAATCTGCGGGCCGAGCGGCTGCGTGAGCAGCTCTCGATACCCCAGCACCCGGTCGACCTCGAGCACGAACGCGCGGCCGTTGACCTCGACGCTGAGTTCGGCCACATCGCCGCCGTACGCACCGGTATCGTCGGTCTCGCCGTCGTCGCGCCCGTGGGGCGGCGCGACGCCGCCGAGCAGGCTCTGCAGCGAGTGCCGTTCCGGCGCGCCCGGCATGCCCGCGCGCGCGTCCGACCCGCCGGTCTCGTCCGCGCCCACGCGCCGCACCACGTTGACGGGCAGCGCATACAGGCGACGGGCACACCGCAGGAGCACGACCTGATGCACGATGATGGGTTGCCGAAGCCGACAGGTGACGACGGTGCCCTCCCCGGCGCGGGTACCGATATGCAGTCGCCCGTCCAGCCGCGCGAGCGTCTCGCTGACCGCGGACAAACCGAGTCCGCGTCCACCGACGGCGCTGGCGGCATCCAGCGTCGTGAAGCCGGCCTCGCACAACACGTCCTGCAAGGCGTCGACCGTGCCGACCGCCTGGCGCCCGGCCGCCTCGCGCCGACGGCTGACGGCGTCGCGATCGATGCCCGCGCCGTCGTCCTCGACCGCAAGCACGATCTCCGTGCCATCGATCGTCGCTTGCAGACGAACCGTGCCACAGACCGCCTTGCCCGCTTCCCGCCGAGCCGAGGGCAACTCTATGCCATGCACCACGGCGTTGCGGACCAGGTGCTCGAGCGGTGCACGCAGCTGGCGGCAGAGCGCGCCGTCCAGCGTGATATCGCCGCCGTCTATGACGACCCGAGCGTCGCGTCCGGTCGCCTCGGCTGCATCGGCAACGGCCTCGGCGAGACGGGGAAACAGGTCGTCGACGCGAACCAGTCGCGTCCGGATCAGTGTCTGCTGAAGACTGGAAGCCGCGCGCGAGGCGTGTTGCTGCTCCACGTCCGCCAGACGCAGCGCGTCGCTCAGTCCGCGACGGGCGGTATCGAGATCGGCGAGCATCTCTCGCGCCGCCGGGGACTCGAGCAGTGGCGCCTCGTGCGGCAGCCGTCGCCACCGCCCGGCGGCCGACTCGAGATCCCGGCTAATCTCGCGGACGCGCGCGATGTCGTCGCTGAGCCGAGCCTGGCTGACCGTCACGTCGGTGGCGAGCGTGAGGAGACTGTCGAACGTCGCCGCCGACAGCGGAGCGGTTTCGCCCGACGGCCCGTCGAGACCCTCGACGCGAGAGCGAGCACTCGCGGCGACGCCCGGCCGAGTCACTCCGTCGTCCGCGCCGTGACCCGTCCCGTACGTCGCAGCCGCCGCGGAAGGTGCGCCACCCGTGGCCTCGACAGGCAAGGGTCCGGACGTGAGCGGCGCCGTGTCCAGCAGCAGCGTCTGCAACTCTCGCCGCCCGGTCAGCAGCGCGCGCCGTCGTGCCGCCCGCGCCGGCATGCCCTGCACGAGACCCTCCAGCGCATGCGCCCGCTCGGCCAGCGCGTCTCGCCCGGCCATGCGCGCGCTGCCCTTGAGCGTGTGCAGATGTCCGAGCGCTCGATCGATCGCGGCGTCCGCATCCGACTCGGTAGACAAGGTCTGCTTGAGGCGCGTCAGCAGCTCGCGTGCTTCCTCGTCGAACACGTCGTCGAGCGATCGCGCATCGAAGGCACTTTCGCCGTGCCGAGCCGCTAGCGCGTCCTCGACGAACGCGTCAAGGCGCGACTCGACGTCGACAACGCCCTCGTCCACGGGCACTCCGCCCTGCAACGCGCGCAGACGGGCCTTCAAGACGCCGACCAGTTCGCCGACGTAGCGCGTCTCGGCGGCGTCCAGCGGCACGTCGCTGCGGTGCCGGGCGAGCGCGACGCGTTGCAGCGGCTGCACGATCGCGACGATGTCCCGGGAGTCGACGGTCTGCGCACTGCCGCCGAGTGTGTGCAGCGCGCGCAGCATCGCCTCGGAGGGCATTCGCTCGGCCGTGCCGGGACGGGATTCGGCGCGGGCCACGGCCTGCTCGAGCGTGTCGATGTGCGCCGCACACTCGCGACGGAACACCTCCTGCAGCGTGTCGTCCAGCGTCGCCGAGTCGCTGTCGTCGAGCGCGCCGGGCTCGAGCGTATCGCGCAGCGTCCTGACCAGGGTGTCGAGTCCTCGCACCCGCTCGCTGCTGCCGTGCACCTGCTCGATCAGCTGCGGCAGCGCCGCATGCGCTTCCTCGAGCCGAGCGTGCTCGATCGGTGGCACCGTCGCGCCGTCCCCCCCCTGTGACCTCGCGACACGATCGAGCAGGCTGAGGGTCGCGTCGGCCAGTTCGCGCATGCCATCCATGCCGCCACGCCGTCCGATGGCGGCGAGCCCGTCGAACGAATCCCGTAACGCGCCGACGGTGACACCGCCGGGACACGCCAGCGCGTCACCGATGCGGTACATGTGAGCGAGCGCATCCGACGTCGGTTCGACACGCTGACCGCGCTTGCGAGCGGCACCGGCATCGCCGCGCCGGTCCTTTCGCGATTCCTCTCGCCCGTCCTCTCGCCCGTCCTCTCGCCCGTCCTCTCGCTTGCCCTCTCGCTTGCCCTCTTGCCCTCCTTCCCGCCCGACCTCCCGCCTGGTCTCGCCCCCGTCCTCGCCGGTCTCGCCGGCGGGCGCGAGCGCGGACTCTCGCGAGCCGCGCGCGGCCAGGGACGCCGCACCCGGCAGCGCGATCGGAGCGCGCCTCTGGACAGAGGAAGCGCGCGACGGCGACGACAACCGGCCCTCGAGCCGCGAAAGCGCCTCTTCCGCGTCCCGCAGCAGCCGGCTCGATCGGGTCGGGTCGGCGTGCAACACACAGCCGAGATAGAAGTCCAGCGAGGCGATCAGGGTCGCCAGGGTCTCGCGCTGCACGCGCGGCGCGTCCGCCGCGATGCGCACGTTCGCCGCGCGCAGTCCGCGCAGGAGCGGCAACACATCCGGCAGGGCGAGCACGCCTACGGCCCGCTCGATCGTCTCGAGCTGCGCATCCCCGCCGGACGCGGCAACCAATCGCGGCGCGTCGAGCGATTCGCCGACCAGCAGCAGTCGTCGCCGCGCCTCGGACAGGCAGGCGGCGACCGCCACCTCGACCGCCAGTCGTCTCGCGGTGTCGGGATCGTCGGCGTCCTCCACAGCGCCCTCGGTCTCGACCGACGGCGGCGGTTCGAGGCCGTCGGCCGATACGCTTCCCCCCACGTCCTGCGGCCCGCCGCCCGGTCGGTCGGCGGCATCGAGCGCGCGATCGAGACGGATCAGCGACTCGGCGAGCATCAGACGATCGGCAGCCCCGACCGGCTCGTCCCCGGACAGCGTATCCAGCGTCTCGTTGATGCGGCCCAGCCAGCGCCTCGCCTCGCGCGCACCCAGCAGGGTCAGCACCGGCTCGAGGTGCGACAGACGCGCGCGAAGGCGCGCCACGTGCGGATGGTCGGCGGCTGTCGGCGCCTGCTCGAGCCATTGCCGCAAGCCCGATGTCTCGACATCGAGACTGTCGCGGATCGCGCTCGACAAGCGCGAGCCGAGCGCGCCACCGCTCTCGTCGCGCGCCGCCGCCGCGAGTGCCGGCCGAATGCGCGACAGCCCGAATCGACGGTGCAGCGCGACCACGTTCGGCGCGACCGGTTCGACCAGCGCCACGTAGTACAGCAGGTTGCGCTGCAATTGCGCCGGCGGCGTCGGCACCGACCGGCCGTCGGCATCCGCCACCGCGTGCAACCAGCGTTCGAGCTGCGCGAACAGCCGACGCGGTGCCGTGCCGTCGGCGACGATGCCGTCGCGCACCGCGGCCGCGAGCACGGCGGCGGACGCGAAGGTCGGCGCGAGGTGGTCGAGCGCCGGCGCGTCGCAGACGCGAGCGATGGCGTCGACGGCGACGAGGACGTCGGCCGTCGCCGCGGCAGGCGCGGCACCCGGGACGGCACGAAACCAGTCGCGCAACGCGGGCAGCAGCGTCGGTCGCTGCGACCGGACTGCCTGGAGAAATCGCTCGCGCGCCGCCCGCCCGGCCGCGATTCCGAACGCGGCGTCGTCGTCACCACCGATCCGCTCGTCACTGCCGGCATCGCCATGCACCGCTTCCGGACGGTCGTGCTCGTCGTCGTCCGGCCCTGTCGGCACGACGATGCCGGCTGCCAGGATCAGCGCTTCCGACAGCAGCGGCGCGTCCCGACAGGCGCGACTGTCGTTGACCAGCGGCAGCAGGGCGAGTGCACCTTCGCCGCCCATCTGCAGCCCCGACTCGCCGAGCGGGTCGCCGCCCGGACCGCCACCGCCGACCCTGCTGCCGTCCGGCCCGGGTCCAGCCCCCCCGATCTGGCCGCGCGCACCGAGCGCCAGTCGGGCGACGTGATCGCCCAGACGCTCGCCGGCCGCGACCATGACACGGGCGAACTCGTCCTCGTCCTCGAGCGTTCCGGCGCCGCGTGCCGCGAGCAGGGCAAGCAGCTCCTCGGCGACGAACACCGCACCGGTCCGCTCGAGCAGCACCAGCGTGTTGCGAAAGCGGTGCAGGTCGTCGGTGAGTTCGGCGAGCGGTGCCTTGACCAGCGGTCGCTCGAGATGCTCGCGCACGTGCTGCCGGAACGCGTCGCAGCGCTGCTCGAGGTGCTCGAGCGCGAGCGCACTGAAGTCGGGTGCCGGCTTGCCGGCCGGCACCGACGCGTCCTCGGGGGCTCCGGTCTCAGCCATGATCGAGCACTCGTGTCTCGCTCGGCGCCGGATCGGACGGATCGGCCGCGGCGGCATCGCGACGCTGCGCAGGGCCTTTGGACCGGGGCGGCGTCGGCAGTCGGAAATCGGCGACGCCGTCCCGGAGCTCGAGCGACATCTCGTTGAGCGTGTCGAGCGCGTCGGCGGTCTCCTGCACGTTGCGGGAGGTGTCGAAGGTGACGCGGTTGATCGCACCCATGTTGCTCGACAGCTGTCGCACCACGCCGGACTGCCGCAATGCCTTGTCGGCCATCTCCCGCACGAGCCGCTGCAGCTCGCGCAAGACCGCCTGGATCGATTCGAACGCGCCGCTCGCCTGCTCCGCCTGCGCGAAACCCGCCGCGAGTTCGCGGTTGGTCTCGTCCATCGCCCTCACGGTGTCCTCGGCATCCTGACGGATCGTGCGTGACAGGGAGGCGATGTCCCGCGCCGCGCCGCCGAGCAGGTCCGCCAGTTGCGTGACCTCGTCGGAGAGGCGCGAGAGATCGCCGGATGCAGAAGCTCGGCCATCGGAGCGGGCGTCGCGCGGTTCGTCAGGGGCCGCGGCGCCGCACTCGCCCGACGCACCGGCGTCAGGCCGGTCAGGGTGGCCTGGCTCACGGGCCGAACCGAGGGTCGAGCCCTCGGCCACGCCCGATCCCGCGGCATGGGCGCTGGCCGAGGCACTGGCCGCCGCCCGAATCGTGGTGTTCAGGGCGAGCAGGTCGGTACGCCGGGCGACGTCGCGGATGGTGTCCACGCGCTCGTCGATCGCCGTGGCGTTGTCCGCCAGCCGCTGCATGAGACCGGTGGCGCGCTCCGCTTCTTCGCGAATGCGCGACAGCCGTTCGACGTTCTCGCGGATCGCCACTCCGCCCGCCTCGGCCTCGTCTACCGATGCCGAGGCGATACGGGAGGATTCGGCCGCGTGCGCAGACAGCTCCGACATCGTCTCGCTCATCGTGCCCAGATAGTTGGACGAGCGGTGGATCTCGCGGCCCTGTTCCGTGCAGGCCTCGACCGAGCGTCGAGCCGATTCGCGCGAGCGCCGTACCGCCTCGCCGATCTTCGTCGCCGAGGTGTCGACCGTACCGACCAGCCAGCGCAGCTCGCCGACCGCATGATTGAAGGCATCGGCGAGCGCACCCGTCATCGCCTCCGAGACCGTCGCCCGCACGCGAAGATCACCGCTCGCGAGCGGACCGATCTCGTCGAGCAAGGTCAATATCGCCGCCTGCTCGCGCCGCGCGCGACCGTCGTCAGACCGCTCGCGTCGCTCGCGGCGGTGACTGGCGTCGAGCGCGAGCCAGACGAGCAGCGCCGCGACGAGCGACGCCAGCACCAGCGCACCGAGCGCAAGACGGGACGGAGAGAGGCCGAGCGCCGTGACGCGTTCGAGCCAGTCGTCGGCCGGATCGGGAGCGTCGCTCGCCGCCGCGGCGGGGACCGCCACCGAGGAGCCGGGTTGCTCGAGGCGCCGCTCGGCATCGGCGCTCGATCGCTGCAGCACGAACAGCACCGCCACCAGCGACACCAGCAGGACGGCGATCAGCAGTCGGGGCAGCACACCGCGCAGGCCACTCACGCTCCTTCCGCCGCGATGTCGAGAAAGCGCGGACTCTGGAGCAGGCCGGCAAGGTCGAGGATGCGGTGCTGGCGCTCGTCCTCCACGATCGTGAAGGGGGTCAGCACGCCCTCGGGCGCAGACGCCACGTCCATCCCCGGTTCCGACTCGACGTCCGTGTCGGCGTCACTCAGTCCGTAGACCGTGTCGACGCGAAAGCCGGCGATGCCGACGTCAGCGCGCAGTTGCAAGGTACGGCCACCCGCCGCTCGCAAGCCGAGCCAGGCCCCGAGATCGGTGATCGGCAACAGCCGACCGTCCGCCACCGCGAGACCGAGAAACCAGGGGCGTGTGCCCTCGACGCGTTGCAGCGCCAGTTCATCATGGATGCCCTGTACCGCGTCGGCCGGGACCGCGAGCGGCAGGCCACCCGCCTCGAACAGCACGTGGCGCGGCTGGCTCATGCGCTCGCGAGCGCCGAGTCGACGCTGCGGATCAAGACCTGGCGCGCGACCGGCTTGACGAGGTAGTCGATCGCGCCCTGGCGAAGCCCCCAGATGCGATCGGTTTCCTGATCCTTGGTCGAGAGCATGATCACCGGCACGCCGGCGGTACTGGCATCCCGACGCAGGGCTCGCGTGGTCTCGAATCCGTTCAGACCGGGCATGACGATGTCCATCAGCACGACGTCAGGCGGCGTGGCACGCGCCATGGCCAGTCCCTCCTCACCGGTCACGGCGATGCGGACAGCATGACCGTGCGAGCGGAGGTAGCCGCCGTAGGCATGCGCATCGGTCGGGGAATCCTCGATGATCAGTATATCGGCCACGCCGTGTCGCTCGCTCGGGTTCGTCGTGTGCGGGTGGACCGCACTCAGCTCGTGCGGGCGCGCGACTCCGCGCCGCTCACGTGCTCGCGCACCGCCGCGACCAGCGTCTCCTCGGTGAACGGCTTGGAGAGGTGGGCATCGCTGCCGACGACGCGCCCACGCGCGCGGTCGAACAGGCCGTCGCGACTCGAGAGCATGACCACGGGCGTATCCCGATAGTCGGCGTTGTTCTTGATGAGCGCGCAGGTCTGATACCCGTCCAGGCGCGGCATCATGATGTCGGCGAAGACGATGTCCGGGCGGTGCTCGACCACCTTGGCAAGTGCCTCGAAGCCGTCGCTGGCCGTCTCGACGCTCCAGCCTGCACGACTCAGGAAGCCCGCCGCCGAGCGCCTGATCGTCTTGCTGTCGTCGACCACCAGCACCGTCAGCGGGGAGGCCGAGCTGCCGGCGGAGTCCGTCGCCGCCTCGTCGCGAAAGTCGTCGTCGCTCGGCATCTGCGCGGTCCGTGGTGGGCGTCAGGGGAAGTGACGGGAGGGTAGCCGATGGCGGGCGTCGGCGTCACGCCCCGTGCGATACTCGCCGGCGTTTCACCACCGACCGGACACGCTTTCATGGCCATGACGCTCGGCGTCGTGATGGACCCGATCGAGTCCGTCGCACCCTACAAGGACACCACGTTCGCGATGCTGCTCGCCGCCCAGGCGCGCGGCTGGACGCTGCACGAGATCGCGCAGGAGGATCTCTTCCTGTCGGCGGGTCGCGTGCACGCGAAGCGTCGGCGCGTCCGCGTGTTCGACGACGACGCGCACTGGTTCGAGGCGGAGGAGCCTGTCGAGGCGCCACTCGCCGAGCACGATATCGTGCTGATGCGGAAGGACCCGCCGTTCGACATGCACTATATCTACACGACCTACCTGCTCGGCCGGGCCGAGGCCGAGGGCGTGCTCGTCTCGAACCGGCCATCGAGCCTTCGCGACGTGAACGAAAAGCTCTCGACCGCCTGGTTTCCGGAGCTCTGCCCGCCCACGCTCGTCACCGCGGATCCGGCGCGGCTCAAGCGCTTCGTCGCCGAGCACGGCGACGCGATCGTCAAGCCGCTCGACGGCATGGGCGGCAGCGGCATCTTCAGACTTCGTCCCGACGACCCGAACCTGAACATCGTGCTCGAGCAGTCGACGATGGACGGGCGTCTGCAGATCATGGCGCAGCGCTACGTGCCCGAGATCCGCGACGGCGACAAGCGCGTGCTGGTGGTCGCGGGCGTCGCGGTCGATCACGCGCTGGCGCGGGTACCCGCGCAGGGCGAGACGCGCGGCAACCTGGCCGCGGGCGGTCGCGGCGTGCCCGTGCCGCTCGGGGACGGTGAGCGACGGATCGTCGACACCGTCGCACCGATGCTGCTGGAACGCGGGCTCCTGTTCGTCGGCCTGGACGTGATCGGCGACTGCCTGACGGAGATCAACGTCACCAGTCCCACCTGCGCCCGGGAACTCGACGCCAGCGACGCCGTGGCCGCCGGGGAGAACCCGCGCACCAGCGTTCCGGCCATCGCCGCACGCTACCTGGACGCACTGGAGCGCGAACGCGGCTGATTCAAGGCAATCGTGACATCGAACCCGGCAAACGCCCGTCGGCCGACCGGCTGACCTAGACTCCGCCTCTACGGAAGACGTGTTCCCGGCCGGGCCTGGCCCGTCCTCTGCATCGTCGGGCGTTGGCGTGACGCGCGCCCGGCGAGCGGGTGCTCGCCCGCGCCCGACGCCTTCTCGCACGAGAGCTTGATACCGTGGCGACCGACACTCACAAGCCGGAGTTCCTGACGATCGCGCTGTTCGTCGCGGCCGCCGCCCATGCGCTGGTCATCCTCGGCGTCAGCTTCAGCCCCTTGCTCGAGGAGATGCGCACGCCGCCCGCGCTCGAGGTCATCCTCGTACAGCAACGTGACCGCGAGGCGCCGGTCGAGGCGGAATACCTCGCGCAGTCGAGCCAGGACGGCGGCGGCCGGAGCGACGAGAATGCCCGCCCGTCCGCACCGTTCGCCAGCATGCAGGATCTGGACACCGACGGCGTCGCCCCCAACCCGGTGCTCGCCGGTGCGCCGGCGTCGGTCGAGGCGGCGAACGAGGAGATCCTGACCTCGGTGTACTCCGAGACGTCGGTTGCCAGCGACGCGAAAGAGGAGGAGATCGACGACCCGGACCTGCCCGAGGCGACGGTGCTGGTCGAGCAGAACCTCGACATCGCGCGGCTCCAGGCGGAAATCGATCGCCAGCAGGAGGAATTCGCCAAGCGCCCGAAGATCAAGACCGTGAACGCGCGCACCACAGAGTCGAGTTCGGCCGAGTACATGTACCGCTGGGTCGAGCAGGTCGAGCGGGTCGGCAACCTCAACTATCCCGATGAGGCGCGGCGCCGGCAGCTCGCCGGTGCGCTGGTGTTGATCGTCGGCATACACAAGAACGGCGAGATCGAGAGCGTGACGGTCGACGAGTCCTCCGGCCACCGGGTGCTCGATGACGCCGCGAGGCGCATCGTCGAACTGGCCGGTCCCTTCGACCCGATGACCGGCAAGCTCGCCGCCGAGACCGACATCCTCTACATCGTGAGAACATGGGAGTTCAAGAGCGGCGACGAGATCGTCAGCTACTGACCACGCCGCCGCCGCTGCTCCCCATCGCATGGATCTGACTCACCACTTCCTCATCGCGATGCCGCTGCTCGAGGAGGAGCACTTCCGCCGCTCGCTCGTCTACGTGCTCGATCACGGCGAGCACGGCGCATTCGGCGTGGTCGTCAACCACGCCCTCGGCATGCCCCTCGGCGAGGTCCTCGCGCAGCTCGAGATCGTCACCGACGACCCCGTCATCAACGCGACCGGCGTGCTGCGCGGCGGCCCGGTCGACCCGGGTCACGGCCTGGTGCTGCATCCGCCGGGCCCGAACTTCGAGTCCACGCGGGACTTCGCGGGGGGTGTCTCGCTGTCGAGTTCGCGCGACGTGCTCGAGGCGCTCGCGGCCGGGGACGAGCCGAGCATCTACCTGGTGCTGCTCGGGCACGCGGGCTGGGCTCCCGGACAGCTCGAGAGCGAGGTCGCCGACAACGCCTGGCTCAGCTGCGAGGCCGAGACGCCGGTCCTCTTCGACACGCCGCTCGAGCGGCGACGCGAGGCGGCCGGTCGTCTGATGGGCTTCGACCCGGACCGCATGTCGCCGGAGGCCGGACATGCCTGAGGACGACGCCCCGCGCGACGCGACGCTGCTCGCGTTCGACTACGGCACGCGTCGCATCGGACTGGCCGTCGGCGAACGTCGGCTGGGCCATGCCCGTCCGCTCGACGTCGTCGCGAACGTGAACGGCACGCCCGACTGGGCCGCATTGGACGCGCGGGTGGCCGAGTGGCGACCGCACGCCTTCGTCATCGGCTGGCCACTCGACGCGAGCGGCGCGGAGCAGGCGATGAATGCCCATGTGCGCGGCTTCGTGAAGCGGCTCGTCAGGCGCTACGGCTGCCCGGTGCATGCCGTCGACGAACGCTACAGCTCGGTCGCGGCGGCCGAGCGCCTGAGCGAGTCCCGACGCGACGGGCGCCGCGCCCGTCGCACGACGCATGCCGATGTGGACACGCACGCAGCCGCCCTGATCCTCGAGGACTGGTTCGAGACGGAGACGGACCCGTTCGTGGCAGAACCGCTACCTGCCAGGGGCGAGCCGAACACATGATCCTTCACGACAGCGAGCCGGTACGCGACTGGCTCGACGCGATGGCCGCCGCCCTGCGACCGCTCGTCGCCGCCGATCCGGGCATCGGTCTCGTCGGCATCCGCCGGGGCGGAGTCGATGTCGCCCGCCACCTGCACGCCGCACTCGGCATCGAGCTGCCGCTCGCCGAACTGGATGTCGCCTTCTACCGCGACGACTTCGATCGCGTCGGTCTGCACCCGGTGGTCGGGCCCTCGGACGTGCCGTTCGACCTCGACGACCGCCACCTCGTGCTGGTCGACGACGTGCTCGGCACCGGACGAACGGTACGCGCCGCCATGAACGAACTGTTCGACCACGGTCGCCCGGCCCGCATCACGCTCGCCGTGCTGGTGGAACGCCGCGGCCACGAACTGCCGATACGCGCGGACGTCGTCGGTCGGGAGATCGACGCCCGCGATGACGAATACGTCGAACTCGACGCGGCGACGATGACGGTGCGGGTCGGACGGCGCGACGAACTGTCGGCCGTGACGAGTCCATGAGCCTGCGCGACCCCCAGCTCGGTCCGGACGGCACGCTCCGCCATCTGCTCGATCTCGACCGCCTCGACGCGGCGATGTTGACCCGGATACTCGACACGGCAGAGGGTTTCACCGGCGTCAACGACCGCTCGATCCGCAAGGTGCCGCTGCTGCGCGGCAAGACCGTCGCCAACCTCTTCTTCGAGAACAGCACGCGCACCCGCACAGCCTTCGAGCTCGCGGCGACGCGACTCTCGGCCGACATCCTGAACGTCGATCTGGTGACCAGCTCGACCACGAAGGGGGAATCCCTGCTCGACACGCTGCGCGTGCTCGAGGCCCTGCAGTGCGATCTCTTCGTCGTGCGGCACGGGGATGCGGGCGCCGCGCACTTCATCGCCCGCCAGGTGGACGAGGCTATCGTCGTGGTCAACGGCGGCGACGGCCGGCACGGGCACCCGACGCAGGGACTGCTCGACATGTTCACGATCCGGCGTCACAAGCGGCGCTTCGAAGACCTCGTCGTGGTGGTCGTCGGCGACATCCGGCACTCGCGGGTCGCCCGATCGGACATCGCCGCACTGGTCACGCTGGGCGTCGCCGAGGTGCGCGTCGCCGGCCCCCGCACCCTGCTGCCGGCCGAGGTCGAGTCGCTCGGCGTGCGGGTGTTCGACGATCTGGATACCGCCCTCGTCGACGCCGACGTCATCATGGGACTGCGACTGCAGAAGGAGCGCATGAGCGGCGCGACGGTGCCGAGCGGCGCCGAGTTCTACCGCACCTTCGGCCTCTCGCCGGAGCGGCTGTCGTTGGCGAAACCCGACGCGCTGGTCATGCACCCGGGACCCACCAATCGCGGGGTCGAGATCGCCGCCAGCGTGGCGGACGGCCCCCAATCGGTGATCCTCGAGCAGGTGACCTGGGGGATCGCGATT
>Ga0114956_1002237_pt1 | contig 15250 bp, 8 predicted proteins | sample MaitaG_FD_87304 | JGI IMG/M metagenome (GOLD analysis project Ga0114956, IMG submission 87304) | Marine algal microbial communities from Maine, USA - Maine_Asex2 metaG | ecosystem: Host-associated > Algae > Red algae > Unclassified | place: Maine, USA | collected 2015-01-05 | reverse complement strand
GTCATCGACGAACAGCTGCTTGGGCCAGGTGCTCGTCAACGTGCCAGGGATGAGTGCATCTTGGGCTACGGGATCGGGGATGAGGTCGTCGACGCGGCTTGGCGAAATTGCGTTCTCGAGTACGGGATCGTCGGAACCAGGGGTCGGTTCGGTTTCTGGCTCTGATGGCGGCTCGGGTGCTGGCGTTGGGTCGGGTGCTGGCGTTGGCTCGGGTGCTGGCGTTGGGTCGGGTGCTGGCGTTGGGTCAGGATCTGGCGTTGGGTCGGGTGCTGGCGTCGGGTCAGGATCTGATGTCGGTTCGGGATCGGGCGGTGGAGTTGGCGTCGGCGCGGGTGCTGGGGTTGGCACGGCGGTGGCGGGTGCACTGGTCGCAGCGGCCGCCGAGGTTGGCACGGCGGTGGCGGGTGCGTTGGGGCCAAGAGGCCCGATGATGATGAGCTCGCCGTCCTCGAACGGAATCAAACCTGGTGTAGGAACTGGTTCTGGCGCTGACGTTGCGCTGGCCGACGGGGTTTGCGCGATCGGCGTTCGGCTCACCTCGACGTCGCATTTCTCGCCGGAACGCAGACCATCGCTGCCAACCGCGAAGAATGCAAAGCTCCGCGTTCCAGCCAGCTCGAAGGTCCATTTGGCCGTGTCACCCTCTTGTTCTGTGCCGTCGGGAAATCGCCAGAACTCGCGAACGACGGTGCCGCCCGGATCGCTCGATGAGCCCGAGACAGTCACGGTTTGACCTACCGCCGCGGTGGCAGGACAACTCGCCTTTACCAGGGGCGGCGACGGAGCGGGCGCGTCTTGTTGGGCGCCCACCGGTGCTGCGAAAACACTTGAGAGCGCGCTTGCAGCGATCAGACCACCTAACGCGAACCGCCGCAGTCGTGGCGCGCGGCCTCGCCGCTGCTGCCTGATGGTTTGATTGTGACGCCGGTTGTTCACGATGTTTCTCACTGCCACCCGCCCGCCTGCGGACCCCCAGATGGTAGACGTGGCTCACTCGACGCCGGACAACTTCTCGTATTCGGCGTCAAAGGCCGGCGTGCACAGAAATGCTGATCGTGGTTCTGCAAGCGGTTCAGGTATCCGCGAGACTGCGAAGATGAGCATGCTTGATGACGTACTCGAAGCTGGAGTAGCACGGGGCGCCGCCCCTGGCGCGGTGGCGGTCACGGTCGATGCGAGTGGCGAGACCTGGCTCGGCGCAGCCGGTGAACGCCAGATCGGTAGCGGTGTCGAGATGACGACCGACACCGTCGGTGCGATCTTCTCGATGACCAAGGCGATCACCGGTGCCGCAGCGATGCAGCTCGTCGAGCAGGGTCGCATCGACCTCGACGCTCCTGCCGGCGACACGCTGGCTGACCTCGCGAACCCCCAGGTGCTCGATGGCTTCGACAGCGAGGGGCAACCAATCACCCGCCCGGCCAAGGGAGATGTCACGCTGCGTAACCTGTTGACCCACACGTCGGGCTATGTCTATGACATCTGGAACGCCGATATGGCTAAGTGGTACGAGGCCACCGAGACGCCATCGTTGTTCTCGCTGATGAAGGTTGCGCTTCGCACGCCTCTGGCGTTCGACCCCGGCACCCGCTGGCAGTACGGCATTGGTATTGACTGGGCTGGCCTGATCATCGAAGAAGTCTCGGGCATGACGCTCGGCGAGTATTTCGCCGAACACCTCACGGGCCCGCTCGCCATGCACGACACGACGTTTGCGCCATCCGACGAGATGGTGGGTCGTATGTCGGCGATGCACGCTCGCTTGCCCGATGGCTCGTTGCAGCCAATGGAGCTTCCACCGCCTGAGGCGCCCGAGTTTGAAATGGGCGGTGGCGGGCTGGTCTCGACGATGAGCGATTACGGCCGATTCATGCGCATGATCTTGAACGACGGCGAGCTCGACGGTGTGCGGGTGCTCAAAGCTGAGACCGTGCAGACAATGTCGCAAAACCACATCGGCGATCTTCGAGTCAGCGAACTCCTAAGCGCGGCGCCGCCGTACTCGAATAACGCTGAGCTGTTCCCGGGCGAAGATAAGTCGTGGGGCCTTACGTTTCAGCGTCACGAAGAGGCCGGCAACACCGGCCGCCCAGCGGGCACGCTTACGTGGGCCGGGCTTGCCAATAGTTACTTCTTCATCGACCGCACCAACGCCATCGCGGGTGCGTACATGTCACAGATCTTGCCGTTTGCCGACGAGGGTTCGATCAACCTCTACTACGACTTCGAAAGGGCGGTCTACGCCGGCGGCTGAGCGATCGCCGAGTTACTGCTGTTCAAGGGCCTTGTTTCGCGCAACGCTCGAGCCTGCGGCGGTCTGGGAGCCAAGTTTGCGAAGTGTCGCATCGAGACGGGCCGGGTTATCGGCCTGCTCGTCAATATCGACTTGTGGCGATCGTTGGTCAGCTCAGAGTTCGAATGCGAGCGCGACTTCGAGTTCGGCATCGAGTGCGTCGGTCGCCGTCGACTCAAACAGTTGTCCGTCAAAGCGTTTCAGCTCGCGCACAAAAGCCGTCTGGTTGACGACTTCAACCAGCAGAAACAGCAGGTTCTCGCCGGGGTTGATGCGCTCACCCATGGCTTTCATATGGTCGTCGTCGATGCCGATGTCGCGCAGTTTGCCCCACAGCCCGCCGGCGGCTGCGCCGAGAGCTCCTCCGGCGATCATGCCGATGGGCCCGCCGATGATGCCGATAAGGCTGCCGTACAACCCACCCGCTGACGCCCCTTGGCCGGGGTTGACGTCTTTGCTCTGTACGAGCCGAATACGACCGTTGTCGTCTTTGTCGACCACGGCCGCGTCTTCGATCTTGAGAACCTCGTCGCCCGCGATGCGAACCATTGCCAAGAGACACTCTTGGGCCTTCAACGAATGGTCGAAGCGAATCGCGATCAGGGTCTCAGTTGTCTCTGCCATGAGTCCGAACGTAGCGCAAGGTCGCCTTGACCCGGTCGCATACGATTGCCGAGTGAATAGCTCAACCGCCGAACGGCCGCTCGTCATCTACACCCTCGTTCATCGGTGGATCCAACAGGTCGTGCACGAGGTCTGCCCACCCGAGTTCGATGTGGCGTTTCTCGACCTGAGCGATGACGCGGCGTGCCGCGAATTGCTGCCCCAGGCCGACTTCGTGGTGTGTCTGACGCTGACGGCTGATCAAGCCAGCATGCTCACTCGCTGTCAACTCGTGATGCACAACGGCGTCGGCTATGACGGCATTGCGATCGACGTGCTCGCCGAAGCGGGCATTCCCGTGGCGGTCACTCCTGCGATGACACCCGAGGGTGTCGCTGAGCATGTGTTCATGATGGTGCTCGCGCTCTCGAGACAATTGCCAGCAGTGCAGCACAGCATGCGTTCGGGCGAGTGGAACATGTTGGGCTGGCGCCAAGGCTCGCACAACATTGCCTACAAGACGATGGGCATCGTTGGTTTAGGTCGCATCGGCAAGCGGGTAGCGCACCTCGCTCACGCGTTCGGATGTTCGGTTCTGTACACCGACGTCGTCGAGACGGACCCCGAAGTTGAAGCCAGCTATGCGCTGACTCGGGTGAGCCTCGATGAGCTGCTCGCGGCCAGCGACATTGTGACCGTGCACGTGCCGCTCACTGATCAGACCTTCAAAATGATCAGCGCCGATCGGCTAGCGGCAATGAAGCAGGGTGCAATCTTTATCAATGCGAGTCGAGGGCCCGTGGCCGACCTTGACGCGGTGTGCAACGCAGTTGAGTCGGGCCACCTCTTGGGCGCCGGCATCGACGTCTTTGACCCCGAACCGCCTGCATCTGACCATCCGATCCTGCAGCTTCAAAATGTGATCTGCACCCCGCACATCGCGAGTGGCACGGTCGAGCGACAATACGCGATCAACCGCGCTCAGTTCGCGAACTGCCAACGGGTGCTGGCGGGCGACCTGCCACTCGATCAGATCGTGTAACCGGGGTCGGCTCACGAGAGCGGTCGGTGGCGTTCGTCGGTCGGCTATCGAGCACGTGAAAGATCACGATCGCGCCGAGCGCGACGGCGCCCATGAGTACAAGGGCGGTGCGTAGGCCGATCACTTCGGCCAGGGCACCGAGCGGAAGCGCAGCGATGCCGAAGCCCGCGAACGACAGTTGCATGAGCGACTGCACCCTTCCTTGCATTTCATCGTCGCAGGCGGTTAGTGCCAGCGTGTTCGACATCGACTGGAAGGCAGTGGTGAATGCACCGATGCCGATCGTCACGGCGAAGGCCAAGATGATCGTCGGCGCGAGACCTAACAACATCACCCCGATACCGAACCCGATACCTGATCCAACCATGATGCGCTTGCCGTCGGGGCCGTCGGCACGGGCTGCGAGCGGAAGCGACACGGCGAGCGCACCGACCGCGCTGGCCGAGCTCATGATTCCGACCCATGTCTCGCTGAGTCCAAAGATGCCTTCGACCAGGGCTGGGATGAACGCGACGTAGTTGAAGCCGAACATGATTACAAAGAACGACCCCACGACGATGCGGCGTAGTGACCTAAACGAATTCACGTACCGGACGCCAGCCGCTATTTCGGTCAACGGGTTGCGTCTCGACGAGTTGGTGGCTTCACGATGGGGCAGTCGCCATATCATTACGAGCGACACCGCCGACATGATTGTCGAGAGCACGTACGCGCCGCCGATTCCGATGAGGGCAATGCCGGCGAGAATGCCTGCTAAAGCCGGAGCGAATACTCGAGTTGCGTTCATCGACAGCAGCGACAGGGTGATTGCATTACCAAGTTGATCGCGACCGACGAGTTCTGCGGCCATTGCGACCCGGGCTGGCCCGTAGAACGCGAACGCCAAACCCTGACACATGCCGGCGAACAACACCATCCAATACGCGATGACATCGGTGAGTACGGCGACCGACATGAACGCTGCCGCAGCAAAGATGAGCCCTTGACCGAGCAGCAGCACAGTTCGTTTCGCGAAACGATCGGCGACTACACCACCGAAGGGCGTCGTGATCAGCATCGTGAGCCCGAACACCATGTAGACCAGACCGAGTGCGCTTTCTCGCTCGGTGAGGTCCCACGCAAGCAGACCGCGCAGCACAAACTGGCCCTGCACTGACATGAACGAGAACACACCCGCCCACCAGAGTGTGCGGTACTCGGGGATCTGCAGTGACGAGAGCGCTGCACCACCACGAGCACCGTTCGCGGTTCGACGGAGTTTCACGACCTACGACGCTAACGGCTAGCCCGGCTATGACCCTGATCGTAGAGCGAGTGAGCCAGAGCTTGCGTGTGCGTTCAGCGGCTCAGCTTGGCGACCAGGCCCGATGATCGGGTTGATCTGCGGGCGATCGTCGAACGCAGCACCTGCTCGCTCGCAATCACGGTGAGTCTGGAACGGGCGCGGGTCAGGCCGGTGTAGAGCAGTTCACGAGTGTGGATACGGGTTTCGTTACCCAGGCTGACGATGGCGTGGTCGAACTCAGATCCCTGGCTCTTGTGGATGGTCATGGCCCACCAGGTGCTGACCTCACCGAGCTGTTGGGTTGCGAACGTTCCGGTTCCCGGGAACCACGCCTCGGCACCCAGGCAAATACCTGTGTCGCCGTTGAGCAGCCCGGTGATGTAGTTGTTCTCGGTCACAAGCAGTGGTCGACCCGGGTACCACAGCCGAGGCCGCAGGGTGGGGAAAAGTTGAGACTCGATGCGTCGCCCCCAGGTGTCGGCGCCCATCGCCCCGCTTCGGGTGGCGGTCAGTACCTTGACCCGGTCGAGCAGTTCGCGACAAAGACGCTCATCGAGTTCGTCGGCCGTGGCGGCGTCGATGAGATCGTCTGCATGGCGAGTGAGCTCACCGTGAAGCAGATCGCGGGTGATCTCGAGTTCGTCGGCGACCGATTCGCAGTTCGACGTATCGATCCAATCGACCGCAGTGTCGGGGGCCCGCAGTACGTCGATGGCCGCATCAACATCGCCCCGGTTCACTGCCCCGAAGAGCTCGTCGAACGCCTCTATCGATCGGTGGTTCACGTTGAGCTCGGCGATATGGGGCGCCAGCGTCGGTGCCTGCACCAGGTCGTCAAGAACAGCACCTGCTTCGACTGAGGCCAACTGGCGAGGGTCGCCAACCAGGATCAGCCGGGCGTCATGGCGCAGTGCCCGAAGTAGATCTGCCATCAACGGCAGCGAGATCATCGAGGCTTCGTCGACGATAACCACATCGTGCGGAAGCCGATTTTCGCTGTGACGGCGAGGGTCGCGGCCGGGGCGAAGCCCGAGCAGCCGGTGCAGGGTCGCGGCGTCTACCTGAGCGACCCGTGAGGCAACGGTGTCGTCAAGCCCCTGAGCAGACTCGGTCACCGCCTCGCGCATTCGCATCGCGGCTTTGCCAGTAGGTGCGGCGAGCGCTATGTCGAGCTCGGGATCGGCTGTCCACAGCGCCGAAATGATGCGAGCGAGTGTCCAAGTTTTGCCGGTTCCTGGGCCACCCGTTAGCACGGTCAAGCGAGATTCGAGCGCTTGGCGGCATGCTTGGCGCGGCCCGTTGGCTGGATCACGGTCGACCGTCGGAAAGAGTGATTCGATGGTCGATGTGTCGAGCTTGAGCGCGGCCGGTTCGAGTCGCTCGAGTAGTCGATCTGCAATCGCGAGTTCGTCGAGATGGAAGCGCCGCAGGAAGAGTCGATCGTGGTCGACGATGAGCGGCCGGCGGTGTTGGTTGATGTCGGTTGCGACCAACGCGCTGTTAGCGATCGCAGATCGCCACTCCGCGTCGCTCGGCAGTGTTATTTGGTCGGCCTCGTCGGTATCGGTGTTCGCGAGGGCGGGGTCTGCAACGGCGGTGTCTGCCAGGGAGAGGGCCAGCCGGTCGGCTAGCCCATCGAGGGCAATGCAGCTATCACCGTCGATGACCGCTTGCACGGTGAGTGCCCCGAGAGCTTGCAACTCGACGGCTTCGGCGCCCAGAACCTGCGTTGCGAAACGGCGAGCTGCACCCTCGACGAGTCCGTGCGTGTCGAGCATCTCGACGAGTGTTCTTGCGCGTTGGTTGTGAGCGACTGCGCGCTGTGGTGCCGCTCTCGGTGCAGGCGGCGTAGTGGCCGCGTCGTAGTCACCGGCATCGAACAGTGTCATGGCGACGGCCGTGCTTCGAGCTGTGTTGTGCCAAGCAGCATTGGCTCGAGCAAGAGTTCGTCGGCGGCTTCGATCAGATCGGTCGATGGCCGCCAACTGAACACACCGTGTGGTTCGGCGTTGGTCAGCGCGCCGGTCATTCCCCTGACAAAGAGGTAGAGGGCAGGCCCAAGGTGCGTGTCTGGCTCGTAGCTAGCGAGTCGCAGCTTCAAGAATCGATTTGTCGCAATGAGATAGAGCAGCGCCTGCATCAGATAGTGGCCGTGCAGCATCTCGGCCCCGAGCCGGTCAGGGGCATACACCGAATCGCTCAGGGGCTCGGGCCATACCGCGATCCGATTCGATTTGTAGTCGGCGACGATGTATTGCGAGGTCCCATCGACCGCTCGGCGAAAGAGCAGATCGATCGAACCGGTGAGGAAGCCGCCGAGGCGTCGAACTTCGCCCGGCGTGGCAAGTTGCAGTGCCCATTTGCGAACGAGATCAGCGTGCGGATCGAGGTCGCTGGTGTGATTGCGCAGCAGGTCGCCTAGCGCCGGCAGCGTCGCTGCATGGTCGGGTCCGGTACGCAGCGGAAGATCGAACTGCATTTCGTCAATCCGGTCGCTGAGTGTCACTTCGGCGAGCGCGACGCCGTCAACTGTGGAGCCCAACGGTGTCGCCAAAACTGCATCGATTCCGCTGACGATGCGCGGGTGTAGCTCAACTTCGAGATCGGGAAATTGCAGCGCAACCTGTTGATCGATGCACGTCAGCCGGTCGACGGTCGCGGCGGCAAAGTCGACGTTTTCGAAGACCGAGTGCAACCGAGTGCCGGCATCCTTGCCCGCTGGCAGTTCTGCCAGCGCGACGTCGTCACCGGTCACGGCTGGCAGTGCGTCGAGCGCCTCATCGGGGCTTTCGTCGACGCTGCCCGAGTCTTCGGGTTGATCGGGGTCGGCGGGCGAATGGCGATGGCGATGGTCGTAGGGGAACGCGACGCCGGAGATCTGCGAAAACGAGAGTCGTTCGGCGGTGCGGTCAAACACCCGTCCGGTCTTGGCATGGGCCAGTGTCTCGACCCTGGGAGCTTTGCTGCGTGGATTGGGTTCGGGGGCGACCGCTGGTTCCCGCTCACCAATGGGTGTGAGGCTCACCAGGTTGGGCGCCGCGGCCGCCAGCGCCTCGAGTGCGCTTGGTGTTGTACCGGGGACTCCGAGCTGAGCGGCCCGTTGCATCATCAACTCATCGATGCCGTTCTTCGGGTCATCGACCTTGTCCTTTTCGCTCGCGGCCGGCCACCAAATCGCAAGTCGGCGCACGGGTCGCGTGACTGCCACGTACGCAAGTCGTGCTGACTCGCCGAGGTCCTCGTTGCGCGCTGCCTGCCACGCGTCGGGGGCGTAGTCCTTGGTCGAAAAGTTGAGTACCGGGGTGTCGCCATCGATGTAGTTGTACGGAGATCGCACTGACATCGAGGTCCACAGCGTGGGGCAGCACACCATCTCAAACTCGAGCCCCTTTGCTGCATGCACTGACATGACACGGACCACGTCTTCGTCGGTCTCGGTGTCGAGGCGCATCTTCGTGAGCTCGTTCGCGTAGTCGACATCGTCGGGGTCGGTAAAGACGAGTTCGTCGAGTGCTTGGCGCGCGGCGCGAGGGCTGATCGGTTCACCACCTGCCGCGGTGTGCAACAGCTCTCCCAGGTGCAAAACGTCGACGAGGGAACGCTCGCCGTTGGGTTGTGAGGCAAAGTGCAGTGAGCGCCGATCAGTGCGCAACAATCGTTGCACCAGATGAGTTACGCCGAACCGCTCCAAGGTCAGAGCGAGTTCGAGCAGGCGAGTCTGGACATCGCGAATGCGCTCGTCATCGAGCAGATCGGCCGTCGTCAGATTAAAGAACGGCGTAAGCGCGACGGCTTTCGCTCGCCCGGTGTCGCTCGGCCGTTCGAGCGCCCAAAACAGCGACCGCCACCAGCCGACCGCATTGGAGCCCAGCACGGTTTCGCCACGGGTTACAACGGCGGGAATGTTTAACTTTTTGAGCGCACGCAGAATCTGCGGGCCGTGCTCGTGGGCTCGGTAGAGCACCGCGACGTCTCGATAGCGAATCGGGGTCTCACTCGTCGCGCTGCCCTCAACCGTTTGAGCGATGAGTTGTGCCATGTCGTGCGCGATGGCTCCGCGAGCCTCGGCGACGCCAAGCGTTGGGTCAACGGTTCGCACGGCGATGGGCACATGGTCATCGTCGTCGACGCGACCCGACGCTGCAACGGACTGGTAGACGATGCCGTCACCGAACGTGGTGCCCTCGAAGAGGTGATTCAGGGCGTCGACCATTGACGCGGTTGAGCGCCAGTTCGTTCCGAGCGTGTCGACGGTATCGGCGGTCTGGGTCGCCGCTTGGTAGGTCGTGATGTTGCCCCCACGAAAGCGATAGATCGCCTGCTTGGGATCGCCGACCGCAATCAGCGCCGGGGCGGCTCGTGTGCCGCTGGGGGTTGCGATTGCAGACAACATCTTCCACTGAACTGGATCGGTGTCTTGAAACTCGTCGACGAGCACAAGTCGGAAGCGCTGTTGTAGCTGGTCACGGATCTCGGGCGACTCGACGAGGGTCGCGGCCTGCACGAGCAGATCGTTGAAGCCAAGTTCAGAGGTGGCATCGAGGTGGTCGGTGATCTCGCTGAGCGAATCGCCCACGATTTGCGAGGCAATCAGGCTCTTTTGCATCGCTGCAATTGCCTTGCGAACCTTTTCAGTTGGGTCCTTCGAGGTGCGCGACGACATCAGCGTCAGGTCCTCGAGGCCAGCGCGGTCCCATAGGGATTGAATTTCTTTGGCTTCGTCACTCTCGAGATCGTCGGGCTGACCACCTATTCCTTCGAGTAGCGCCAGAGCCCGGGTCAGCGCCTGCAGTCGGGCTTGGCCTTCGTCGGAGTTCGGCTCAATTCGTATACCCGGCTGGTTGCGCCCCTTACGCAAGCCGCTGACGACCGTCGAGGCGCCCGGTAGCGAGCTCGACTCGCCGGACTCGGCCTGGGTCACGGCGATCTCGGTCAAGTTGTTTGCGATCACCGCTGTCTCAAGGTCTGAGAGATCTGAGCGCAAGGTTAGGTCAGGGTTGCTGGCCAGCCCGGCTCCAGCGATCAGCTGTTGGCTGAACCCGTGAATCGTCGAGATGCTCGCCTCATCGAGTGACTGCAGTGCCTGCTCGAGGGCAACGATGAGCTGGTCGGGGTTACCGCTGGCTAGCAGGTGTTTGCCATAGTCATCGCCGTCTGCAGATTGCGCGAGTCCGTCTTGTCCGCCACGTAGCGCGATCATCAGATCGGTCAGTCGTTGTCGCACACGATGGCGCAGTTCGCCGGCCGCTTCGTTCGTGAAGGTAACCAACAAGATCTCGCCGGGCGAGATGTCGGTTTCAAGCAGATAGCGAACGGTCAGCGTGGCGAGGGCGTACGTCTTGCCGGTTCCCGCACTCGCTTCGATGAGGTGGGTGCCAGTGGTCGGCACTAAAGCACCGAAGTCGGTCAGCGACCTGGGCGCGGTCTCGGCGGTCATATCGTCGGCGGTCATACGGTCTCGGCGGTCATGTCGTCTCGGCCGTTGCCTCGATGTGGGCCCACAACTCGTCAGCTGCGTCGACGGCACCGATGTCGCCGAGTGCGTCGAAGCTGAGCCCAGGCAGCAACGTCGCGACCGCGGGCCTGGTCGAGTCGCCAAAAGTGGCGCCACCGAATCCCTTTTTCGACCAGCTATCAGAGGCCTTCTTTGCATGACCACCCGAGCTACGCAGGTGCAGAGAGGTTTCACGGAAGAGGGGTACGAGCCCACAGCGGGCTCGGTGGTGGTGCTCGACCAGATAGGTGAGTGCGCCAGCGATCGCGGTCGAGTCGGATGCAATAGGGTCGACGGTGCACGTAAAGGTCTCAACCTTCTTGCCCGAGCGCGACAGCATGATGCCGGTCACCGGCGTCGCCGTATGCGATGCCAGCAGCAGCACGCGGGCCCACAGATTGACTTCGTCGGCACCCTTGCGTCGCGAATAGGAGATCCGAACCAGGCCGTCGGCTTTCGTTTCGACGCTGCCAAAGATCTCTGTTGAGGTGCCCGCATGAAGATGATCGATCCGGATCGGACGCTCGCGGGGTTGAGTCAGCTCGTCGATGCCGTGGCCTGCGTATGCAAAGAGTTTTTCGGCTTCGGCGATCAGCAGTGCCGTGAGCGCGTCGAGGTCTTCGACCTGTTGCACACCCAGAGCACCCGGAGCGAGTCGCCCCGCGCGTCGCATCTCATCAGCCCAATCGCCAACGGTTTGACCCCGCAGGCGAGCCTCGAGCAATTCATTGCCGAGAGCCCACTTTTCCAAACCATCGTGAACGACCGGCAGCACATCAGCGGGCAGCCTGTGCTCGGGGGGCAGAGAGAGGCCAAGGGTGTCGCGAGCGTGGAAGCTGATCGGGTCGGTGATCGCCGCGACGAGGTCGGCGACCGAGATGGCGCGCTGACGATCGAGGTCGAGCGGCGCCGCAAGCTGCGGCGCAGGATCATCGTGTTCGTCACGCAGTGCCTGTTGGAAGCCGAGCGCGAGATCATCAAATGATCGAGGCGACGCAGCATCAAAGTTCGACGCCGTGTGGGCGTGGCGAGTGTGTGAGGTGATGCCGTCTTCGGGTCTGGCAGCGCCCGCCGCCGCAGTCCAACACGCCAAGAGTTCTTGGAGCGAGATCGACGGTGCGACTGCGGCGTTGGTGTGCACATCGTGATTCGTAAAAGTCACGACAAGGTTGTCTTGTGCCGCAGCGACCGCCTCGAGAAGTTGTTGCTTCGCATCAGCGCGTCGGTCGCGGTCACCGGGCTGCGGCGCGGCTGCGATCAAATCGTCGCTTGTGCTCGTCGACCGCGCAATGGCGTCTTCGTCAAAGCCGAGGATGCACACCACTCGGTGCGGCACCCCTCGGAGCGCCGCGGGTTGGTCGACGACGATCGTGCCACGGCCAAAGGTGCGTCGACCGCTCGGCGTCGCAATCGACTCGGCGAACGCCGAGGCCGCATCGGCCAGGTCGAGCATCGTCTCGTCGTCGCTCAACAACGCCATGCGGTCGAGCACCCGATCGAGGCGGGTGTCTTGCCATTGATCATCGGCTTCGACTGCCAGGAAGAACGCTCGAGCGTCGCGGAGGCGTTGTAGCCATTCGGCCATGGGAGCCGGGGTGGTTCGCCAGAGTTCTTCGATGCGGCGCAACTCGTCGGCGAAGTCGCCGAGCTCAGCCGCCATCTCGAATTGAGAGAGATCGAGGCGAATTGCCACGGCCCCTGATGCGGTGACCTCGCTTCCGTGGTGAGCCATCGAAGCGATCAGCGCATCGCTCGATCGACGCAGGGTGTGATCTTGGTAGTCGGTTGGCAGCTTCGAGTGTTCGGCCCGTTGCTTGGGGGTGAGCCCCCATCGCAGTGCGGTGCGATCGAGCCAGCCAAGCGCTTCGCCGTGGTCGAGGTCGTCGGCGAGACCAAATCGCAGCCGGACCGGCTCAAGCGTGAGAAATGACGCGAGCTCAGAATGGGTCACGCGACCGCTGACGAGCTTCAGCAGGGCGGTCGTGGCGTAGATCAGTGGTGTCGTGTCACCCATTGCGCCACGGTTGATGCTGTAGCGAAGCTCAGGTAGCGAGTCGACGCTGTTGGCTTCGTCATGGCTAGCCGGCGCGCCCCACGTCGCTTCGAGGATCGGGGCAAAGCGTGTGAGGTGTGGGCACAGCACCACGATGTCACTTTCGGTTAGTGCCTCGTTGTGCGTGAGCAGATGCAGCAAGGTGTCACGCAGCACTTCGACCTGGCGCTGGTAGCCCGAACATCCGTGAAATGAGACGCTGTCGTCGATTTGGGTGTCGCTGGCTGATGACAGTCGCTGGTTGTTGCGAATCGCGAGCTGCATGCGGGCCAACGTGGTGGTGCGGGTATCGGCCGGTTCGGCGATGGGCGCAAGCTTCGGCGCGACTGCAGCGAGCTGGCGGGCGCCGTCGAGCTCGGGTCGGTTCCAGGACGCGAGTAGGGGATGAGCGATATCGGGGGCCGCGCCGCTCATGACAGCGTGGTGTGCGCTTGGCGCTACGACCGGCGCATAAATGGTGACGTCACAGGTGTTCGCGAGTTCGGTCAAAACCTTGAGCAGCTCTGCTGACGGCGTGCTGAGACCAAAGAGACTGAGGCGCTCGGGAATCTGGGAAAGATCGCCGAGCCCTGCGAGCAGCCTGGCCATGAGATCGGCGGGGGAGCTGCCACTTTGGTCGGTGATCGCACGCCACAGCCGTGGTTGCCAGCGATGCGCGTCGGGTAGTTCTTCGCCGTCACCGCCGACGTCTTGGCCGTCTTGCCACAGTCTTGTCATGTCGAGTCGGTGCACGCGGTACCGATCGAAGAGGTCGCCGATGTAGCGAGCCCTCGACATCAGGTTTGAGGTTCCGCGGATGTCTCGCAGCCAGTCGCCTGGCTTGTCCTCGAGAGATCGGGCGATCGTGAACGCGCTAGCGATTAGTCTTTCCTTGGTCCAGGGATCAGGCTCGCCGGCCAAAATCTCGCTGCGAAGGTGTGAGGTGAATTCGCCGGGCAGCGTGAACGAAACGTTTGCGATGATCCCGAGCTGCGCAGCGAGTTGTTGCTCAAGCCAGCGCCGCAGCCCAACCGAAGGCACGATGATGTGCTCGGTCGCGAACGGGTCAGCGCTCGGCCCACCAATGTTCTCGGCGAGTGCGGTGCTGAGCGATGTGAGATCGCCAGCGGTGTGCAGCGTGACAGGCATGTGCAGGTTCGAAACTAACTGACCCGCGAACTCCGCGCACGGCAGGAAAACTAGGAATTCCTCTGGACAAATCGTGTGCCGCAGGCGTGAATGCCCGACGGCGCCAACATCAGGGGTCAGAACTAGATCAGAAGCGGATGATCTCGGCGCTCGTAGGTGGCGCCGGCACCTCGATAGTGTCGCGCACCTTTGAGCGGTTGGGCACTTCGATGGTGTCGCGCACCTTCGAGGGCGCGGGAAGCTTGGTTGTGCGTCGCCACCAGCCACGGTGGCGTGGATCCGGGGTTGCGGCGTTGTCCGAGGGTGCCATAGGTCTGACGTTGCCATGCCCGCCGACGTTGGTCTGTGAACTACTGCACAGATCGGGTCAGGCGCCTTCTGCGCCGTCGACGGCACTGCAACACCTAAGCGAAATTCGCGCGAGTTCCCGCGGGAACATCGCTGCGCTCAACCGACAGTCCGTAGAGGCGTCGCGGTTGGCGAGATTGTCACATGCTGGTGGGAGAATTTGGGTAGCAACTTCTTCTGAAATTGGGTGGTGTCTGGTGGTGTGTGGTGGTGTGTGATGTTGAGTTCGATGCGTCGATTCTCGATGCTGGGGTTGATGGTGGGGCGGCCGTGCCGCTTGAGGTGTTGGAGCGTCGGTTGACGACGTGGGCGGCTCGTATCGCGGCGGCCGAAGCGCAGTGGTTTGGGTGGTTGGGCGAGTATGACGCTCGTGAGGGTTGGGCTGAGTGGGGGTGTGTGAGTGCGGCGCATTGGTTGAGCTGGAAGTGCGGTATCGCTGGCTCAGCAGGCCGTGAGCGGGTGCGGGTGGCGCGGGCGTTGCGGGATCTGCCGGTGTTGTTCGCAGAGTTCGAGGCGGGGCGGTTGACGTATTCGAAGGTGCGGGCGGTGACTCGGGTGGCGAATGAGTTCAACGAGGTTGATGTGGTGTCGGTGGCGTTGTCGTCGACGGGCGCGCAGCTAGAACAGATTGTGCGGGCGATGAAACCGCAAGACGGTGAGACACAGAGCGATGCGGCGGCGTTCGCGGCGCGGTCGTGGACGAAGCGTCGTAATCATGACGGCACGACGACATACACGGTGCGGGTGCTTGACGGTGCTGCGGCGGTGATCGACAATCGGCTTGAGTCCGAGGTCGATGCGCTCATTGATGATGCGACTCCTGAGGGTGTCAAGCGGCGTGACACGATCGCGGAGCGTGGTGGTATCGCGGCGGTGCGTTCTGATGCTGGCGTGGCGTTGCTCACCGGCGCCGCTGGCGGTGCGGCTGCGGTTCCGGCCGAGGTGACCTTCGTCGTCGACGCCGACCAACACAACCAGCACCAGTGCTGCAATTGCGGCGCGTC
>Ga0114956_1002236_pt1 | contig 15251 bp, 13 predicted proteins | sample MaitaG_FD_87304 | JGI IMG/M metagenome (GOLD analysis project Ga0114956, IMG submission 87304) | Marine algal microbial communities from Maine, USA - Maine_Asex2 metaG | ecosystem: Host-associated > Algae > Red algae > Unclassified | place: Maine, USA | collected 2015-01-05 | reverse complement strand
CTACATTGATCGCCAGGGAGATCCCCTTCTGGAATTAACCTTTGCAAAATTTATCAAATCAGCAAGTCTGGACAGGCACATCAATAAGACAATTAAGCTTTATCGTCAGCGGAGGGATTTATTTGTCGAGTATCTCAGCGAATTGAGGGATTACTTCGAATTTGAAATCCCATCGGGAGGTATGGCCTTCTGGTTAACATTAAGAAATCCCTACCGCTGGGAAGAAGTAGCTGCCACTGCTCAAACATACAAATTGGACATCGGTGAGTGGCAGCGCTATGATTTGAATGGCGTGGGTCATAATGCCATTCGGTTGGGATTTGCCACGTTCGATGAAAAAGAAACGGAAGAGTTATTTACGAAATTGAGGAAAACGTTGGAGGCGCAAAAGATTCTAAACTAGCAAGACGTTTGATTTTGACATCAGTCACTTGACATGACACAGTAGTGATTAGCTCCCTATTCTTTGCATACCTAGGCATGATCACGCCACCCTACGCCCCCATCAATTAGTGCAATTATAATATTTCATGTTCCATTTGCACCATGATTAAACGTTTCATGGAAGCAAGACTAGAAAAGGCGCTCCAAAACAATGCTAGTGTTGCACTCTTGGGGGCCACGTCAGATTGGTAAAACCACCTTGGCGTTGCACATAAGAGCCATTCCCCTACAGAATTTATTAAATAAGCTTAGTTGACCGCAGATCGAAGCAGACTTGATTATCTTCGTCTCCAGATATGCTAGTAGGACAGATTGCTGACTGCCCATTAATTTTTGCCCATTCACTCGGTGTCAGCGAGGTCTGCCATCTGCATTCCTTAAAAAATATTAATTTTGCATCCGCACTTAACACGTAGATATGAAGCTTATAGGAATCTTAATTTTTAGTCTGACATTATTTTTTTCTTCGTTTGCACAAGAAGAATGGGCAGTAGACAATCCACATTCGAATGTAAGGTTTGAAGTGGGCTGGGAAGATTTCTCAATGCGTACTGGAGAGTTCAAGATCTTTAGTGGTACGATCGTGACCAATTCGAGAGAAGATCTATCGGATGCTGCATTTAAGTTTACCGTCGATGCCACCAGCGTTGATGTGATCGCAGAGCGACTTGCCGGCCATATCATGAGCGACAAATTTCTCGATGTTGAAAAATATCCCGAAATCACGTATGTCTCCAGTGAAGCAATAAAAATTGACGACGACAACTATACTTCCAAAGGCAAGCTCACCATTCATGGAGTAGAAAAGGAGCAGGAAGTAAATCTTAAAGTTAAAGGATTTAAAGAAACCAAGAAGGGCTACTTAATGGGCCTGGAAGTCTCTCTCACGGTCAATAAAATGGATTATGACTTAGACTGGGGGAGTCCTCGACTCGCTGACAACATTAAATTGGTCGGTCACTTGCTCTACAAACTCCAGGAGGAAGAGGAGGAATGAGCCGTTGCCTAAGTCTTATCTTATTTTTTCTAGCTGCAACGATAGCCCAAGCCCAGACACTCACTTTTGATCATGGCAAGGTCGAGTTTCATACCTCATCGATCATGTCGGATATCGAAGCCGTTTCCGAAGAAATTGTCATGGTTCTTAATGTCGAATCGGGTGCTTTCGAAATCCGCATTCCCATTGCATCTTTTGAATTTGAATACGAAATGATGCAAGATCACTTTAATGAGGAATATCTAGAAAGTGATCAATATCCAGATGCAACATTTACCGGTAAGATTGTACAAGATATATCTGATTTTCAAGAAGCAATAGAGGTAGACGTCTCTGGTGAGTTAACCATTCATGGGGTCACCAAACCCACCAGCTTTTCCGCCACCCTTTCTAAGAAGGACGAATTGACAAAAATCAACTGCATCTTCCCAATCGTTTTCAAAGACTTTGATGTCGAAGAGCCGTCCATTCTTCGTAAATCTGTGGCCAAGGATGTCGAAGTAAAAGGGATTGTGTATTTAAAGTAGTCACGCTTCACCCCCCAATGCATCACAAGCTGATTTCATCCCCCCTTCAAGGATATACCGACTTTCACTTTAGAAATGCCTTTCAGAAATTCTTCGGAGGCATAGATCACTTTTACGCACCGTACATCCGCTTTGGCGGAAAAATGGAAATTAAACCCATATATCAACGAGATCTCAAGCCAAAAAATAATACAGCATTGGAAGTCATCCCTCAGGTCATGACCTGCCGTGCTGAAGAGTTCATCTTCGCAGCAAAGTACGTCCGATCTCTAGGCTATACCGAACTGAATTGGAACCTCGGCTGCCCCTACCCCATGGTAACCAACAAGGGCATGGGCTCGGGGCTGATAAAAGATCCTGCCAAAATAGATCGCATCCTTGATCAAGTGCATTCCAAGACCGACATCATCGTCTCGATGAAAATGCGCATGGGCTATGAGCATGCCAGAGAGATTTTAGAGGTATTTCCGGTTTTGGAAAAATATCCGATTAAAAACATTGGTATTCACGCACGCATCGGTGCGCAGCTCTATAAGGGAGGAGTAGACCTGGAAGGCTTTCAGAGATGTGTAGATCACTGTGGTCAAAAATTATATTTCAATGGTGACATTACGTCTGTTGCAGTGTTCGAAAAAATGACTGAGCAGTTTCCTACGATAGATCATTGGATGCTGGGCAGAGGTCTGATTTCCGATCCATTTTTGCCAGGAATGATTAAAATTAAGACGTACCACTATCCAGAAAATAAACTGGAGGTTTTTAGTAAATATCTCGATACCCTATTTACTTCAGCGGAGCAAAAATTAACTGGTGAGAAAGCAGTGATCAGAAAAATGCTGAGTTACTGGGAGTATTTTTCATCTCTGTTTCCAGAGCCCCCCAAGGTTGTCAAGAAAATAAAAAGAGCTAAAACATACGAGGCTTACGATAGCGCGGTTAGAGAGATTCTGGAAGGTTTTTGATATCATGCGGTGGTATTGAGATTGTGAAGTAGAAACATAAAACTAAAATCTGTACAAGCATGCTGAAAGTTCTTACCGATTGGGTCGTAAATCAGGGCATCGACCTGGCCGCTGCAGACTACTTTGCTCGCGGCCTCCTTCTTCTAGCGATTCTTGTACTGAGCTACATCGCCTATGTCGTGGCCAAATACTTTGTGCTAAAAGGGATAGCTACAATCATCGGTCGCACTGCGACCCAATGGGATGATGTGATCCTGAAGAAACAAGTATTCAAACGGCTAGCTCATCTAGCTCCGGCCATTGTGATCTATCTGTCCGTTTCGATTCCTTTTGAAGGATACGACGGGCTCATTTCTTTCATCAATGGGCTCGCTTTGATCTACATGATTATCATGGGACTCCTGGCAATTGATGCACTGCTAAATGCCGCGCTAGCGATTTATCAGACCTATGAGGTTTCCAATCGAGTGCCGATAAAGGGATTTATGCAAGTCTTCAAAATCATCATCTATTTTGCAAGTGCGATTTTCATCATTTCGATCTTGCTGAATAAGACACCCATCTATCTTTTCAGCAGTTTGGGTGCCCTTACGGCAGTGTTGATGTTCATTTTTAAAGATGCCATTTTGGGCTTTGTGGCCGGCATCCAATTGTCAGCAAATCGCATGGTCTCCAATGGCGACTGGATCGAAATGCCTAAGTACGGTGCCGACGGTGAAATTATTGAGATCGCGTTGACGACCGTCAAGGTGCAAAATTGGGACAAAACCATCACCACGATTCCAACCTATGCTCTGATTTCTGATTCATTTAAGAATTGGCGTGGTATGTCAGAATCAGGCGGACGAAGAATTAAGCGCTCGATCAATATCGACATGAACACCATCAAATTTTGCACGGACGATATGCTGGATCGATTTAGTAAAATCCAATACATCTCACGCTACATCGAAGAGACCAAGCAGGAGATCATACAAAACAATAAGCTGCAACAGGTAGACCCGTCTAGTGTGGTAAACGGAATCCGGATGACCAACATCGGAACATTTCGTGCCTATGTGAAATCCTATTTACACAACCACCCAATGATCAGCAAAGAGATGACATTGCTGACCAGACAGCTGGCTCCCACCGAGCATGGCCTGCCCATTGAGATTTATGTCTTTAGCCTGGACAAGGCATGGGCAAATTATGAAGATATTCAAGCAGATATCTTCGATCATCTTTTTGCTGTGATCCCTGAATTTGATCTACGTGTCTTTCAAGATCCAAGTGGCAGGGATTTTCGGTTGGGACAATAACTCGATGTCTAAACCAATTTTAGCGGGAGTTCTGTCAGGCGCTTGCCCGACAGTCTCCGCACTGCATTTCCGATTGCTGCACCGATGGGGCCCAACGGTGGCTCACCCACGGGACCTGGTATATCTGCTCCCTCGATCAGTACCACATCAATTTCGCGTGGGGTATCTTTCATCATGGCCATTTGATAAGCTCCATAATTAATTGGTGACAATTTGTTATCATTCAGATCCATCTGCTCAAACAAAACTGCACTGATGCCCATGCAAATACAACCCTCTACCTGGGCACGCACTTGGTCTGGATTTACGGCAATGCCGCAATCAAATGCGGCGGTGACTTTGTGCACTTTAATCTGGCCGTTAGTAATCGAAACTTCGGCCACATGGGCACAAGGGGAGCCGCTGTCTATCGTGGCAGCGATGCCCATTGCCCTGCCGTCGACAACCTCTTCGCTGTAGCCTGCTTTTTCTGCGCAGGCCTCGATCACATTTTTCGCTCGTACACCATACGGGTTATCATCACCAATGAATTTTAATCTCATCTGGACGGGATCCTGATTCGTCTTGATTGCCAGTTCGTCGATAAAACTTTCAATGGCAAATGCATTGGCCAAAAGGCCCAAGCTCCGCCAAAAACTGGTGGCAAATGGCAGATCAACATGATAGTACGTAGACCTGTGTGGTATGGCATCATAAATCAGGGTGCCTCCTCTGATCGAGCCAATGTCGGCACGCAATGCTCTAGCCGTACCAGGATCCAAAGACGAATTAAACATCGTATCGCCACTGGCAAACTGGTGCTCCAGACCCAAGACCTCTCCTTCCGGGCTAACCTTCGCCTTCATCACATGGTGCGTGGGAGGTCGGAAGGTATCGTTTTGAAACTCCTGCTGGCGGTCAAAAAAAGACTTGACTGGCTTGCCCACCGCCTTCGACATTTTTGCCGCCTGAATGGCATTGGGTGTGTGGAGGCGTCGGCCAAATCCGCCACCCAGAAAAGTGGGTATGATATTGACATTGTCTTTGTCAAGACCCAGAGCCTTCGCAACTTCATCTCTAGCGATCATGGGCACCTGCGTCGAGATTTTTATATCCACCTTGCCGTCGCGATAAGAGGCCACTGCACCATTCGGCTCGAGTTGGGCATGTGCTCCAATCGGTGAGCGAAATTCCAACGTAAAGATTTCTCCACCCCCACTGATATCCTCGACTGCTTTCCCTTCCTTTTGGACTACCGTCTTTTTGCCATTGCCCACCATCACCCGTTCTTTTACGTCGGCAAGGTTCCACTTGGCATTGGGAGTCTGTTCAAATTTAATTTTTAGCCGGGCATTGTTTGCTTCGACGCGGCTATGTGCCACGACTCCAATAAAATCATCGTCCTTGACAATTTGTACCACACCCTGCATTTTCTCAGCTTCGCTCGTATCGAAATTGGACATGGTTGCGTCAATTAAATTTGCCCGCACAACAGAAGCGTGCAGCATGTCGGGAAATTCTGCATCCATACCAAAGATCGGTGCGCCGACGACTTTGTCGTACAGGTCCACTCTCGGCACGGGCTTCCCAACGCACTTAAAGGAAGATTTTTCTTTTAATGTGGGTGTATCAGGAATATCCCAATCCTGCACACCGGCCACGACTTCGCCAAAGGTGAGTGAATTTCCCCCAGATTGAAAAACACCATCTGTCAGGCTTAATGCAGAAGCTTTTACGCCGAGTTTTTCAGCTGCTTTGGACCGCAACATTTCTCGCAGCGTTGCGGCCATCTCTCTGAGTGGCACCCAAAGACTCGCCACAGACATGCTGCCACCGGTTCCCATGCCATCAATATTTCCCGAGCCCGTTTCGGCATGGACGACTGTGATTTTGTCCATGTCTACTTCCAGCTCTTCTGCTGCCATCTGGGCCAAAGAGGTGAATGTACCTTGCCCCATTTCTACTTTCGAACTATGCAGAACAATCGTATTCTCGGGCGTGACCTGCATCCACAACAACGGATTGGACGTATCTCCTTGGTAGGACAAGATCATGGTTTCCCCAAGTTCAAATAGCTTTCTACGCAGGGGATTTCTAGCCAACCAGATTCCTCCCAGCATCAACCCCAATCCGGCACCCGAATATTTAAGAAACTTTCGTCTGCGCAATCCCTTTCTTCCCCCTGGCTTGTTTTCCGTTTGATCAGTCATTTAATTTCGATTTAGGGATTAGGAATTTTCTGCACTGAGCTCAGCCGCACGATGGATGGCCTTGCGCATCCGGTAGTAGGTCGCACATCTGCAAACATTAATGATGTTATGATCAATGTCTTCATCCGTGGGGTTAGGAATCTTGTCGAGCATGGCAGCCGTAGCCATCATAAATCCCGGCTGGCAATATCCACATTGTGGCACGACCTCTTCCATCCAGGCCTGCTGCACGGGATGCAGTTCACCGTCTTTAGACAGACCCTCGATGGTCGTAATTTCTTTGCCCTCCGCCTTCTTAGCTGGATACGAGCATGACCTGACCGCTTGTCCGTCTACATGAATTGTACATGCTCCACAAGCCGCTTTACCGCATCCAAATTTCGTACCCTTGAGACCCAGACCATCACGTATGGCCCACAAAAGGGGAGAGTTTCCATCTACATCCACGTTTTTAGATATGCCGTTTATGATAAGAGAAATTTTCATCGTAATTATTTTCGAATTATTTATTCAGCCGGAATCACCGCCCCACTCTCAATCCACTCCGTTACCGCCTCAATGTATTCTTCCTTCGACACAGGTGGCTTCTCACGCGGGTGTCCCTCAGCATCGACACCAGGATCCCAAGCCCACAAGACCAATTCGTGCTCCGTTAAATGTTCCAAAATATCATGGGCAGATCGCCCCCCATTTCTCGCCGGATCCATCATTTGCTGTGCTATTTCTACGCGAGTCTTTCCTTCCCAGGCCATTTCTAAGGGAGCCACTGCCCATTCTGGTGCACCAGGTACACCAGAGTAATCGTTGTTCTCATCACCATGGCAAGTGTTGCAGGTGTAGCCTGCAAGTCCATGCCCAGTCGGACCTCGCATCACATCAAAATTGTGCAGATGGCTATCCTCCCCTTGCAGTGGTGTATCGCCAGATGGGTGGCAATTTACACAACGCTTGTGAGTCAGCACCGCCATCACTTTATCAAAAGGTTCGTCAACAACCAAGGCGGTTTCAAGAGCAGCAATTTCACCAGAATCACGTTTGGCAAAACCTACCACAAATCCCAAAACAAGTATTCCGCTAAATATTCCGAATGCTCTTGAATTTCTCATAGCTTTAATACGATTGATTAATCCTGATCTAAATATTTTTTGATCAGAGCCCTTTTGAATTTCACCTGTGACTCCCTGCCTTCTCTCAAAATCTTCACTGCAATGGATTCGATGTTTTGATAAAGCAATTCTGCTTCTAAATGTGGTTTTTTGCGCCCCAATTGACCAAAGGCCCACGCCACTTTCTTCAGTATGAACTTCATTTCGTGCGGATCATAGAAGTCCTGATCCCATTTCACTTTAAAGCCCAACCTCCAATAGTCGTACTCTTCCTCATTGATTACAAAAGGAACAGCAATAAATAACTCAATCGTTTTTCGCGGATCAAGCTCCTCCACTACTGGGGCAAAGATGACAACAACTTTGGCTTCGACCTCCGCCAAAATCGCTTCCAGTAAACCTCTTTTACTTTTGTAGTGCCGGAATACCAGCGCCTCAGAAACCTGTGCCTTCTTTGCAATTTTTGCGGTAGAAACACCGTGAAATCCAAATTCGGCAAACATCTCCAAAGCGGTTTGCAATATGATTTCCTTCTTGGTGATTAGCTCGCTGATGCCTAATTTTTAGTGAGTGATTACTCACAAACATACGGAATAAATTTTGCGCCAATCAGACTTATAGAAATAAACCGAATTCTTACCAGGCAAATAACAGACATAAAAATCCCCAGACCGTCAAAATTTCTCGAACTCAGTCTAGCGTCTACAATCTAACGTCTCACGTCTCCTCCCCATTAATCGGCGAAATCATGATGTGCGCTCGGTGGGTACCCGGATTCATAATCCAAGGGTGATTGGGTTCTATGGGCCTTTCCGGCAACCCCGTAGACTCGGCGGTAGCCCAGGGCATGTATACAACGTATCGATACTTGGCTCCATTTACCACATTTGTCGTTGGATCGTACTCGGTTTCTGCTCCGTAGTAAATATGCAATGTAGAACCCGTTCCACCCATGTCCAACGTTCCTGCCTTTGCCTCCTGCTCTCGAATATCAAATATTTCCTTAGCAGATTTACCTTGTGCCTTTAGCGCTCTGCCTCTGGCCATAAAAGGCTCAAGATTTTTATGATAGCAAGCAGCACTAAATCCTTTTTGAGCGGGATCATCTGCCAAGCAGATTAATTCATTGGTCCCTTTTTTCAAGGTGACAAAATCTCCTTTCATGTTGTATCCAATCACAGTGCATTCCGCTCGACTGGCTTCGGGTGCAGCCATCAAAGCTGTCGCAATGAGTGCTTCATCGGTATCAATATTGACCAAATCTACTTTGGGTTTATCGGCCTTCACTTCACTCTTCGTAGAGGTCGCTTCAGGCGCTGATGGGTCACCAGAATTGCACGATGTCAGCAGTGCGATTAAGAGAGAGGCTGCAATAATTCTTTTCATGATTTTTTCATTTGCAATTTGTATTAGGTACGGCTCACTAGGCCAGTTGTCTTCTAAAGTTAAGGATAAACGGCGCAAACTGGTATTTGAAATGGTCAATTTCGTGAATTTGGTAAAGATGGACAATGTCTAAACAAATTCTCCAAAATGCCACAAGACGCCCGATGGATCCCAAAGGTGAAATTCCCGACCCCAGTCTTCATCGATGATTTTTCCCAATTTCACATTCTTATAATTTACGGGCAATTCCTTCTTAACGGTTTCCTGATAGCAGGAGTCCAAATCATCCACTTCTAAGAACATCATGGAGTTATTCACCCACTTCTTCACATAGTAGTCTTGCAGATAAAATCCAATGGAATCCGAGATTTCAAAGTAGCTCATTTTAGCACTTAGCCGATTTTCTTCGTATCCCAATTCTCGGTAGAAATGACTCGATCGCTCAAAATTCTTGGCACCAATAAATGACCGTATTGATCTAGTATTGTAATTCATGATTTCTATACTTTTTTGCCAAATTTATTGCTTCCCAATCTTTATTCTTGGCAATTCTCGCACAACAATGTCTTTAAAGTTCAGCATATTTTGCGATGGTATCTCGATCGCTCCACCTGGATCATCCCAGTGCCCCATCACCAAATGTCCTGCAACGACCACATAATCTGGATCTTCTCGCTTTACCGATTCAAGTATATAGGATAGCGCATCTTCCCAACCTTTTTGCGGAAAATCGCAGTGTACATTTAGAAAATCGGGAATGCTTACGAATGTCCAAGATTGGTCTTGGGGCCAAAAAAAATCCATAACTTGATAACATCAACATGTATGTGCTATCAATGAAGTACTTTCTGCTCTATCCTGCTATCTGCATTTGCCTCCTGTTCAGCTGCAACGAAAATCCGCCTGCCCAAGAATCTGCGGCAGCGATCATCGAATCCACCTTCCTCCAGCTCCGCCAGAGCGACGACAAATCGACCATTGAAGTGCTTCGCGAAGGCGAGTCCCATCCCATCATCACCCAAGTCGCTAAATCCGATCACCGCCCCTATCTGCACCCCATTGTGGCGCCCGACGGTAAAGGAATGCTCACCGAGTACAGCCCCGGGCATCACAAACATCAGACCGGATTGTATTGGGGCTTCACCCGAGTGAATGGCAGAGATTACTTCCATCATCCGGAAGGGGACTATTGGAAAAAAGTATCGAGCGAAATCATTGACGACAAAGGCAAAGAAGTCACATGGCGTACGGTCTACCATCTCCTCGGCGAAAACCAAAAACCGATCATGGAAGAAACCCAAACCTGGTCCGCCACGCTCGAAGACGGCGAGTACATCCTCGATTTGGATTGGCAAGGCAAAGGGCTCACCGACATTACCATCGGAGAATACGACTATGGCGGTCTCTTCCTGCGTATGCCATGGACAGAAGGCATCAAAGGCGAAGTAGAAAATGGGGCGCGGCAGAAAAATTCAGAAGCAGAAGGACAGCGAGCGCCTTGGCTCAATGTGAGTATGCAAGTAGCAGGTCGTGACGACCTTGCCCACGTCACCATTTTTGACAATCCCGACAACGAGGGCTTCCCCCAAACCTGGAGGGTCGACGGTCAGCTCGGCGTCGGTCCTGTGCGGGCACGCATGGGGGATTGGCACATTGCCGAAGGCGAAACCGAAACCATCAAACATCGCATCATCTGCCACACCGGTACCTTTAGCGATACCAATATTCTCGAAAAATGGAAGTCGTATCTGGGCAGAGGAGGCTTTTATACCGATGCTGTGCTCTGGGGCATTGCTCAGGAGGAGGGAAAAAATGCGGACGTGCTCTCGCCCGAAGAAGCAGTGGCTGTAATGACGGGCCATGAGGATTATGAAGTAAATGTCTGGGCCGCTGAGCCGATGATTACACAGCCCATGGCATTTTGTTGGGATGATCGTGGCAGACTATGGGTGGCTGAAAATCGCGATTACGAGTCTCGCTCCAGCGGATTTTCGGGGGCCGGAAATAGCCGAATATTAATTTTAGAAGATACCGACCACGATGGCAAAGCGGACTCTAAGAAGGTATTTTTAGAAGGCATCCCATTTCCCGCAGGAATCGCAGTGGGCTTTGATGGAGTGTTTTTGGGAGCACCACCCAATTTATTATTTGTGCCCGATCGCGATGGCGATGATGTAGCCGACATGGATGACATCGAAGTGCGACTCACCGGCTGGGGCATTCGAGATCGCCACGAAACTCTCAATAGTTTTCACTGGGGCCCCGACGGATGGCTCTATGGCTGCGAAGGTTTTGCAACACCTTCGATGGTGCGTAAACCAAAAGATGGCGGTAAATTATATAGCCACAACGATCCATTTCCGGAAGACCTCCTCGAGGCCGATGGGGTAGAAATCGACGGCGGCGTCTGGCGCTACCATCCGATCAAGGATCGCTTTGAGGTGGTCGCACACGGTTTCAGTAATCCCTGGGGCATTGACTACGATGCCAAGGGACAAATATTCATCAGTGCCTGCGTTATTCCACATTTGTTTCACATTGTGCCTGGCGGAATTTATCAGAGGCAGGGTGGCCAACACATCAATCCCTACGTGTACAGTGATATACAAACCATTGTTGATCATCGCCATCGATCGGCCCACGGCGGTGCCCGCATTTATAATTCAGACGCATACGGTGAAGATCAAATGGGCAGAATATTTATGTGCAATATTCATGAGCATGCCGTACTATCTGATATTTTAGAAAATAAAGGCTCAGGTTTTGTCGCTCATCACGGAGATGACTTTATTAAAGCCAATAATGCGCGCTGGATCGGATTTAGCATGGAACTTGGACCAGCCGGAAATCTCTACGTCCTAGATTGGCACGACGGTGATATTTGCGGTAAGTCTATTCTCGATCAGGAGACGGGTCGAATATTCAGCATATCCCCAAAAGAATCGCGTGCAGAAAATTGGGAAGGGCGATACGATGATCTAAATACCTTTTCTGATCTGCAATTGGCACAATTACAGGAATCTGCCAGCTCCTGGCATGCTCGACGTGCACGGGTTATTCTACAAAACCGTGTGCAGAAAGAACCGCTTGCCGATGATGCCAGCGACCAGTTGGAAAAATTATTTTCTGCCGGCCAGGATGCCGACCATCGATTGCGCGCTCTGTGGACAATGCATGTCGCCAATCTTGCAGATGAAAATTTTCTCACTGCCGCGCTCGATGATGCCGACGAATACATCCGAGCATGGTCGGTACAGCTTCTTGCCGAAGACCAAGGTGTCACCCCTCCCGTGCTGGACAAATTTGCGACCATGGCACAGGAAGAATCTTCGCCTGTGGTACGGTTGTATCTGGCCTCGGCCATGCAGCGCCTGCGTTTGTCTCAGCGCTGGGATCTCGCAAGCCACCTCATCGGACATGAGGAAGATCAAAACGACCACAACATACCGCACATGCTTTGGTTTGCCATTGAGCCTTTGGTCGCAGAAGATCCGGAGCGGGCTCTGTCTTTGGCCGAAAAATCACGCATCCCTTCGATCGCAAAATACATTGCCCGTCGAACTGTCGATGCCAAGTTACTCTCGCCGGTGCTGGATGCAGCTGCCTCCTACCCGCAGCAGCGCCTTCATTTTCTTGAAGGCATGCGAGATGGACTGCAAGGCAAGGCCGATCTAAAAATTCCCACTGACTGGCAGACTGCGTCAGAAAAACTGGGGCAAGATAAACGATCGCAAGATCTACTTACCGAAATCGGCCAATTGCTGGGAGATCAAGGTGCCTCCGAAAAATTAATGGCCTCCCTCTCTGATCAAGAGCAACCCATAGATGAAAAACAACAAGCCGTTCGTACACTCGCTGAAAAAAAATGGAAAAGTCTACAGCCTCTTCTACCAGACATGCTTGATAAAACAGAAATGCAACGCACCGTCATAAATGCCATGGCTCAGTACGAAGAAGAAAATTTAGGAAGATCACTCCTGGAGCAATATTTTGATCTGGAGCCCCAAAATCGCGCAGCAGCCATTCAGACCCTGGCTTCAAATCCCACCTACGGCAGCATGCTTTTCACCGCACTCAAAGATGAATTTATTCCACGCACCGACATTCCACAATATGTAGCCCGACAATTGCGCCGCGTAAATGGCAATGGCTTTGTCGAATATTGGGGCCCCATCGATGAGCCTACTGAAAACAAGCAGGAGCAATATCAGAAATACCGCAACCTACTCACCGAATCTGCTGTGGCAGCTGGGGATTATGATCACGGAGAAATTGTTTTTCAAAATACCTGCGGCAGTTGCCATCAAATGCACGGCCAGGGAGGGCTAATTGGTCCGGAATTAACCGGATCAAATCGCACCGATCTGGAATATTTGCTCAGCAATATCATCGAGCCCAGCAGCGATATTCAAGATGACTATAAGATGATGATCATCACCACTCGATCTGGTCGCACCATCGTCGGCAACATTGCCGGCGAAAGCGAAACCACACTGAGCATGCGAGTCGTAAACCAAGACGAGCCCCTGCAAGTTGCCCTCTCCGAAATTCAATCGCGCGAGCAGCTTGATGTGTCTCTGATGCCTGAAGGAATATTCGGGACGATTTCTGAAAAAGAAATTGTTGATTTGGTGCATTATTTGCAGATGCCGGGGGACAGTGGTGAGGCGTTGGATTAGATCTCGTCAAATCTGATAAAGGGTCATTGCGTACACTTCCTCTTGCCATCGGCTGTGGCATCTTGCAACGAGGGCAACGTCCTCGAGAACTTGGGCAGTCTTAGCATATGGTCTGCGGGCACATTTTTAGGAACTATTGCATTTGCTGTTTGCGCCATCCTATATTTAGAACAGGTCTTTCGTGCGCATAAAAATTCAGAACGCAAGTGGTTTCTCCTGCTATCACGATTTGCCTCAATAGAGCAAAATATTATCCGAGCTTATCCGACACTAAGAGCAACCGATTAACTGGCTGGCTTCGTGCAAATTAAGGCGAAGACACGCAAACCTGCGAGTTTATTTTGTTCCGGATATTTTGCTCCCATTCCCGTTAAGAAATTTGCAGAGCGGCGGCTTTTCTTAAACTTTTGCCGCCAAAAGTTTACCGGCGGAGCCATGAGTTATTTAACTGGTCACCGTATCCTCCTCCCAACCAGTCTTCTTCAAGGCAGGATCATCTTCCTTTTTGAGAAAATCTGCATCCGATAAAGAGCCGGCTTGCCACTCAAGAATGGCTTCATTGGGCACTACTTCGACTGGCATTTTCCAAGCTGTAGACTGCTCATTGTATGCGAGGTTGTTTTGTGCATTGTAACACGAAATCAGTGACCATCGCGGTTGATCAGAAAGATTTGCGGCAGATCGATGCAGTAGATTGCTGTGAAAGAAAAGTGCATCTCCCGCCTTTAGCTCGCAATAAACAAGCTCCATCGTCTTTAACGCATTTTCAACCATGACGGCATCGGCTCCTACCTGCTCACCGGCAAATCCATGATTTACCCGACCCATCTTATGAGAACCCTTAATAACCTGGAGACAGCCATTCTCTTTATCGGCATCCGTCAAGGCAATCATCACACTGACCAGCTGGTCTGGAAACAAAAATTGATTCTTATACCAATAGCCAAAGTCCTGATGCCACTCCCAGGCTCCGCCCACTTTGGGTTCTTTTTGCATCAACTTAGAATGGAAATGACACACGGGATCAGTGCCTTCCAGTAGTTGGTCGACGGCACCCACCATCTTTTCACTGCGTGTGAGGTAGCCAAAAACGTCATTGCCGGGAGTAAACCACAGAGACAGCCTTGTCTTCTTTCCACTTTGATCACTCAGGTCTAAGGCGTTCTTTTGTAGAATATCCTCCACACGAGCGGTCTCATACAATTTGCCGATCTCTGCTTGGCTGCAAAAATCATTTACGATCAGAAAACCATCGCGTTCGTACCCAGTTAGTTGTTCTTCAGAAAGCAGTTTATCGTAATTTTTAATATTCATTGGATAAAAAATTCCATTACTCCAAAACCTTCACTCTAATATCCTTGTAAAAAACTTCACAGGTAGGATCATGAGCTTGAAAGGCAAATGTACCGTGTCCCACTCTCTTGTTGCTAAGCCAAAATTCCGGCTGCGTCCATTGCACCGTGATCACCCCATCTACCTTTATGGTGATCGTTTTGTCGACAACCGAAATATGGTAATCAAACCACTCTCCATCGGTCGAAGGCGCAGCTTCGCGTGCAATAAATACCTCCGGTTTATCAGACATCTTTGAGACGAACTTGTCCTCCTCTTCAGGTTGCACCCACATATTGACGATGCCATACAGGCTGCCGGTTTTTCT
>Ga0114956_1002233_pt1 | contig 15261 bp, 14 predicted proteins | sample MaitaG_FD_87304 | JGI IMG/M metagenome (GOLD analysis project Ga0114956, IMG submission 87304) | Marine algal microbial communities from Maine, USA - Maine_Asex2 metaG | ecosystem: Host-associated > Algae > Red algae > Unclassified | place: Maine, USA | collected 2015-01-05 | reverse complement strand
TGTGGGGATCAATACGATCCTCATGTCAATGCTTTACAAAAAGCATCCATCCCAAGTTAAATTGGTCCTGATCGACCCAAAGAAGGTAGAGCTCTTCCCCTATCGCAAGCTTAAAGATCATTTCCTCGCCTTTTTACCCAATCAAGACGAGCCAATAATTACCGAGACCAAGCGAGTAGTTTATACACTAAACTCACTCTGCATTGAGATGGATCAACGCTACGATCTATTGAAAAAAGCACATTCGCGAAACATCAAGGAGTACAACAAGAAATTTGTAGCTCGCAAGCTCAATCCAGGAAACGACCACCGCTTCATGCCATTTATCGTCTTGGTGATTGACGAATTTGCCGATCTCATCATGACGGCAGGAAAAGAAGTTGAATTGCCGATTGCTCGATTGGCTCAACTGGCACGAGCTGTCGGTATACACCTGATTATCGCCACTCAACGACCAAGTGTGAATATCATCACGGGCGTCATCAAGGCAAATTTTCCAGCTCGACTTGCCTTCCGGGTTACATCAAAAGTAGACTCGCGTACAATTCTAGATACCAGTGGGGCAGATCAACTCATTGGTCGTGGAGACATGCTGCTCACGCATGGCAGCGACGTGATCCGACTACAATGTGCCTTTGTGGATACACCAGAGGTGGAGAAGGTCATTGATCATATTTCTGATCAGCAAGGTTTTCCCACTCCATTCTTCCTTCCCGAATACGATGGTGAAGAGAAAGAGTTGGGAGGGGCCAGCGGTCTTAAAGAATCAGATCTCGACGATATGTTTCAGGATGCAGCACTCCTGGTGGTGCAAAATCAGACAGGCTCAACATCTATGATACAGCGAAGGCTCAAGTTGGGATATAATCGAGCAGGCCGCATTATGGACCAGCTCGAGGCCATCGGAGTGGTGGGGCCCAGCGAAGGCAGCAAAGCTCGTGAAGTGTATGTGCACAGCGAGCAGGAACTGTACCAGCATCTCGAGCGTCTACACGAGGCCTAAATTTTAATTATTCGTTAAAGCCGGCTGGATCAATCCGCTGAGAGACTTAGATTCGTCTTCAAATAAAGATTGTAGATGAAGATTTTGCTTTGTATGCTCTTCCCCATATTGGCATTCAGTCAGGAGGTGCCCGATGCCGATCCGGCAGCACGCTCACTGCTGCAACAAATCGAAGCTGGCCTGGATGAGCAAGGTTTTATCCACTATGCTTTTGATCTGGGCATCTACCCTCCCGAAAGTGACTCCATCGTGCAAGAAGGCGAGTACTGGCAGCAAGGTACTTCCTATCATCTGGCACTTGAAGATATCAACTTTATCAGCAATGGTGTAAGCTTGTGGGTTGTCGACAAAGCCTCGGAAGAGATCCAGATTCACGATTACGAAGATCCCGATCCAAGCGAAGTTGCACATCCCCAAAATTTGCTGAAGATTTATCAAAACCCCAACTTCAGATATCGTCTTGCGGGTGATCAAATGATCGAATTTCTGCCCGTGGAAAAGGACTTTGAATATTTTCGCGCGGTCATGCATCTATCCGGATCGGCCCCAGAAATATCAAAAATCAGGGTCTGGAGCAAAGATGGGTATCAATATGAGGTACGCATGTCAAAATCAGAGTACAAGCAGACTCCAAGTAATGATGAGTTCACGCTGAACGAAGCGAACTATCCCGGTTATCACATCGAGGATTTACGGATCAATTAGCAGTTTTCATTACCTTTTGCCCGGCCAGTAAACTTGCCACATGGGTGTAAAGAGTCTTTTGATTAAACCGATTGCCAAGTATGTGTCACGTGTTAATGCTGACGCCTTCTCTCAGGCAGTAGCTCGTCAAGAAGAGACTTTTCGATTGCTGATTGCACAGGCAGCAACCACCCAATTTGGCAAAGATCACGATTTTGCAGGCATCAAATCCGGTGCAGACTTCTCGCAACGAGTGCCCGTCCGCGATTATGAAGCATTTCGCTCATATATAGACCAGATGGTTGCAGGGAAAGCTGATGTATTATGGCCGGGATTGCCCACCTATCTGGCAAAGACGAGCGGTACTACTTCAGGTATGAAGTACATCCCCATGACCAAGGCAAGCACACCCCATCACGTCAAGACTGCACGAGATGCGCTATTTGCCTATGTGTCCCGCACCGGTCGCAGCGATATCTTTGATGGTGAGATGCTCTATCTCTCGGGTTCACCAGAGCTAACCCGTACCAATGGCATTCGCACCGGCAGACTTTCAGGTATTGTCAATCATCAGATACCAAACTGGATCAAAGGCAACAAATTACCGAGCGCGGCGATAAATGCAATCGACGATTGGGAAACGAAGGTGAACGCCATTGCCGATGAGAGTTTGGGCAAGGACCTGCGACTGATCGGTGGCATACCCCCCTGGGTGCAGATGTACTACGAGTGCGTGTTAGAAAAAACCGGAGCCAAAACAATCACCGATGTGTTTCCCAACCTTACTGTCTTTATTTACGGTGGAGTCAATTTCAGCCCCTATCGATCTCAGCTGAATGCCTTGGTTGGCAAGGAACTTGATACGGTGGAGACCTACCCGGCCTCAGAAGGCTTCATCGCTTACCAGGATGGCCACGAACAAGAGGGAATGATCCTGAATACCGAAGCTGGCATTTACTATGAGTTTGTAGTGAGTGATCAGATCTCGGAAGCAAATCCTGAGCGTCTCACTTTGGGGCAGGTAGAGCTCGGCAAAAACTATGCGATTGTTCTGACGACCAATGCCGGTCTGTGGGCATACAACATTGGAGATACTGTCGAATTTGTCTCACTCGATCCCTATCGCCTGCGAGTCACTGGCCGGATCAAGCATTTCATCTCCGCCTTTGGCGAGCATGTCATTGCGAAAGAAGTCGAGCGAGCCATGCAGGTTGCTGCTGACCAATTGCATTTGCAAATCAATGAGTTTACCGTAGCACCCCAGGTCAATCCGATCGAAGGGCTGCCCTACCACGAGTGGTTTCTGGCTACAGACGACCCTCCCGCTCAGCCCGAGGCATTTGCCAAAATCTTGGACCAGTCGATGCAGGAGCAAAATGTCTACTATCGCGATCTAATTCAGGGCAATATCCTGCGGCCAGCAAGGGTCACTATTTTGCCAGGAGATGCGTTTCGAAGGTACATGGAAAGCCAGGGAAAGTTGGGGGGGCAGAACAAAGTGCCTCGTCTGTCGAATGATCGTAACATTGCAGATCAGTTGATGGAGTTAAGAAAGTACTAAAGAAACCCATCGTCTGCTGAAAATCAGGCGATTGCTCGTTTGATGAGAGAACATTTTTCGCTAGAAAAAGAGTAATTTTGCACGCTCATGAAAATCAGGACGCTACGATTGCCATTTTTTACTGTGATTACTGCCATGCTTTTGGTGGGCTGTCGCACCGAATTTGAGCGTATCCGCACCAGTACAGATCCAGAGACAGTCTACACCGCTGCCATGAAGTTTTACGATGCAGAGGAGTATCTGAAGGCTCAAACACTTTTCGAGCTGGTGCTGAACAGCTACCGTGGTACCGCCAGAGCCGAAGAGCTCGCTTTTAAGTATTCGTACAGTCACTACTACCTCAACAATTTCATCTTAGCGGCTCACCACTTCAATAATTTTTCAAACACCTTCACCTCAAGTGAGCGACGGGAAGAGGCAGACTTTATGAAAGCCTATTCAAACTACCGTCTTTCTCCCAATCCACGACTGGATCAGGAATATACTCGCACGGCCATTGATCAGTTTCAAATGTTTGTCAACACCTATCCCAACAGTGATCGGACCGATGAGTGCAATGAGTTGATTATTTCTGGTCGTAAGAAACTGGAAGCCAAAGAATTTAGTCAAGGCAAGCTTTACTATGAATTGAAAAGCTACAATGCAGCCATCCATTCCTTTGAAAATCTGCTCAAAGATTTTCCCGAATCTGCCAATGCAGAGCAAATACGGTTCTTGATTTGTAAATCTGCTTTCGACTGGGCCGAGCGCAGTTTCTACGAAAAGAAGGAAGAGCGCTATTCGCTTGCCGTGAAAAAATACGAAGAACTCAAGAAAAAATTTCCTCGCAGTGAGTACCTGGCCGAGGCATCAAAAATGTACAACGCCAGTCAATCAATCATAAAATCGATATCAGGATGACAGACATTAAATCAAAAGTACAAGGCTACAATGCCTCCGTCGAAGCACGCGATGTAAAGCTGCTGGTCGGCACAAAGAAAAACATCTACGAGTCTATCGTGATCATCGGTAAGCGAGCCAAGCAGCTCAATGTCGAAATAAAGCGAGAGCTCGGCGAAAAGCTTGAAGAGTTTGCCACTTCGTCAGATAATATCGAGGAGATACACGAAAATAAAGAGCAGATTGAAATCTCTAAGTTTTATGAGCGTCTTCCCAACCCTTCGCTCATCGCCACCGAAGAATTTCTCAGCGAAAGCATCAGGCACCGATACATCGATCGAGGTGATGATCAAGGAGAAACCGAGCCCGGCGGCATCGAGCTCTAGACCCATTGCTAATTCCCCATGATTTTGGGAAAAAAAATTATAGTTGCCGTCTGTGGTAGCATAGCTGCCTATAAGTCGGTAATCCTGGTGCGCAGTCTGATCAAAGATGGCGCAGAGGTCAAGGTCATTATGACCAGTGAGGCCACCCATTTTGTTGGAGCACTCACATTCAGCACGCTATCCCGACATGACGTGTATTCCGACATAAGCAGTGAAGAAGGCTGGAACAACCATGTAGAGCTCGGCTTGTGGGCAGATCTCATCGTAGTTGCACCCGCTACTGCAAACACCCTTGCCAAAATGGCCCAGGGCCTTTGCGACAACATCTTACTCGCCGTGTATCTTTCGGCACGCTGCCCCATCTGGATCGCCCCAGCTATGGATGTGGACATGTGGCACCATCCCGCCACTCAGCGCAATGTGGCTAGTCTTGGTGAAGATGGAGTGCATTTGATCCCAGTGGGAGATGGCGAGCTGGCGAGTGGCCTTGTCGGTGAAGGTCGCATGGCGGAGCCGCACGAGATCATGGAGGAGATAACGGGGTTTTTCAAAAAAAAAAGTGAACTGACCGGCACTCAGTTTTTAGTGACTGCAGGCCCTACCTACGAAGATCTAGACCCCGTCAGGTACATTGGCAATCGTTCGTCTGGTAAAATGGGAATTGCCATAGCCAAAGAACTTGCAGATCGGGGAGCAAGGGTTGATCTAGTCATCGGGCCCACCCACCAGCAGATTGACGCGCATCCGAGTCTCAATGTTCATCATGTGCGAAGTGCCCGTGAGATGGCAGAGGCTGCGATAAAGTTGTGGCATGATTGTGCAGGGGCCGTATTTGCGGCGGCCGTGGCGGACTATAGACCAGCAAAAATCTCAACAGACAAGATCAAGAAGAAAGAAGGTGATCTGGTGATCGAGTTGGAGCGTACGGTAGATATCGCTAAAGCGCTTGCAAAGCAAAAGACGTCATCACAGCTCACGATCGGATTTGCTCTTGAGACCCAAGACCTGGAGCAAAATGCGCAATCCAAACTAGCACGCAAAAACTTTGATATGATTGTGCTCAACTCACCAAACGACGCCGGCGCAGGGTTTCAGCATGACACCAACAAGGTGACCTTTTATTGGGCCGAAGGAAAAACTCGGGCATTACCGCTGCTGGCAAAGACTGAAGTAGCTAGTGAGATCGTTGATGAAGTGATAAAAATTAGGAACGTAAAAGTGCATATTGATTCATGAAGTATCTCACCATGTTGGCGTGCTGCATAGCCCCTCTTTTTTGCACTGCCCAGGAACTAGAATTTTCGATCAACATCAACACTCCGCGCCTCCAAAACACCAACGCTGATTACTTTAAAAGTCTGGAGGGCCTGCTGATTGAGTTTCTCAACAATCGCCGTTGGACGAACGACACCTACGATGAGCATGAAAAGATTCAGTGCAACCTGAACCTGACGATTCGCGATGAGATGTCAGCTACATCATTTGGTGCTGATCTTGATATCCAAGCTAGTCGACCTGTGTATGGCACCAACTACGAGACGACCCTGATCAACCATCGAGATCCGAACGTGATCTTTTCCTACGAAGACTCGAGGCCTTTGATTTTTACCGACAACGCCTTCAATGACAACTTAACTTCCATTCTCGCCTTTTATGTGTACTACATTTTGGGCATGGATTACGATTCGTTTTCGCTCTATGGCGGTGACGAGCATTTCGAAAAGGCGCAGGAAATCATTACTACCCTTCCTCCCGAATTCGTCGTAAACGATCCAGGATGGAGATCTACAGCCAATGGCAAGAATCGATATTTCATGATTGAGAACATCCTCAATCCACGATCGCGCAATTTTCGCAAGGCCACCTATAACTATCATCGCCAAGGCTTGGACATCATGGCGGGCGACTCAGATCAGGCCAAAGAAGTGTTGGTGGCAGCGCTCAAAGATGTGGAGAGCGTAAACAATGATTCTCCAAATTCCATGATCATTCAGATGTTTGCCAATGCGAAAGCAGAAGAGGTCGCAGAAATTTTCTCCATCGCCATTCGCGAGCAAAAGAATGAAGTCTATCGCATCATGACACGCATTGATCCGGCAAATCGCAATAAGTACATTTCGATCAGGAGATAGACTATGCAGCGCATTGCGATTTTCGCTTCGGGTTCAGGCAGCAACGCCCGAGAGATCATTCATCATTTTTCCAACTCGCCAGAGGTTCAGGTTGCTCTGGTCGTTACCAACCGCAGTCAAGCCGGCGTACTCGAAATTGCAGCTAAGCATCACATCGATACCAAGGTGGTGAACCGTGCAGCATTCGGATCGCAAGATTTTATCCATTTCTTGACAAATCGCAGGATCGACTTCATCGCCCTGGCCGGCTTCCTACTGTTGATACCCCCATCACTGGTTAAGGCCTTTAAGAATCGCATCGTAAACATTCATCCAGCCCTCCTGCCCAAATACGGTGGAGCCGGGATGTATGGCATGAATGTACATCGAGCTGTGAAAGAGGCGGGCGAGACGCAATCGGGCATGACCATTCATTATGTCAATGAAGACTATGACGAAGGACAAATTATTTTTCAAGCCGCTTGTGAATTGGAGCAAACAGATACGGCTGAGATGATCCAGAAAAAAGTCTTGCAGCTGGAGCATACGCACTATGCAAGGGTGGTCGAAGAGCTCTTGGCGGGTGATGGAATCGCTGTAATTGGATGATATTCAATTAATTAATGGAGGAATGATATAGGCATTAGATACGATGCATCCCATAAACCTCAACGCAAAAAAAATTACCTGGACCTTAACTAGACCCTCGAGGAGGCAATGACAGCACCCCTCCAAATCGATAGTTATACCCCCGAATACCTTGATGCCCACCACTATGAATAACCAGCAGTCGAGTACCTAAAGCAAAAAAATCTGATTGAATGAGCTCATCCAGTTTAAACATCATTTTACCGGTATAAACCGGATCAAGATAAATACTATGCATGTCAGCAAAATCCTTGATATAGGTGATCAATTCGAGCGGAAATTTTCCAAATCCGCCCCGGTGTGCTGCAACAACTTTTATTCTCTCCCTCTCTGACTTTACTCCTGTAGGAAGACCATCGATTTCTTTACCCTTCAACACAGACATCGCTATGAATTCCTGTGCGTCATGTGCACCTTGTAAGAGACCTCCCAGGGTTGCCCCGGTTGCACATGGCACTACCCAGATGTCATACTTTCCTTCATGCTCTATTTCTTTGGCACATTCTGCCATACCCTCCATGGCAAGTTCGGAAAAACCTCCCTCTGGAATGACGTATCCCCTTGGGTATCTGTTCCGGACCTCCTCGAGAAACGCAGCTGAATCTTTGAGGCTGTACTCAGCACGAGAAAGTGGCCTCACCTCCATGCCCCAACCTGCACACGCAATCATTGTCGGGTTTTTAGGATCGATTTCTCCACGCACATAGCCAGTACTTTTGAAGTCATTTTGCTGAGCTGCCCAAGCAGTCGCATAAAGATGATTTGAAAAAGCGCCACCAAACGTGATCAGCGTATCTGCTTTTTTCTTAGTGGCATCCTGGATTAGATATTTCAGTTTGCGCATTTTGTTACCCTGAGCAGGGCCACCGATCAGATCGTCGCGCTTGAGGTGGACCGTGATTGCCTTTTCTCGGTAGAGGTCGGATTGTAGTATGGTGATTGGTGAGGGCTTCATGAGATGCAAAGAAGGTAAAAATGGTGCCTTTTTACCCTTTATTTACCGTTCTTTATCCCAAGCAATATCTCTACCAATGAAAGCAATATCTACGCTCGCCATTGCGCTGCTCAGTTGTCTCCTATTTGCGCAAGACGATGGCCTCGATCTCACCATCATGGATCATCACGATGGCTTTATCCCCTACTATCATGATACGGAAAACGACAAGATCTATTTCGAGATTCAGAATCCAGATAGTGAACTGCTCTATCATGTATCGCTTGCAACTGGCATCGGCTCGAACGATATAGGACTAGATCGCGGGCGTCTCGGCAATAGCCGTGTCGTCTCGTTTCGCAAAGCTGGCAACAAACTTTTGCTCACCGAAGTAAACTATGGCTTTCGCGCCAACTCAGACAATGCACTCGAAGTCGAAGCCGTAAAAGAAGCATTTGCAGAATCTGTCTTGTGGGGATTTAAGATTGAAGAAGAGCGCAACGGAGGTTACCTGATCGATGCAACCTCCTTCATTTTACGTGATGCGTATCAAGCAGCAGAAGGGCTGAGCATGCGCAAGCAGGGATCCTATAAAATGGATGCCAGTCGATCTGCGCTCTATTTGCCTCATATCAAAAACTTTCCCGACAACTCGGAGATAGAAGCAACCATTACCCTTACGGGAAAGCCGACCGGCAGAGAAGTTCGATCCGTGACACCAGATGCCTCGGCTGTAACTGTCAGGCAGCACCACTCATTTGTGAGACTTCCCGACGATGACTATCAACCGAGAATGTCAGATCCACGCAGTGGCTACATCACCGAAAGCTTCTATGATTTTGCGACTCCGATTGCTCAACCACTCGTGAAAAAATACATCCGCCGTCACCGACTTGAGAAGAAAGATCCGACCGCTGAGATAAGCGAGCCGGTTGAGCCGATTGTCTATTATCTCGATCCGGGCACTCCTGAGCCAATCCGCTCCGCACTACTCGAAGGAGCTTCTTGGTGGAATCAAGCCTACGAAGCTGCAGGTTACAAAGATGCGTTCATTGTCAAGATGCTACCTGATGATGCCGATCCCATGGACATCCGTTACAACCTCATCCAGTGGGTACATCGATCAACCCGAGGCTGGTCGTATGGCAGTTCCGTGGTCGACCCGCGCACAGGAGAAATCATCAAAGGAAAAGTAACATTGGGCTCTCTGCGAGTGCGTCAAGACTATCTTATTGCTCAAGGATTGCTGGCAGCATTTGAAGATGGTCGAGCAGCCGATGGCCCACTGGTCGCTATGTCTTTGGCGCGATTGCGACAACTTTCGGCTCACGAAGTAGGGCACACAATCGGTCTGGTGCACAATTACATCTCCAGTGCAGACGATCGGGCATCCGTGATGGACTACCCGCATCCCTATGTCGAAATGGAAAATGATATCGCATCTTTTGATCGTGCGTACGATGATAAAATAGGCGCCTGGGACAAACGTGCCATTATCTATGGCTACCAGGACTTTCCTGAAGGCACCGATGAATCTGCTGAGCTACAGAAGATACTCAATGAGACGAATGCGATGGGTTTGCGCTTTCTGTCTGATCAGGACGGCAGACCTGCTTCCAGTGCACATCCCCTCACTCACTTGTGGGACAATGGAAGCTCACCGGTCGCAGAACTGATGCGGATGAGTGATGTACGCCGCAAAGCACTCAATCAATTTGGGGAGGACAATGTGCCTGATGGTACTCCACTCTCCTATCTCGAAGAGGTCTTTGTGCCACTCTATTTTTCACATCGCTATCAGGTAGAGGGGGTGACAAAAGTGATTGGTGGTCTTGACTACCGCTACAGCGTGAAGGGCGAAGCTGATACTGAGACCAAAATTGTCTCGGTGGCAGATCAAGAATCCGCGCTTGATGCCTGTCTCCACACACTCTCTCCATCTTTCCTTGAGATACCAGAATCAGTCATTCGTTTAATCCCACCACGTGCCATGGGAGAGCGGCGCAGCTCAGAACTGCTCAAAAACATGACCGGCCTCACCTTCGATCCGCTGAGTGCGGCTAAGGCCTCGGCAAATTTCACGTTAGACTTCTTACTTAATCCAGCAAGACTGAATCGAGTATTGGAGCATCATTCACGCGACGGCAGCCATATGTCTATCGGTGATCTTTTGTCACGGATCGAGTCCGACTTGACTAGAAATAGCCAGTCTCAGGGTATGCAAGGACTCATTGGAGAGTCCGTGCAATTTCTTTTCATGCAGAAGCTGATGGAGATTGCTCGAGACGAAGGAGCCCAACATCAGGTGCAGGGAGCAGCTTTGGCTATTTTGGAAAAAACAAAAAATCAGTCGACTAGCTCAGATCACCAACGTGCCATGAATCATGAAATAGGACTCTTTATGAGCGATCCAGAAAATTATTCGATGCAGGAAGTACCGGAATTACCGGCGGGATCTCCGATTGGATGCGGGGGCAATTGATGATGGAAAATTGACAATGGATAATTGGTCAGTCAAGAAACCTCTTCCGCACCTCCTTGCTCGGGACGGGACATGCCTCCAGCTTACCAAACCAGCGATATCGATTTTTGGCGACCCAATCATAGACTTTGTCGCGAATGGCACGAGGCACGATGGTGAAAATGCCAAGTCTACAGGGCCATCTCAAAAACCGAGATACTTCGATGGCAGCATCAGATTTCAGAAATACGCTGTCGTTAGAGATGAAGACGATTGTATCCAAGTCTCCCTCGATATTTAATTTGATGAGAACAGATTGAGCATATTCAGACTGCAGAGAGGCGAAGAAGATGGCAGGTACCATTTCATGTTTTAGAATAAACTGAACGGTGCGATTGCATAAATTACAGACCCCATCAAAAAGTAGTAACGGTCGGTGCGTCCCCCCCACTTCACCCATTTCACCCATTTTTGCCCACTTGACCCATTTCACCATTCTTTAACCGAAAAGCTGATCGTAGAGTTCTTGGATGTGGCCGACTTGATTTATTTTGATCCCTTTGGTGCCCAACTCTAGTGCAGTGGGTTGCGATTCAGAAACAAATATCTGCTCAAAACCGAGCCGGTCTGCCTCTGCGATGCGCTGTTCTAAGCGCTGCACCGATCGTATCTCACCAGACAGCCCAACCTCACCCGCAAAACAAGTCTGTGGGGGCATAGTTAGATCTTCAAGTGAAGACACCAAGGCAGCAATCACTGCCAAATCCGTTGCCGGATCAGTGACCCTGAGACCACCGGCAATGTTCAGAAAAACATCCATTTGCCCGAAAAATAATCCGCACCGTTTCTCCAAGACCGCAAGCAGCATATGGAGACGGCGCAAATCAAACCCAGTCGTAGAGCGCTGCGGAGTGCCGTATACTGCATTGCCCACCAAAGCTTGCACCTCAATCAGCATCGGCCGCTGGCCCTCGAGGGTAGCAGCCACAGCGCTCCCCGAGAGATTATTTTTCTCCTGAACAAAGATCTTGAAAGGATTTTCTACCGGGATCATTCCGTGTTGCATCATCTCGTAGATACCAATCTCATCGGTCGATCCGAATCGATTCTTGAGCGTTCGCAGGATGCGAAAAGAATGATGTCGATCGCCTTCAAATTGCAGCACGGTATCGACAACGTGCTCGAGTATTTTTGGTCCCGCCAGCGATCCTTCTTTGGTGATGTGCCCGATCACGATAACGGGCACATTTTGCTCTTTGGCGAGCCGCTGCAGCATGGAAGTGCAATCACGCACTTGAGAAACAGTACCCGGCGCAGAGTCGAGTGAGCTTGTATACACCGTTTGGATCGAATCGACAATGATCAAATCAGGTTCGACTAACCCTACTTCCTTGATCACTGCCTCAAGATGAGTCTCTGCCAAGATGAAGGTCTGACTCTTTTGCTGATTTACCCGGTCGGCGCGCATCTTGATCTGCTCGGCACTTTCCTCTCCAGAAATGTAAAGCACTTTTCCCTTCCAGTTTAGCGCAACTTGCAACAACAGCGTGGATTTTCCGATGCCCGGTTGCCCACCAATCAGGCTGATCGATCCGGGCACGATGCCACCGCCAAGCACCCTGTCTAGTTCAGCGTCCTGCGTCGACCACCGCACGATCGATCCCGGCAAAATACTATCGAGAGATCGAGCATGTCTGGTACCACCTTTGGCTGGCAGTGTGCTGGCAAATCGCTCGCCAGTCTTACTCCCGGGCACGACCTCTTCGTGCAAAGTATTCCACTCGTTGCAAGAGTCACATTGCCCCTGCCACTTCGGATTACTATGCCCGCAATGGGAGCATACAAAGTGTGTCTTTTCCTTCTTCAGAATCGAGTCTTTTTAGTTACGATGGGCAAAGGTAAGACAGTTAGTGAGAACTTTTTACGCATGTAAGTACCAGTAAATCAGAACTTTATGTGATATGCCCAACTCGCTAGTCATTTTTTTTAGTCAAAACCTTGTGACTATTGATTTGCTCCTCGTCTTAAGTCTGAATGTAGTTATTCAAGGGTTCTCAATGGAGGCCCAGGTTGTAATTAAATATTTTCTACAGGGAGTATAATGTAGATTGTTTTCATTTGGTTTTTTGGGGTTATACAGGGTGCTGGTTTTCTAGTGCCCTGTTTTTTTATGCACAAAAAATCGTTTGCAGTTCGAACATACATGTGTATTCATCCGCTATGTTTGAGTACTTTTACTCAAATTATGGAGCTACTAAACTTGCACGTCGAAAGCCTGATTTTTTCGGCAGAGCACCCGATCGGTCTACGTGAAATCACGCAGTGCCTGGAGTCGATCACAGAGACTACCATTGAAAAGACTGAGGTTGAAAAAGCACTAGCTGATCTCACCGGAAAGTATGCGCAGGACGAATACTCCTTCGAGTTGGTGCAGATCAATCAAGGTTATACCTTTCTCACCAAAGGAGCCTATCATCAGACGGTGGGTCAATTTCTCAAACACATCAGCCGCAAGATGCTTTCCAAAGCCGCTCTTGAGACGCTGGCTATCATTGCCTACAAACAGCCGGTCACCAAAGTAGAAGTTGAAAGCATCAGAGGTGTAAATTGCGACTACACCATTCAGAAACTTTTGGATAAAGAACTTGTTGAACTCAAAGGAAGGGCAGAAGGACCGGGTCGACCTTTGGTGTACGCCACCAGTGATCGATTTATGGATTACTTTGGACTCAATACCTTAGCTGATCTTCCTAAATTGAAGGAGTTTAAGAAACCGGACAACGAGATTGGATCTTCGGCATCACTGGTCGAGGAGGCCATTGCCAATACGAGTCAAAATTAGTAGATGACCCAAAAAGTAGAAGAGCAACCGCTGGTAAATCGAGTTGCGCAAAGTAGTCTGATTACGATCAATCTGGAAGATTACCTTCCCGAAATGGAAATCATCGGCTTCGACTTGAAAGATTATCTCTTTCGTGAATTGCTGCTGCGGGAAAAAGATTTTCGGGCTGCCCTGAAGGAGCACAATTGGTCTCAATACAGCGGAAAAGGTCTTGCCGTCTATTGCTCAAGTGATGCCATCATTCCCCAGTGGGCATATATGCTGGTTGCCGCTTATGCAGAACCTCACACGTACCAGGTGTCACTTGGTACACCCGCAGATATGCTCTCGAGTATGCTCTTAGCCAATGTAAATGCGATAGCAGGATCCGATTTTGATGGAAAACGAGTTGTCGTGAAAGGCTGCAGCGACAAGGAAGTACCGACTGCCGCCTATCTTGCGATCACAGCAAAATTGCAACCTTACGCACAAAGTATTATGTACGGCGAGCCATGCTCTACCGTACCGATCTTCAAGCGACCCCGCAAAACCACCTAAGTGTTAAAGTCCTCAATTATTTATATATTATAATTTTTTTATATATTTAATCGAGATTAAGAAAACTATGCGTACATTCAGTCACTTTGCTCTGGCGATGTTGGGATTGGCATCAATCCTCCTACTGCACACCTCGACCAGTGCTCCAATCGACAAATCATCAACCTCAGCAGCTGAAGAAGAACACAGCGATAAGTTGCCGCAAGTGATCAAATCAGTCAGGTTAGATCAAGTGTATGAGCTTGCTGGTGAAGCCCTACCCATGAGTAATTTTGATGCCGTAGAGCGACTTGATCGTGAGCTGCTCGTGAACTCGTATTGGCATTCCAGCACGGTACTTAATATCAAAAACTCTCGGCGCTACTTTCCGATTATGGAGCCAATTTTACTAGAGGAGGGAGTTCCGGAAGACTTTAAGTACGTGTCGGTAATCGAAAGCAGCCTGCGTAACGTCACCTCTCCAGCCGGGGCAAAAGGTATCTGGCAGTTTATGAAAACATCTGCAAAGGGCTTTGGACTCACGATGACCAGCGAGGTCGATGAGCGATACCACGTCGAGAAGGCGACCCGTGCAGCCTGCCAGATGATTAAAAGATACAAAGAGCGTTTTGGCACCTGGACCGATGCATTTGCAGCATACAATATTGGTGAAACGAGATTTGCGAGAGAAAGAGAACGCCAGAAGATGAGCTCATACTACGATATGAACTTTGGTGCAGAAACAGGGCGCTACGTATTTCGAGTGCTTGCCGTAAAGGAGATCTTGCGCAATCCAAGCGACTTTGGCTTTTACCTTGATGAAGAAGACTACTACCAAAGCATGTCTGATTTTCGTCTGCTTACGGTAGATAAAAGTATTCCCAACCTGGGAGCTTTTGCCAGCGAAAAGGGCATCAGCTATCGCATGCTGAAGGTTTACAATCCCTGGCTTATTTCTAGTTCTTTGACGGTCCCCGCTGGAAAAACGTATCAGCTCAAGATACCGGGTTAGTCAAATTATTTGGCTCCGAGCAATCCCTTGCCTTGGCTCTCCTGAAAATTGCCCAAGCCACAATCTAAAAAGGCTGCATATTCGTCGGCGTCCGGAATGTAGCCGACTGGCGCATTGAGCAACTCCCCTTCGGGACTGAGCAATACATAAAGCGGTTGAGAATTATTGCCAAAGTATTCGGTCTGAAAATAGGTCCATTTATTTCCAACCGTTTGTAGTCGAGC
>Ga0114956_1002229_pt1 | contig 15266 bp, 9 predicted proteins | sample MaitaG_FD_87304 | JGI IMG/M metagenome (GOLD analysis project Ga0114956, IMG submission 87304) | Marine algal microbial communities from Maine, USA - Maine_Asex2 metaG | ecosystem: Host-associated > Algae > Red algae > Unclassified | place: Maine, USA | collected 2015-01-05 | reverse complement strand
TTCGAGCCCCTTGGGTGGAACGTGCAGTGCGCACCGCTTCCCCTCGACCCTGAATTCGAGAGCTGGGGCGACAGTCGATATCTGGCGCTCACGCTCTCGGGGCAGCATAAAGGATGCGCTCGCCCACTTGTTTGTGCTGTTGCCGGTGCTCGATGAGCGCAAGCACTATTGGGTCGGCGACGACGAGATTGACAAGCTCTTGCGTCGCGGTGGCGACTGGCTTCCCGCTCACCCGGAGCGGGACTTCATCGCCCATCGCTACCTGCGTTTCGATGGCATGGCCCGAGACGCCCTGGCCCGTCTCGCCGACGGCACGAACGACAGCGATGCCGAAGACGGACGCCAGGATGGCCGCGAGGAGCAGCACGAGCGGCCCCTCAGCTTGAATGAGCAACGTCTCGACACCGTCATGGCTGCCGTCGTCGGCGCCGGGGGTGGTCGAGTCGTCGACCTCGGGTGCGGCGAAGGCCGTCTCGTGGAACGTCTCGTTGCCGAATCGGCGGTGTCAGAAGTGCTCGGCGTCGACGTTTCGATCGGGGCGCTCGCCCGAGCAGAACGGCGGCTCCGGCTCGATGAAATGTCGGAGCGGCGTCGGGAGAAGATTCGTCTCGTCCAGGGGGCATTGACGTACACCGACGAGAGGATTCGCGGCTTCGATGTCGCGACCGTTGTTGAGGTGATCGAACATCTCGATGCCGAGCGACTCGACGTCTTCGCTCGGGTGATCTTTGGTGACGCGGCGCCAGCGGCCGTTGTCGTCACCACCCCGAACCGGGAGTACAACGTTCACTTCGAGCGGCTCGCAGCCGGAACGTTCCGTCACGGGGACCATCGCTTCGAGTGGACCCGAGCCGAGTTCGCAGCCTGGGTCGATTCTGTCAACGCCGACTACGGCTATACCGCGAAGCTCGCTTCGATCGGTCCGGATCATCCCGAGACCGGTCCGCCGACCCAAATGGCCGTCTTTCGGAAGGCCACCGAATGAGTGCCGACCAGAAACCAATCGAAGTTCCCGAGCTTGGTCTCGTCGTGCTGTGCGGGGCGTCCGGTTCAGGCAAGTCAACGTTTGCCCGCAGGCACTTTGCTGCGACCGAGGTGGTCTCAAGCGATCAGTGCCGAGCGCTCGTGAGCGATGACGAGAACGATCAGTCGGTGACCGCCGCCGCATTCGCACTGCTGCACGACATCATCGACAGGCGGCTGCAAGTTGGGCGTCTCACCGTGGTCGATGCGACCAATACGAAACGCGAAGATCGTGCCCCGATTGTCGAACTGGCTCGCAAGTGGGATGTGCTTACGACCGCAGTCGTCTTCGATCTCCCGGTCGGAGTATGTGTTGAACGGAACGAACAGCGATCCGACCGGAGGACGCCTCAGCATGCCATTCGGCGCCAGCACAAGACGCTTCGTCGCTCGGCCCGGAACCTGCGAAAGGAACGGTTCAGCCGCGTCCACTTCATTCGAACGGTCGAAGAACTCGACGCAGCGAAGGTCATTCGGAACAAACTTTGGACCGACCGACGCGACGATCACGGACCGTTCGACCTCATCGGCGATGTTCACGGTTGTCATGACGAACTCATCGAACTATTAGCGAAGCTCGGCTACGACGTCGGATCGTCGCCGATTTCACACCCGGACGGTCGTCGTGCGGTCTTCCTCGGTGATCTCGTCGACCGGGGACCGGCGTCGGATGCCGTGCTCCAAACGGCGATGTCGATGGTCGATGCCGACACCGCGCTCTGCGTTCTTGGGAACCACGAAAACAAGCTCGCTCGCGCGCTCGCAGGGCGCGACGTCACCGTCTCCCACGGGCTGGCCGAAACCCTCGAACAGCTCGATGCCCGACCGTCAGCGTTTCGCGAGCAAGTGGCAACGTTCATCGATGGTTTGGTGAGTCACTACCTGCTGGACGAAGGTCGCCTTGTGGTCGCTCACGCCGGGCTGCCCGAGCGGTACCAGGGCCGATCGTCAGGTCGAGTCCGCAGCATTGCCTTGTACGGCGACACCGATGGCGAGACCGATGAGTTCGGGTTGCCGATTCGATACCCGTGGGCGGAGCAGTATCGGGGTTCTGCCACGGTGGTCTACGGCCACACACCGGTGCCCGATGCGCAGTGGCTGAACAACACGATCTGTCTCGATACGGGGGTCGTGTTCGGCGGCGAACTCACCGCGCTCCGGTGGCCTGAAAAGGAGCTCGTTTCGGTGGCGGCGTATCGAGAATATTACGAACCGATCCGGCCACTCGTCGCCGAGAAGCCGGAGCGAACATCGCTTCTCCTCGACGTCGATGACGTGCTCGGTAAACATCATGTCGAGACGAGCCTCGGCGGTCGAATCACCATCGATGCCGAGAGATCGAGCGCAGCGCTTGAGGTGATGAGTCGCTTTGCCACCGACCCGCGCTGGCTGGTGCATCTTCCCCCGACGATGGCCCCGGTCGCCACCAGCAAACGAGCCGACTACCTCGAATATCCAGATGAGGCGTTCGAGTACTACCAGCGCGCCGGTGTGGCCACGGTCGTGTGTGAAGAAAAGCACATGGGCTCGCGTGCGGTTCTCATATTTGCCCGCAATGGCGAAGCGGCTCTCGACCGATTCGGCATAACGAACGACGCCGCGGGGGTGATCGTCACCCGAACCGGTCGCCCGTTCTTCGCCGACAGCGCAGTCGCGTGCGCACTACTCGATCGTGTCCGTGCTGCCATCGCTGCGACTGGTCTGTGGGAGACCCTTGCTACCGATTGGCTCGTGATCGACGCCGAAATCCTGCCGTGGTCGGCCAAAGCCGTGGAGCTCTTGAAATCGCAGTACGCGGCGACGGGTACCGCCGCGCGTTCGATGCTGGCCGAAGCAACCTTGGCGTTGACCGCGGCGAAGACGCGTGGGGTCGACGAGCTTGATGAGCTCGCCGCCCGTACCGCCGCTCGCCAGGAGCACGCTTCGCGTTACGTCGACGCCTACCGCAACTACTGCTGGGAGACCGATGGGCTCACCGGTATCGAAATCGCTCCATTCCAGCTGTTGGCCGCTGGCGATGAAGTGCTGGCGCGGCGACCGCACCGGTGGCACCTGGAGATCGTCGATGGACTCGTTGCCGAGGACCCCGAACTCTTCCGGCGCACCGATCGCCACTTCGTGGACCTCGCCGATGATGCCGCCGTCGCTGATGCCATGGCGTGGTGGGTCGCTGCCACCGAAGCAGGCGGCGAAGGAATGGTCGTCAAACCGGCGGAATCGATCGTTCGCTCGAAGAAGGGGCTCGTTCTTCCTGGCGTCAAGTGTCGAGGTCGCGAGTATCTCCGCATCATCTACGGACCCGAGTACCTCGAACCCGCAAATCTTGAACGACTGAGAGGACGCTCCCTCAAACGTAAGACCTCACTCGCTCGGCGCGAGTTCTCGCTCGGTATCGAAGCCCTCGACCGGTTCGTGGCGCGTGAACATTTGTACCGAACCCACGAGTGTGTCTTCGGCATTCTCGCCCTCGAAAGCGAACCCGTCGACCCGCGCCTCTAAAACCCTGCCAGAGCTCTATGACGCGTTAAAGCACCAGGTGAACGGGCTGCCGGCTTCTTCGCCAAGGGCAATAGGCCAATAGAACGCCGTCACACAATTCACGTCGGCCCGAAGTGACTCGATGACCTGGCCCTGGTCGGGCTGAAAGCTGACCTGATTGAGCGCGTCGATCCGACGCAGCTGCGATTCAGGGATGTCGACACCGTTGATCTGCAGACGAGCCGTGTAGCCCGCGATCAGATCGATACCGACGGGGTTTTGAGAGAGGACTTCGTCGTTTGGTGCTGGCACGAGTTCCTCGATTACGTCAGCGATTGCGGGGCCACCGTCGCCCGTACGCAAAAGCACGGCGGTCGTCGCCAAGAGCGCGGCTAGACCGATCATGACGAACACCAGATACTTGCGGACAAACCAGTGCTCAAAGAACCGTGATGATGGCCGTTCGGCGAGCGTTACCCCGCCCTCGGTATGTTGCTCGAGGTCGGTGGTCGGCTGCGTGGGGAGATCATCGAAGTCATCGCTCGCCATGAACAGAGGCTACCGGCGACGGAACGTTCGGCCGGGGTCGAACGTCACCATGTTCTCGTGACCTCTGCCACCAACTTGGTGGGCGGTCAAGGTACTGTCGAGCAGGTGGTCACTTCACGTATGACTGACCAAATTGGACGAGTGCTCGGCGATCGGTACCGGCTCGTTGCGCCGATCGGTACCGGGGCATCGGCACAGGTCTTCCTGGCCGAAGACATTTCGTTGAAGCGAGAGGTCGCCGTCAAGCTTTTGCATGAAGGCCTCGTCGACGATCCTCGCTTTTTGGAACGCTTCCGCGCCGAAGCGCAGGCCACCGCGTCGCTGAACCACCAGCACCTGGTTGCCGTCCACGACTGGGGCTTCGACGATGTGCCCTACCTCGTTACCGAATACCTCGCGGGTGGCAGCTTGCAGCAGATCTTTGACCAGGGGTATCGACTGACGAACAGCCAGGTGTTGCTGGTCGGGCTCGAAGCCTCGCGTGCGCTCGAATACGCCCACCGACGGGGGTTGATTCACCGAGATATCAAGCCGTCAAATCTGCTCTTTGACGCCGATGGTCGCCTTCGCATCGCTGACTTTGGGCTGGCTCGGGCGCTCGCTGAAGCGGCGCTCACCGAACCAATGGACCCCATCATTGGCACCGCCCGATACGCGGCCCCCGAACAGGCGCGCGGTCAGGTGGTCGACGGCAAGGCCGACGTCTACTCGCTCGCTCTGGTGCTTATCGAGGGCGCCTCGGGCCAGGTGCCGTTCACGACGGACACGACGGTCGGCACGCTGATGGCCAGGGTCGATAAGCCGCTTCCCGTGCCGGAGAGCCTCGGCATTCTGCGGGGTCCGATCCAACGCTCCGGTCACACCGAACCCCACGACCGGCCCGACGCCGGCGAACTCGCCGTCGCGCTCATGGCGGCTGCGGAGTCTTTGCCCCGCCCCGAACCGTTGCCGCTCGTCGGTGCATTGGTGCCGACCGGATTCGATCCCGACCCGACCGACTTGGGGCTGGTGGCAACTCCGACGCCCGCCCCCGAGCCGACGCCCGGCGGTAGTCGGCGTCGCGCGACCGAGGCGCAACACGAGACCGTCGAGGACGAAGACGATCTGTACGACCCTCGCTACGGCAGCGGCGAACATCAAGCCGACGTTCTGCCGGTCGCGCCGCGTGAAGACGACTTTGATGCGCTCACACCGATCGAGTTTGATCCGGTCGATTCTGATGATCGTGATGCCAGCGCCGAATCGGGCTTTGAGCGAACCGTCTCGTTCGATCCATCGGAGCTTCCGCCTGACGAGTTTGAACCGAAGACCATGGCGCTGCCGAAGATCGTCGTCCCCGACGACGAGGCGGACGACACCGCAGGGGTTGCGCGCCGTCGCCCGGTCGAAACGGTCGAGCCTGGTCGCGGGAACCCGATCGCCTGGGCCTTCACCGGGCTGATACTCGTTGGCGGCATCGTTATCGGGTCGTGGCTGTACTGGCGCTCGGCGGGTACTCCGGTGCACCTCGTTCCCGATCTGATCGGCACCGAGTACGAAGACCTCGGTGGGCTCATCGGCGACAACGGGTGGGAAGTCACCAGACTCGAAGGCCGAGCCGATGGCAGCGAACTCGACAGCATCATCGTCCAAGTCCCCGAGCCAGGCGTTGAACTCGCCGAAGGCGAGGAGCTCCGAGTGACGGTGTCACTTGGCAACGAGATGGTCCCCATTCCCGCACTCGGTACCGATCTCACCGAAGAAGACGCCGAGGTTCGCCTTGGTGCATTCGGACTGGAAGTCGGCGCCGTGTCGGGCGAACCAAACGAGGATGTGCCGGTTGGCCAGATCGTTCGGGTCGATGAGCCGGTGCTCGAAGTACCACGCGGTGAAGCGATCGATCTTGTCATCTCTGCCGGTCCGGGCCCGCGCATCGTGCCGGCCGAACTCGATCGCATGGTGGCAGCCGATGCGGTCACCGCGATCGAGGCGCTGCGGTTAAACGCGTCCGTCGTGCGGGAATTCGATCCGATTATCGCTGAAGGCCTGGTTGTCGCCGTCGACCCGCCAATCGGTAGTGAAGTCGAGGTTGGAACAGCGATCATCCTGACGGTGAGCGACGGGCCGGCCCCAATCGCGGTTCCCGATGTCACTGGGTATCGACTCGCCGACGCGGTCGAAGTGCTCGAAACGGCGGGTCTCTGCATCGGCGAGACCGATGGACCGGCGAATGAACGAGTCAAGGTGACCGACCCTGCCGCTGGCGAATTCGTGCCGGTCAGCGACGATTGCGACGACCCGCTGGCAGTACCGATCGTGCTCGTCACCGAAGAAGCCGACGAGACCGAAGACGGCTAGCGGGCCCTCGTGGGCCGCTGGGCCGATTGACATAGGCCGATCGATTCGAGTGTTGGACGCCCGACACGACCTTCTCAGGACCGGCTACTTTGCCGCCGACAGGAGGACATGGAAACCGTAAAGCACGACATGGTCATGACTTCGTTCCCGAGTAACGAGCGAGTCGACGTAACGCTGAGCGGCTTAGAGAGTCGACTGCGACTCGCGGCGACGGGCCGCGAGAGTTACAGCGCCGTCGCCGTCGTCGTCCATCAACTCTTCGATCTCGTCGGGGCTCGGCTCGGCATCGTGGCACCGGCGACTGTCGATCTTGCTTCGGCGTCAACTCGGGCCGAGTGCCACGAAATGACCGAGCGTGGCGTGCAGGAAACGTCGGAGCTCATCGACCTGGCGGCGACCGCCTATCACCAGGTTGTGTCAAGCGGCTGCGCCGACTACGAACCGCTGTCGTCAAGCTTGGTGCTTCCGGTCCAACTCGACGGTGCGGTGAGTTTCCTCCACCTCGTCAAGAGCGGCATCGACAGTTTCGCCTTCGATGAGTTCGAGATCGCCGATCGCCTCGTCGGCGTCCTGTCTCGTGAGGTGCACGCCTTTGCACGACGGGGCGGAAGTACGCCCGTCGCCGCAGGCGAACGTTCACCGCTTGGGGCGAAGGCTCCCGACACCCTCAGCGAAATCTGCTGGGCCAGCGACGCCGTCACCCAAAGCTGATTGCGGCATTGGTCAGATCGTGATCGCCTGCAACCGGCGAGCGACTTCCTCGCCGACTTCGTGTTGTGCTGGGCTCGGGCTGAGCTCTTGAAGGAACATCAGGCGAGTGATGTCGCCCTCGACCTCGATCTGGCCAGACATGAATGACATGATGACCTCTTCAAAGTCGAGCGTGACGAACAATGAACGAGCGACCTCGTAGGGCACGGTGATCGAGGCCTGGGGGTTGTCGAGGAATCCCCACTTGGGGATCGTGTTGCCCGCCGACGTGTCGATGTGGCCCTCAAGTTCGCCGGAACCGAACGGCACGCCGCGAACGGTGATGTTCAAGCGAACCACCTCGTCGAGCGCTTCGGTCCGATCGGCAAACTCGGCATGGATCGCCTCGGCGGCATTGATCCAATCGTCGGAGAGAAAAGGGTGCGCGGTCACAGGGCGCTAATTCTACGGCTGGACGTCGCGACTGCTCGCTAGCATCAGCGGTCATGAGTGATCGCATTTCACGAGCCGATGTCAGCCATGTTGCGCGGCTCGCCCGGCTCGACATTGAAGAGTCCGAGCTCGACCGCTTTACCGAGCAGCTCGACGCCATTCTCGAGCATGCCGCCGCCCTCGATGCGCTCGATCTCGACGGTGTTCCGCCGATGTCGCATCCGCTGCCGCTGACGAATGTCTTTCGCGTCGACGAGGTCGTGCCGAGCCTCGACCGAGACGAAGTTCTGAGTCAGGCCCCAGCGGCCGAAGATGGCCAGTTTCGAGTGCCACCGGTCCTTGGAGAGTCACAGTGACCGTCTCGATGAGTGGCGCCGGTGCCACCGCGATCGAAATCGCGGCTGGGGTGCGATCGGGAGAGCGTTCGGCCCGCGAAGTACTCGAACAACACCTCGCCGCGATCGAAGAGCGAGAAGCCGAGATTCACGCGTTCAACCTCGTGCTGGCCGACGAAGCTCGCGCCCGAGCTGATGAGGTCGATGCCGCGGTAGCTGCGGGCGACGACCCCGGACCGCTCGCCGGTGTGCCGGTCGCGCTGAAGGACAACCTCTGCACGCGGGGTATCCCGACGACGTGTTCGTCGCGGATTCTCGAAGGCTGGCAGCCGCCGTATGACGCGACGGTGGTCAGCGCGCTTGCCGACAGCGGTGCCGTCTTTGTCGGCAAGACCAACCTCGACGAGTTCGCGATGGGTTCCTCGACCGAGAACTCGGCGTTCGGCCCAACCCGGAACCCGCTCGACACCGACCGGGTGCCGGGTGGCTCAAGCGGCGGAAGTGCCGCGGCGGTGGCCGCTGGTTTCAGCGCCCTTTCGATCGGTTCCGACACCGGCGGTTCGATCCGCCAACCGGCCGCCTACTGCGGTTTGGTCGGCGTGAAACCAACGTACGGGTTGGTGTCGCGGTATGGCCTTATCGCCTTCGGTTCGTCGCTCGACCAGATCGGTCCGTTCGCTCATACCGTGGCCGATGCCGCGCTGACCCTCGACGTCATCAGCGGGCACGATCCGCGAGACTCGACTTCGGTGCCGGCTGCTCCGGCGAGTATCAGCGAGGCGCTTGGCGCCGGCGTCGACGGCATGCGGGTTGGCATCGTCACCGAGCTGATGGGCGATGCCATGGACGCGAACTGTCTCGATGCGGTTCGCTCAGCCGCGCAGGCGCTCGAAGCCGCTGGAGCGACCGTCGGCGAAGCCAGCATCCCGGCTGCCCTGTACGGCCTCGGGGCCTACTACCTGATCGCTCCGGCCGAAGCGTCGAGCAACCTGGCCCGCTACGACGGTGTGCGATATGGCATGCGGGTCGACGCTGCGAACACGGGCGATATGAACGAAGCGACCCGCACCGGCGGATTCGGCGACGAGGTGAAGCGCCGCATCATGCTCGGCACCTACGCACTTTCGGCCGGTTACTACGACGCGTACTACGGCTCGGCTCAGAAGGTTCGCACGCTGCTGATTCGCGAGTTCGATGCGGCGTACGCGGACTACGACATCCTGCTGTCGCCGACAACCCCAACGACGGCATTCAAGTTCGGCGCGAAGGCTGATCCGGTGTCGATGTATCTCTGCGACCTCGCGACGATCCCAACGAACCTCACCGGGCATGCAGCCATGTCGGTGCCGTTCGGAGCCGATGCCGACAACATGCCGATCGGCGTTCAGCTGTTGGCCCCCGCGCTCGGCGAAGTTCCAATGTTCCAAGCCGCCGAAGCTCTCGAAGCGGCGGCGCTATCCGCTGGAGGTGCGGCATGACCGGTGTAGCCCAGACCGAGAACGAACTCGACGGTTGGCAGATTGTCATCGGGCTCGAAGTCCACGTTGAGCTGGCGACAAACACGAAGCTTTTCTGTGGGTGCGCGAACAAGTTCGGCGCTGAGCCGAACACCAACACGTGCCCGACGTGCCTCGGTCTGCCCGGGTCGCTGCCGGTCATCAACGGCACCGCGATCGACTACGCCATGAAGCTCGGGCGGGCCCTGCACTGCACGGTGAACCCTGCGGTGTTCGCCCGCAAGAACTACTTCTATCCCGACATGCCGAAGGATTTCCAGACGACGCAGTACGACCAGCCGACGAACGCGGCCGGTTACCTCGATCCGCCGACCGGTGGTCGGGTCACGATCGAGCGGGCCCACATCGAAGAGGACACCGGCAAGTCGACCCATATCGGCGGCGGCGGTCGGATCAGCGACGCGCAGTACACGCTGATCGACTACAACCGCGCAGGTGTGCCGCTGGTCGAGATCGTGACCGAACCGTGTATGCACGACGCCGAACATGCCAAGGCATATGTCTCGGAGCTGCGCGACGTGCTGCTGACGATCGGCGTGAGCGACGCCAAGATGGAAGAAGGCAGCATGCGGGTTGACGCCAACGTGTCGATCCGGCCGGCCGGAAGCGACGAACTGCGCACCCGCTGCGAGGTCAAGAACATCAACTCGGTGCGCTCACTCGGCCGGGCCATCAACTACGAAGCCCGGCGACATCTCAACCTCTACAACGCCGACGACGCGCCGTTCCAGGAGACTCGCCACTGGGACGAGAACGCGGGACGAACGCTGCCCGGTCGGGCTAAAGAGGACGCCGACGATTACCGGTACTTCCCAGAACCCGATCTTGTTCCGCTCGTACCGACGGCCGACGACATCGCGGCAATCGATGCCGCCATGCCCGCGCTGCCGAGCGATCGGCGAGAGGCGTTGGCGGCTGCTGCCGGCACCGAACCCAGCGCCGCAGCGTTGGCTGTCGAACGCGGGCTCGACCCGCTGGCGCTCGGAGCGATTGAGGCTGGCGCTCCCGCCGACTCGGTGATGAAACACGTGAACAACAACCTCGCCGATGGGCCGGGGAAACTCGAAGCCGCGGCCTTCGCGAAGCTCATCACGATGGAAACTGGCGGCGACCTCACGAGCAACCAGGTGAAAGACGTGCTCGTCGAACTGGTCGACAACGGCGGCGACCCCGCCGATATCGCGGCAGCGAAAGGGTTCGAGGCGGTCGATACCGGTGAGCTCGAGTCGATGCTCGGCGCGATCATCGCCGAAAGCCCCGACGAGTGGGCCCGCTATCTCGACGGCGACAAGAAGGTGCAGGGGTTCTTCGTCGGCAAGATCATGAAGGCGACGCAAGGCCAGGCCGACGGCAAAGTCGTCAATCAGCTCATGGCGTCGAAGGCCAAGGGTTGAGCTCAGGAGACTTCGGTAGCGACCCGTCGAACGCGGCCGCAGCTTCCGCCCAACAGCTCGTGGAACACGTCGAGTCCGATGGCACGGTCATCGAGGTGGTCACGCGGGCCGAGATTCGTGATCGAATCCTTCGACATCGGACGGTGTACATCGTCGTGCAGCGTGACGATGGGGCAGTCCTTGCCCACAAGCGAGCCGATTGGAAGGATGTCTACCCCGGCGCCTGGGACTTGGCATTCGGTGGCATTTGTGATCCCGGCGAGTCGTGGCTTGAAGCCGGGCAGCGCGAGTTGCTGGAAGAGGCCGGAATCACGACGCCGCTCGTCGATCGAGGAGCCGTCAGCTACGAAACCGACGAGGTGAAACTCATCGGGTGGTTATTCAGTGCGACGTCGAGCGGGCCATTCGCGTTCAATGACGGCGAGGTGACCGCAACCCAATGGGTGCCGTTGTCAGAGCTCACTGGCTTTGTGGCCGACAACGAGTGTCCGGAGGACACGCTCGCGATCGTCGGCGCCGAATTGTTCGCCTGACGGTTCGACGGTGAGGCCACCGTTCGCCGACGCGCTGACTGACGCGTCGTCGGGTACCAGACCGTGAGCAACCGACTCACTGTCGTAGTGGGGCAGACCGTCGATGAACGTAATCGTTCTGCTGCCAGCCGAAGGAATACGGGCGCCGGGAAGAATGTGGCCGGTGATGTTGCAGGGGTCGACGGCGCGAACCTGTACCCGCTGGCCCTCTCGCGGTTGTTTGCGAACGAAGCGCAGCATCTTGAGCGCTTCCGGTGACGCGTACTGCTCGCCGGCGAAGCCGGTGATGAACCGGCCGCCGCGGATGATGCCTCGGGCTTCGAGCCTGCGGAACGCCCACAACACCTCGCGCCATGGCACGGCCAGTGATTCGGTCTGCACGATGTCGCGGAACACGACACCCCAGCGAGCCAGCAATTGCTCGGCGACAGCTTCGGCGAGCTCGTCGGGCTCTTCGATGACGGCAGGTGGCGGCAACATTGCCCACCGGCCTTCGGCCCGCTCGTGACCGGCGGCGCCGCGACGGAGACCACGCCGTCGCAGTTCGCGACGGCGGGTCGTACGGGTGCGTCCGTCGAGTAGCACTCGCACCGCGCCGAAGCTGTCGGCGGTGACCAGACCCCGAGCGACGGCCTCCCAGAGGCCGGTTTCGACGTCGGTCGGGATGCGACCCGTGCCAGCAGCTAACTCGGTGTGGAACTGGGCTCCGGAACGCTGCAACAGCTCGATGACTTCAGCGGCGGCGCCGGCTTCGGGAATCGCAGGTGTGGAATCGCCGCGAGCTGCGGCCATGAGCCAACCAAGGTCGTGACGGGTCGTGAGCGCTATCGGCGTGGCCCGAGATGGACCAGCCTTGCGACCGCCGGGGTCCTCGGACAGGTCGGCGCTGAGGCGACCCCATGCGAGGTCGCCGCCGAGGCAGAGGTCGTCGAGCCATTGGGTCTTGTAGCCGCTCACCCGGTCGGCGAGGACGGACTCCCACGCGCCCGCCGCCAGCTCGTAACCCTGGAGTTGTTCGATGATGGCAACGAGCCCAGCCCGACCCCGAACTTGGCTGTCGGGCGCGAGATGATGCCAACGAAGAAGGAACCGCGAGAAGTCTTGCGCCGTGACCGGTTCAATCTCGCGGCGGCGGCGCTTCTGGGAGTAGACGTGAATGCGGGCCAGTAGTCGGCGACTGCACCACTCGGTGTCACCGGTGCGCAGCGTGGTTGGCCGCCATTTGCCTTCGATGACAAAACCCTCGGACTGGAGCGCGGCGAGGGCGATGGTCACCGAGCTATCGGGTAAGCCGACCAGCGCCGCAATCTCGGCGACCTGCAGCGGACCCGAAATGTCGAGATGGCCCCGCACGGTTTCGATGCGGGCCGCTTCGGCCTCGGCCGTCGAGCCAGCGAGGTCGACGGCGACATCGTGTTGTTCGGTTGTGCACCACAGCAGACTGGACTCGTCGCCAGGTCGCAGCTCGACGGCTCGGCCCTTCTCGACGAGCTGGGCCATGGGTTCGAGCCATTCGTCGCGCGCCGGCGTTCTGATGAGCGATGCCAACAAGTCGTGGAGTTCGTCGGCGGTGCGAACATCGGGGGCCGCTTCGTCGGCGACCTGGGTGATGGCTTCAGGGTTTACCGAGCCGATCTCGGTGATGTCGACCGGTAGCCCTCGCCGCAATGGCACCGCTCGGGTCCGGCGATCGATGGCCTCGGCATCGTCGAGGAACGTGTACGGCTTGCCGAGCAGCAGCTCGTGGGCCAGCGGTGAGGGTTCGACGCTGTCGCAGGTGACGATCTCGAGATCGCCCGATTCGATGCGGCGCACCAGGTCGGTGAGACCTTGGACGGCGAGGCCTTCGTTGAGCGTGTCGTACATCGTTTGGCGCACGATGACATGGTCGGGAACCTCGATGGGGCCGGTGACATTCTCTTGGCAGCCAGCGGCCGACGGGAACACGGCCGCCATGATGTCGTCGGCCTCCATGCGCTGAATCGGTGGCGGGTTCTTGCGCCCGCCCTTAAAGCGCAACACGGTGAGCGATCGGTTGAGGTTCCAGCGCCACCGCGAGATGAACATCGGCGACGGCGGCACGAGCACGGCCTGCGTCAGGGTTTCGGTGATCTTGTCGCTCTTCAGGTAGTGCTGCACTTCGTCGAGCGGGAAGCTGTGCTGCGGGCCGAGCGACAACACGATGGCGTCGTCGTTCGCTGCGGCCTGGAGCTCGAAGTCGAAGTTCTTGCAGAACTTCTTCCGCAGTGCCAGACCGAATGCTCGGTTGATGCGGCCGCCGAATGGGGCATGCACCACCAGTTGCATTCCGCCAGACTCGTCGAAGAACCGTTCGAAGATAATGCGGTCGGTCGTCGGCAGCGCGCCGAGGATGGCGAGTGACGCCGCGAGGTAGCTGATGATGAGTTCCGACGCGGTGTCGTCGAGGCCGCAGGTGGCCTTCACCCACGCACGGGCACCGTCGGGGTCTTCGTCTTCGAGGTGTTTCTGCACCGCGGCCCGTAGCGAGCTGACTTCGTCGGACAGCTCTGGTGTGCGAGCCGGCGCTTCGCCGAGCCAGAACGGAATCGTTGGCGGTTGGCCTTGGGCGTCGACGACCCGGACAACCCCTGGCTCTATCCGGCGGATACGCCATGAATGGGTGCCGAGCAGGAAGATGTCGCCCGGCATCGACTCGGTCGCCCAGTCTTCGTTGACCGAACCGACGTAGGTGTCGTCGGGATCGGCGATGACGCGGTAGTCGGCGATCTCGGGGATCGCGCCGCCCGAGGTCAGCGCAGCAAGCCGGGCGCCCCGGCGCCCTTCGGCTTCGTTGTTGATGGCATCGTGGTGCACGTACGCACCGCGTGCGCCACGGCCGGTGACGATGCCGTCAGTCGCGAACGCTAACGTTTCGTCGAATGTCTCACGCGTGAGGTCGGCATAGGGGGCGGCCCGTGTGAACAGCCGATACAGATCATCGACCTGCCAGCGTTCCGCAGCGGTTTCGGCCACGATCTGCTGGGCCAGGATGTCGAGCGGCGCGGGCGGTGGATGGACCGCGTCGAGCCGGCCAGCGCGCACACCGGCGAGCAACGCCGCGCACTCGATGAGTTCGTCGCGCGTAAACGGGAACAGCCGACCCTTTGGGGTGCCGTGGCGACTATGGCCCGACCGACCGACCCGCTGAAGGAAGGTGGCCAGACTGCGGGGCGACCCGATCTGACAGACGAGTTCGACTGGGCCGATGTCGATGCCGAGTTCGAGCGAGGCGGTTGCGACGAGCACCCGCAGTTCGCCCGCCCGCAGCTTGCGTTCGATGCGGTACCGCCGGTCTTTCGACAACGAGCCGTGGTGGGCGGCGACCTGGTCTTCGCCGAGCCGCTCGGTGAGCTGGTGGGCGAGACGCTCGGCCATACGCCGGGTATTGACGAACACCAGGGTCGTGTGATGCTCGGCCACCAGCTCGGCGATGCGGTCGAGACTCTCGGCGACCTGTTCGGCCGGCGCAAGCGCTTCGAGTTCGCAGGTCGGGAGCTCGAGCGCAACGTCGAGTTCGCGCTGGTGGCCGCTGTCGACGATGGTGCACTGCGCTTTGCCGTTCGCATCGCAGCGGCCAGCGCCAACCAACAGGCGCGCGATGGTCGAGATCGGCCGCTGCGTAGCCGACAGGCCAATGCGGACCGGTGGTTCGCCACACACGTGGTCGAGCCGTTCAAGCGTGAGGCTGAGATGTGAGCCGCGCTTGTCGCGCGCCACCGCGTGGATCTCGTCGATGATCACCGTGTCGACCGTGCGCAGCACCTCGCGACTCTTCTCGGCCGTCAGCAGCAGATATAACGACTCGGGCGTCGTGACGATGAAGTTCGGGGGCCGACGAATCATGGTTGCCCGCTGCGAGCTCGTCGTGTCGCCCGAACGAACCCCGACCCGTAAGTCGGGCGGTTCGAAGCCCATCGAACGGGCCAGGTCGGCGAT
>Ga0114956_1002228_pt1 | contig 15272 bp, 7 predicted proteins | sample MaitaG_FD_87304 | JGI IMG/M metagenome (GOLD analysis project Ga0114956, IMG submission 87304) | Marine algal microbial communities from Maine, USA - Maine_Asex2 metaG | ecosystem: Host-associated > Algae > Red algae > Unclassified | place: Maine, USA | collected 2015-01-05 | reverse complement strand
TTTTATTATTCACCAAACTATTTAAACATGTCATACGTTTATAATAGTACTGAATCTCAATTTACAGCTAAAAGTTGTATCTTTATAGATTAAACCTTGCTCGCCTATACATAGTCTAATTATTGGATTATAATTTATGAGAAAATTAGTTGCCCTTATACCACTGCTATGTCTTTCTTTGCTTGGCTTAACCAATCACTTGGTTGGAGGTGATTTAACCTATGTGTACAATGGTGGCAATAGTTATACGTTTACCTTAACCATTTATAGAGATTGTAATTGCCCACCACCTTGCGCTAATTTAGATGGTTCTATCAATTATTCAATTTTTAGAGGCACTACATTAACACACCCAGGACCATTTAATAATAAAACAGCCAATATAGTGGGTCCAACACAAGTACCTATATCCACTCAAGGAATTTGCTTAGCAACTATACCTAATGTTTGTGTTGAAAAGGGCGTTTACACATTTACTGAAATTTTACCTCCTAGTCCTCAAGGATATACTGTTGCATACCAAAGGTGTTGCCGTAATCAAACCATACAAAATATATTTGATCCCAGTACTGAGGGTATGACTTTAAGTGTAAATATTCCTCCAACAGGCGCAACAAATAATAGTGCAACATGGAACAACTTTCCACCAATTATTATTTGTGCAAATAACCCATTCGAGTTTAACCATTCTGCAACTGATATTGATGGAGATAGTTTAGTGTATTCCATTTGCGATCCACTAGACGGGGGAAATGCTACGTCAACAGTAGGAGGTGGTGGACCTGTTCCAAATTTTACTTCTGCCCCTCCCTATACAACCATTCCTTTTTTAGCACCTTACACGTCTAACAACCCTATTGGTGGATCTCCTTTTTTAAATATTGACTCGGTAGGGATAATGCGGGCCAATCCAACAATGGTCGGTCAATTTGTTGTAGGTGTTTGCGTTGCCGAATACAGAAATGGAGTTTTAATTAATACTATAAGAAGAGATTTTCAATTTAACATAACCACTTGCGATATTACTTTAGCTCGTGTTAACCATTCACAAGTTGGACCCAATGGCGAATTGCTTGTTTTTGATTGTGATGACTTTGATGTTCTGTTTCAAAACACCTCACTAGGAGCTGATAGTTATTTATGGGATTTTGGAGATTCTTTATCAACTACAGATACTTCTTCCTTAAACAATCCAACGTACTTGTATCCCGATTCTGGGATTTATTGCGTTACACTAATTGCAGATCCTGGTAAAGTTTGTGCCGATACTGCTTTAATTAAACTGCACTTATTCCCAGGTTTAACACCTGACTTTGATTCAGCAGTTACCGATTGCTCTAACATTCCCATACAATTTACCGATTTATCAGTTTTACCCACTTTTGATATGATTGATAGCTGGCTGTGGGATTTTGGAGATGGCGATACCAGTAATAGTCAAAATCCTACACACCTTTTTCCTCTAGATGGTGGATTATTTGATGTAACCCTTTTTCTATTTACAGATAAAGGATGTTTAGATTCTGTTACCAAAAAAGTACTGATACACCCTACCCCAAACATTAGTTGGACGACCTCATTGCCTTGTCCGAATGAAGTTATAACCTTTACCAATACATCAGTAATTGCCAACGGCACTATTACCAACTATCAATGGAATTTTGGCGACCCTGCATCTGGTGGAAACAACATTGCAATTACCCCAAATGCAACTCATATTTATACCACACCAGGCATCTACAATGTTAGCTTAACTGCAACTTCTAACTTAGGTTGTTCAGAAACTGTAATTGTTCCAATAACTATTTATCCTGAGGTAATTGCCAATGCTGGTGTAGATACTTTTGTTTGTATCGGATACCCAATTATGTTGCGAGCAAGCGGCGGCAATGTGTACAATTGGATGCCATCAGCCGGTTTAAACAGTTCGATAATTGACACTCCTTTTGCATCACCAACTGTTGCTACAACCTATATTGTTCAAGTGCAAGACCCTAATGGTTGCACCGATTTTGATACTGTATTTGTTGACGTTAAACCAACTCCCACAGTTGATGCTGGGAATGATACTTCAATTTGCTTTGGAAGCACAATTCAACTACAAGCAAAAGGTGGTATTGCTTATGAATGGGATAATACGCCATCAATTGACAATTGGTTTATTGCCGATCCTTTAGCCACTCCAAGTGGTACACTAACTTATTTCATTAACATAACCGATTCTAATGGCTGTGTTGGAAGGGATAGTATAAGAATCACCGTGAATCCACCATTAAGATTATCGGTGTCTCCAGATGCATATATTTGTCAATTCGATTCTATTGAATTGCTAGCTACTGGAGGATTGTTTTATAAATGGATACCAAATTTTGGGTTAAGCAATGATAGCATAGCCAATCCTAAAGCTTCTCCCGATTACACCACTACATATGTAGTAGAAATTAGTGATGATTGTTTTACTGGTTATGATACCGTTACAATAACAGTTGATGAAGCCCCTTATGTATACACTAATGATGATCAAACTATAAAAGCAGGTGAAAGTATAGAGTTGTTAGGAGGTGGTGGTACCACTTTTGAGTGGACTATTGACCCTACTTTAAACTATACAGGTATAAGAACTCCTTTAGCAACTCCATTAGACACAACTACCTATATATTTACTGCTTTTAGCGCTAATGGCTGCACTAATACAGACAGTGTTACGATATTTGTAACTTTTGGATATGAATTGTTGTTGCCAACGGCTTTTACGCCAAATGCAGATGGTTTAAATGATAGAGTGAAACTTTTACATTACGGAATCAAACAAATAGATCAATTTCAAATATATAATCGTTGGGGGCAAATGGTTTTTGAAACCACTAACATTGATGATGGTTGGGATGGATTCTTTGAAAACAACAAGCAGCCCGTTGGCGGCTATGCCTATGTGGTAAGAGCCCAAACTTATTTAAATGAGGCGGTAGAAATAAAAGGCCAAATAACGCTACTTAGGTAAAAAAACCGTCATATTTCCCCCAATAATATGCCAATAGGTTGAAATTAGCGCATACATTACGTATCTTTAATAAGTGTAAACAGCGGCTGCCTAATTTACGTAAATGCTAAATCCCAAATCATTGAGGAAAGTTTTATACCTGTTGCTGCTATTGTCTTTGTTACCTTTGTCTTCTAAGAGCACCCATTTAATTGGTGCCGATTTGTTTTATGATTGTCTTGGTCAAGATATCAATGGTGATTTTACATACCGCATTGAGATAAATGTTTATCGCGATTGTATAAACGGTATTCCGCAAATTGATGACCCCCTGTTTTACGAAATTTATGAAGGCAATAATTCATTTTCATTCGGTAGTATTCGGCCTCAACAATTTCCTGGAGCTCCAGTGCCTATTACAACTCAAGGGCTTTGTATAAATTCGATACCTAATGTGTGTGTTGAAAGAGGCCATTACATTGATACCATTACCCTACCACCATCTAATACCGGCTACCAATTTACCTACCAACAATGTTGCCGTAACAATACCATTCAAAACATTCAAAGTCCATCGAGCACTGGTGCATCTTGGGTAGCCAACATACCACCTAATACAGGCAACATTTGCAATAGCAGTGCAAGGTTTACACTTTTTCCGCCAATTATTATTTGCGCAAATAATCCGTTATACTTTAATCATGTTGCAACCGATCCTGATGGCGATTCTTTGGTTTATAAACTATGCAATCCTTTTGATGATGGCCAAGCGTCTCCACCTTACAGCAACGTAACTTGGATACCGCCATATAATACCAACAATCAAATAGGTGGCACTCCTACAATGAATATTGATTCATTAGGTATTCTCCGGGGCTTTCCAAATACTCAAGGGCAATTTGTTGTTGGTATTTGTGTAGAAGAGTGGCGTAATGGTGTACTGTTTTCAGAGGTACGTAGAGATTTTCAATTTAACATAACTACATGTGATATTACCCTAGCATTGGTTTCTTCTACTAAAGTTTCACCAACCGGTGAGTTAATCATTTTTAATTGTGAAGATTTTGGTGTTCCATTTATAAACCAAAGCATTGGTGCTACCAACTATTTTTGGGATTTTGGAGATACCACTACCCTAGCTGATACTTCAAGGGCAGTTAATCCTACCTATTTTTATCCCGATACCGGACAATATTATGTAACCTTAATAGCTGAACCTGGAAGGGCATGTGCAGATACAGCCCATATAATTTTAAACCTATATCCAGGTATGCAAGTGTTTTTCGATACCATGCTTTCGGCTTGTGCAAATGAAAACATTCAGTTTACAGATTTATCTTCTACCACACATGGTAATTTAACTGATTGGCTTTGGGATTTTGGAGACAATACCACAAGTACAGCACAAAACCCCATACATGCATACTCGGCAGGGGGAAATTATTTAGTAAAGCTATTTGTTGAAGCGGATATAGGTTGTATAGATTCATTTGAGTACAACTTGTTTATAGATTATAAACCGGAAGCTGATTTTACGGTTGAAAATAAATGCATCAATGTATTGGTAAGTTTTGAAGACAGCTCTGTGGTTACGGCTGACTCAATAGCTACCTATTTATGGAATTTTGGACATCCTTCAAGTGGTGCTGCTAATTTTAGCACTTTCAAAAATGCAACACATACATATACTAGCAGTGGAAGTTATAATGTTACACTAGTGATTACCACTCATGCAGGTTGCAAAGACACTTTATCACAAACAGTAACCATTTTCAATCAAATTTTCCCCAATGCAGGGCCAGATGTGAATATTTGCCTAAACGACAGCATTACCATAACTGCCAGCGGTGGATCATTTTATAGTTGGTCGCCAGATTCTAATATGGTAAATGGAAATACTGCCAGCCCCACTGTGTCGCCAAAAGTTAATGCTACATATATTGTAGAAATTATGGACTCAAACGGATGTACTGATTTTGACACAATGGAGGTTAATGTTCTTTTACCGCCAGTTGCCAATGCTAGCAACGACACTACCATATGTTTTGGAGACACCATTAATTTAAATGCATTTGGAGGGGTTTCCTATTTATGGGATGCCAATGCAAGCTTAGATAATGTAAACATTCGCAATCCTAGAGTTTCTCCGCCTGTAGATACTTCTTATTACGTTAATATTTATAACGCCTTAGGTTGTTTTACCAGAGATACCGTGCGGATAACAATTATACAACCTACACCAAACAGCGCGTTTGGGCCTGATAGTATATGTAGAAGAGATTCAATAATGCTAACCGCTAGAGGCGGAGATAGCTACTCATGGCACCCAGCTGCTTTTGTAAGCGACCCCAATGATAGTACACCAATTGTAACTCCAAGAGTTACTACAACATTTACAGTAACTATAAACAAAGATTGTTTTACTTACACCCACGATATTACCATATTTGTTTACGAACTACCTTATGTTTTTACCAATGATGATCAAACAATTACTGCTGGTGAAGAAGTAGAACTTTTAGGTGGTGGTGGGGAAACATTTTCTTGGCTACCCAATCCAACATTAAGCAATACCAACATAAGAACCCCAATTGCTACACCCTTAGACACTACCACATATTATTTTCAAGTTACAGGTGGTGGCGATCATCCTAGTTGCACCAATATTGACTCCGTTACCATTAGTGTAGTTTATTACAAAGAGTTTTTATTACCCAATGCTTTTTCTCCAAATGGTGATGGTCTAAATGATAAGCTTACCCTAATTCACCGTGGAATAAAAGAATTAAACGGCTATCAAATTTATAATCGTTGGGGGCAAATGGTATTTAGCACCACCAATTTAGATGAAGGCTGGGATGGCTTTTACAATGGCGAAAAGCAAAGCATTGGTAACTACGCTTATTATGCAAGTGCTAGCACTTATACTGATGAGTTTTTGGAGTTACAAGGCAGCGTTATTTTGCTTAGATAGCTAACGTGAATAATGGTTAAGATTATTTGTAAGTATCTGATTATTAGATGGTTGAAATTTTAGTGCTTGAAGTTCAACTTTACTTTTTGCAATAATTGAGTTAAACACGATAGTTTTCATTACCCACGGTTTAAACCGTGGGAGATAAAAGATTCGTATTAAACTATGATGTTATATTTCAAGAGGTTAAAATTTGGCTTATCCATTTTTCAAGATAACCCGTTAAAACAACCAACCCGAGAAGAATATTACCCAAGTAACAAATAGTATTGGTAATAAAATTGGAATTGAATACTTAACAATGTACTTGATAAATGCTGGCATTTCAACCCCAACTTGTTCTGCAATTGATTTTACCATAAAGTTAGGCGCATTACCTATGTAAGTGAATGCCCCAAAGAATACCGCAGCTATAGATATGGCCATTAATGAATTACTTTGTTCTGCTACATAAGTCAAAATATCTGCTTTAGAGCCAATATCTAAACCAATTTTACCCATACCTGCAGATAAGAAGTTTAGATACGTTGGTGCATTATCCAATACCCCAGAGAGGCCACCAGTTAACCAATACAACGAGTCCACAGTTATAATATCTGGGTTTCCTCTTGCAAATTCACCTATCAAATGCAATGCAGGCATCATAGTTGCAAAAATGCCTATGAATAAAAATGCCACCTCACGTATAGGTTCAAAGTCAAACTCGTTGCCTTTTAGAGCATCCTTATTTGCTGTTTTGTATGATAAAACCGCAACTGCAAGCATAATTACCTCTCTTAAAAATGAAATTTTGTGTCCATCATAATTTATGCCTGGCACCCAATCAAATACATTAGGATCTAAGAAAACAGCCATAATTATTACACCGAGCCACAGCAAGTTTTTGGCACCCTTTACTTCAATTTTTCCTGTATACTTAGCTTCTGGCTTGTTTTCGCCTTTATGATTTCGTTTATCCCAAAAGTAGAAAGTTGCAGCTAGAGCCAATATTCCAAAAAGCCACATTGGCCATAACGCACCAGTTGTCCAGAAAAATGGTATGCCCTTTAAAAAGCCTAAAAACAATGGGGGGTCTCCAATGGGTGTTAATGAACCACCCACGTTACTTACAATAAAAATGAAGAAAACTACATGGTACGGCTTTATTCTATGCTTGTTTAGTCTTATAAAAGGACGAATTAATAACATACTTGCACCAGTAGTACCTATAACGTTGGCTATAACTGCCCCAAATAGTAACATGAGCACATTTACCATTGGTGTTCCCTCTTTATCAACCTTAATTAAAATACCACCACTTGCAACAAACAATGAGCCTACCAAGGCAATAAAAGAAACATATTCAGCCAATGAATGCACCGGAGCATGAAAGTTTTTTAAGAAAAATAAATAATATACAACCACTGAAATACCTAATAGAATTGCTACTAATGGATAACGTTTATGCCAAAAATGAGGGTAAAACAATGGCCCTGTTGCTATCATTAACAACAGTAACACAAAGGGAATGACCGACCATGGTGCTGGATCATGATGATCATCAGCATGATGCGGGTCAGCAGCATGACCGCCAGCAGGATCTCCTGCCACCGCTAGTATTACACTTTCGGAATTGGTAAAATTTTCGTTAACTGCTAAAACTGGACTAACAGAAACAAATAGAAATAAAATAGCTAGAAGACAAGCTTGAACCGCTTTCATAGTAATTTTTTAAGATTTGCAAAGGTGGGCATTTTTTTATATCTTACAAAAAACTACGCCATATGAAATCAAAAATACTTATTACCTCCGCTCTAGTGCCTATTTATAGTTGATGCATTGCCAATAATCAGTTTGAAGACAATTATCTCTGGTTCAAAATGAACGACAAAACTATTTTTCCCATTAGTACGAATGATGATGGACTTGTAACAACCCAAAACGAGCAAGTAAATGACTTGTTTTATGATTACGGTGTTACCTTTTTAAAGCTCGCATTTCCTGAAACACCCGTACAAGAGTTAGAAGATGTGTATTTCCTTATAAGCGCCGGAAATCTAGATGACCTCATTGATGAAATGACCGACTTTTCCCAATTTTCTGACGTTGAAAAAATTCCTAAACTGCAGTCTTATTATACACCTGATGATTACAATTCTACGTGCAATGGCAACAATAGTTTGTGGCATTTAGATAAGATTAATGCTGAAAATGCATGGGACATTACAAAAGGAAGCGCAGACATTAAAGTTGCAGTGATAGACTGGTATCTTGATGTTGAACATCAAGATTTTATAAATACAGATGGGAGTAATCAAATTGATTATTATTACGATATGGGAACCGCCAAATCCTATGACCACAACCTTTATACCTTGCCTTCAACACTTCCGCAGTCGAGTGCAAATTTATTTTTCAACCACAAAGATGGTCATGGAACTAGGGTAGCAGGTTGCATTGCTGCATCTTCGGATAATAACAATCAAATAAGTTCAATCGGTTATAATTCCAAAATAAGATTTTACAATGCAGGCAAAGGACCTCTTGTAAATTATAATCCTGGCTTAGTGCATAATTTGTATACCGAAATGATTTTAGCTTTGCAGGGTATGGTTAAAGCAGCACTTGATGGCAATGATGTAATTAGCTGTAGTTGGGGTTGGAATAATGCAGGAGATTTTGCCACAGCAACAGTGCAGAATGCTGTAGATAAAGGATGCATAGTAGTATTTGCCGGAGGTCAAGTCCAGGATGGTGAGTCCAATACTTCAATTAATGTTCCATCTGTCGTACCTGGTGTTATTTCAGTTACTATGGTTAACCAATCGGATGTATTGCCAAATTATGCATATAGAAATCCAACCATTGACTTATCCGCTCCAGGCGTGGATATTGTTTCAATAAAATATAAAGATCTTTGCGGAGATGTTTCTCAATGGTCTAGTGGCACCTCTTTCTCAGCTCCTATTGTTTCTGGGGCTATAGGTCTAGTTCTAAGCTTAAACCCCTGTTTGAATTTTACAGAAGTGCGTCATATACTAAGATCCACAGCCGTTGACTTATCAGCTGCGAATCCTTCAGTACCAGCAGGTCACATGGGAGCAGGAAATTTAGATGCAGAAGCAGCACTTAACTATACCTTGGCCAACTATCCTTTCAACAACCCTGTTACCATTAATGGTGACATTACCATAACAGGTAATGTAACTTGGAATAACAATGAAGTGGTTAATGGTTTAATTACCATTGAAGATGGAGCCACATTGCATATTGATGGGGCGAAAATTGAATTTACAGATTCGCGGAAAACAGGTAACCGTTGTGGCATAATGGTAAAATCTGGTGGTAAATTGATAATTGACAATTCTGCTCACTTAACCGTTTATGAATGTGAGAGACATCATTTATGGGATGGAATTGTTGTACAAGGAGAAGCTGATGTTTCGGGAAATATAATAAGAGGCAATGTTACTACAACAAATGCTAAAAATTTCTAAAGCTGTGGTAGGTATAAAATCTGGTAGTTATGAAACGGTTTCAAATCGAACCACAACGAATGATGATGGAAATAGTATTCCATTATACACTTCAAAGGCTTTTCATGCTGGTGATATTAATTCAGAGTTAACAACCTTTGAAGACAATTATATTGGCGTGTTTTTTAATCCTTTTTTTGACAAAAAAACCACTAGCAACTTCACAAATTGTGATTTTGTTTTTAATAATAAAATTACCTTACTCTCTACAATACAAGAAAATTATTACGATCCTTTAGATCACTCTTTTGTTAAAAACATAGGTAATAACACTATTGAACATACACCCATTGGTATGAGAGGTCCTATTGACCCTAACAACCCTGGCCCAACCAGCGGTGTTCCAAATATCAATTATTACAATAATAAACAAGGCAATTTTTATGCTTTTGCCGTGTTAAGTGGTATTGAAACCATTCCATTTGAGGGTTGCACATTTAAAAATAATATCTCAAGTCAGTTTTTGCCTGATAACGAATCGGTGCTTGGCATTGGTATACTAGCATACAATTCGCGTATTAAAGTAAATAATGATATTAATAATTCTGATTTCGATTTTTTATATAAGGGAATTGATTCATATGACAATGGTTTAGGCTCTTCTAACTTAGTTTTACAAAACTCAACATTTAGCAATTGTTATAAAGGAGTTACTATAAATGGTGGTTTTGGGCATAGAATTAAAGCCAATCAATTTTTAAATATACCCACTGGTATACAATCTGCAGATTTAAACAATCCCATGGGCGGGCGGGCTTCATATACGCCAAGTTGGGGTATTTTTGCATCATCAACAAATAACACTATTATTCAAGATAATGAGTTTACTGGCATTTCTCTTGCGGCCCAGCACAAAATTTTTGACATAACCACTGACAACATATTCAGCTACGGCCCAGCCACCTATGGAATAGTGTATAACAACGCTGCTCGTTTTGGCACTTTTGCAAATTATACCAGAGGCAACACTTTTGATGTATTAGACATTGGCACCCAGGCTGAAGAACACAATCATTATTTAGATTTACAGTGCAACAATTACAGCAACGGTTTTCAAGATTGGTTAGTTGCCCCGAAACCCTCCTTAAATGAAAAGTTAAAAAACCAAGGTAGTATTTGCAACCCGGGTAAAACACCACTTAATGAGTTTAGCAATGCTTGTAATACTGGCACTAATAGGCATATATACACCAATATTAATTTTGATTACTATGCTTGGGGCACACCTTCAGCTACTGTACCGCAATGTTTCAATGCTCAAATAAATGGCCCTTTCCCTTTAATAGGTGTTGATGTTAAATCATGCATGGAGAACAATATTGATCCAGTCTCCATTTGCAACTTACCTGGTTGGACTGGACAGGGTTGGGTTATTGATGTTTTTGATGGCGATATTAATTATGCCGTATCCGACCTTAACAATAGCGGTGGCAATGGTGATGAAATTGCACGAATTATAAATGATGATGGTAATCATAGTAATGAAGAAAAAATGTTGGTAGCCACAATTGCGGCTGAATATTGGACAGCAGCAAATGATGTAAACAACTTATTGCAATTTTATGGTACTATAAATTTTGAAGATGTTACCGAGCAACTAATAACCTTAAATTTAGTAAATGGTTATATTAATCAAGCCCAAACTTTATTGGCTCAATTGCCCAATAACAATGAAGAAGAAATTGGTTTAAAAAACTACTTTACCTTGTTAATTAACTTAAGTATGGATAATCGCATTGGTTGGCCAACTGCCGCTGAACTTACAGAGTTGTTTGGTATCGCTGAACAAAGTTTACACGCATCAAATTTATCAAGGGCCTATTTAGCCAATTTGCATAAAGGCAACTTTAACATTTACCCTCAACTAGTTGAGGGAGAAGAAAGTAGTGCGAAAACAAGTTTGTCTAAGCCTTCAGTAGCAATGAAAATATATCCTAACCCAGCGGTTAACCAAGTTAATGTGAACATTATATCCAAAAACTTAAATGACAAGTTTTTTAATCTAACGATAAACAATGTAAAAGGGCAAAAAGTTAAACAATACACAAATTTGCAAGCCAACAGCCTAAATACCATTAATATAGATAATTTGGCAAGTGGCCTATATGTTTTACAGTTGTTCAACAAAGCAACGGGTACTATGCAAAGTGAAAAATTGATAATTGCCAAATGAAATTAATTTTAAAATCAAGTTTTTTTAGTTGCGCTTTATTGCTTTTAGTTGCTTGGGCAAGTGCCCAAGTTACTTTTAATCAGGAAATGAACTATAAAAATGGTTGGGAAGGAAGTAGAGCCGTAACTCAGACAAAAAGTGGTTATCTTTTAGTTTATAACAGTTTGCAATTGACAAATGGCTATGGCACATTAAACATAGTTCAAATTGATTCAAATGGTTCCAACGTTTCTGAAAATGTTATTAGAGTAAATCCAGATTATGAGTTTTTAGCTGATGGCATCAAAGAAATTAATGACACTACATATATAATTATGGGGTCTTTGGCAAAAAACAATCCTATTCAAGTTTCCTCCTTTATACTAGCAATTAATGAAGTTGGAGATTCATTATGGTTTCAAACCTACGATTTAGGTCATGGTTCGGAAGGTTTTGAACAAGGAATTGTAACCAATGATGGTAATTTATTACATGTTGGGGCAGCAGTGGTTGACAGTTTTGTAAGCTATCCTAACCCCACAAATGATACCCTACAAGTTGCTTTGGTAAAAACTGATTTGTTAGGGAATGAAATTTGGCGCAAGGTTTACCCCAATGCACATCATTGGGAAGTGGGTAGATCATTTGTTGAGTTGGACAATGACGATATTATGGTTTTGGTAAGTACATTTGTTGGTAATTTTAAAAAAACAATGTTGTGGCGGTTAGCCCCGAATGGAATCGTTAAGTGGCAAAGGCTGCTTAGCAGCGGCACCTGGGATGCACCACTTGATTTAATTTTGGGTACAGATGGCTTTCTATATTTAACCGGTTATACTTCACAAAACGTTTTAGCAACAGGCAATGGTTTTGTTATTAAAGCCGATACAGCCGCAAATGTTATTTGGAAAAGGCAATATGGTGTGAGCGGTAAAGAAGACTTTTTAGAAAAAATACGCCTATTACCTGATGGCAACATAATAACAGCTGGTAGCGGTTGGCGAAACAGTCCCTTTGTTACTCATCTAGATGCTATGTTGATTAAAATAAATGCCAGTAATGGTGATACGATTTGGCAGAAATTTTATAATTCTGATGGAGTTTACGAGAATATGGAGCAAGACTATTTTTGGGCATTAGATGTTTGTGATGATGGTGGTTTTATAATGAGCGGAATGACTGGTAAGCCGGCCCCCACCCACCAAAACGCATGGGTAGTAAAAGTTGATAGCAATGGTCATGTTGATTATACCACTGATATTAATGATGTTGCCAATACCCAAGCTGTTTTAGTTTACCCAAACCCAACTAATGGCTTGGTAAATTTTAAAGGATTACCTAAAGGTTTAAAAAATGCGAAAGTTTATAGTTTGTTGGGCAAAGAGGTGTTAAACCAAAAAATTGATAATAGCATTAACCTTAACAAGTTAGCCACCGGCATCTATTTAGTGGTAGTAAGTGATAAAAATGGCACATCACTTTTAAGCGAAAAAGTGCAGGTAATTAGTAATTAGGGTAACTGTAATATTCACCATTTACTTCATCAATACTTCCAATGCTTGGCCTAATGCTGTAGCGGCAATTCCATTTAAACTGGTATTTGCCTTATGTGATTTAAGCAAGGCGTTTTTAGTTGTTAATGATACATCATCAAAAATTCCTGCATCCGTCATATCAACTGCTTTGTCTTGCATTAAATAAGCAAATACCCTTGCCATGCCACAATTGGCTATAAAATCAGGTATCAGGCTTGTGTGCTCATCAGCATACTTGGCAACATCACCAAAGAAAATATCGTCATCTTTAAAAGCAACATTTGCTCCGCATGAAATACTTTCCAAGCCATTCGCAACCAATCTTTCTAAATTATTTTGAGTTACTAATTTAGAAGCAGCAGCTGGTATAAAAATATCTGCAGGCACATCCCAAATTTTTTCATTTACTTCATCAAACGAAAGCATTTGAGGGTGACTTAGGTTAATTCCTTCTCGAGTTAAAACTAGGTTTTTAACCTCATCAAAACTGTAACCTTCAGTATTTATAAGGCCACCAACTCTATCAATAATTCCAACAACCTTGGCTCCATTTTGGGCTAAATAATATGCTGTTGGGCCGGCAACATTGCCCCAACCTTGCACAATTACACGCTTACCTTCTAAGTTAGCATTGCGATAAATATCGTAATAGTGCTTTACCGATTCGGCAACACCCCAACCAGTAATTAAATCGGCAACGGTGTATTTTTTTGATACATCAGGCGTAAAATATGGGTCTTCTATGGTTTTTAAAACGCCTTGTCTTAATTGACCTATTAAATGAATTTTTGTGCTCTCTTTAGGGTTAAAGTGGCCATTGACAATTCCTTCTTGCGGGTGCCACAGTCCATAATCTTCTGTTATGGGAATTACATCATGTACTTCATCCACATTTAAATCGCCCCCAGTACCATAATAATGCTTTAAAATAGGCGTAACTGCTTTGTACCAGCGCTTTAATACTTCACGTTTTTTAGGGTCGCGTGGGTTAAAGTTTATGCCCGATTTAGCACCGCCAATTGCTGGGCCAGAAACTGTGAATTTAATTTCCATAACCTTGGCCAGAGACATAACTTCCATCTTGTCTAGCCCTTCCCTCATTCGGGTACCACCGCCAGCGGCACCACCTCTTAATGAGTTAATTACCACCCAACCTTCTGCATCAGTTTCGGCATCTTTCCATTCAAACACCACCTCTGGGCGTTTTTCTTTGTAGCGCTTTAGTAGCGAATCCATAAAAGTGTTTTTAACAGTGCAAAGCTAACAATTTGGTGTGGACTGCATAAGTGAAAGTACCGCTACTTTTATCACAAACTTATAAGCATGAATTTATCTGACTTTTTAGCACCCGTTGATCCTGTAACCATGATGGATTTGTATGATACATCTAGCAGCCAATGGGTTAATCATATTTGTTTTAATATGGAAGAGGCTGAAGACATTGACATGGCCATTGTAGGCGTTTGTGAAGATAGAGGCTCAAAAAACAATAAAGGCTGCGCTAGTGGGCCAGATGAGGTAAGAAAGCACTTATATCAATTATTTAAGAATGAATATGATATTAAGATTGCCGATTTTGGAAATATAATATCAGGCGCTAGTAAAAAAGATACTTATGTTGCATTAAGCACTGTGGTAGAAGAATTGGTTTCAAAAAATATTGTACCAATTATTTTAGGTGGAAGCCATGATTTAACCTATGCGCAATACCTAGGTTATGCTAAAATTGGCGAAATTATTAATGCTGCGGTAATTGATGAAAAAATAGATTTAAAGGATGTTGAAGAAGGTGAAGAAGTGAATTCAAGCAATTTTCTATTGCATTTGTTAACGCACAATCCTAGCTACATTTTTAATTATAGCCATTTAGGACACCAGGTTTATTTAACCGACCCTAAAGCTTTAGATGCATTAGAAAACTTAAATTTCGATTCGTTTAGACTAGGTAAAATACGTGATGACATTAGAGAAATTGAACCAATTATAAGAGATGCTGATTTAATAAGTTTTGACATTGCCTCTATTAGACAATCAGATGCTCCAGCTCACAAAGCTGCTACTCCTAATGGTTTAAATGCTGAAGAAGCTTGCAGAATAGTTAGGTACGCGGGGATAA
>Ga0114956_1002225_pt1 | contig 15280 bp, 10 predicted proteins | sample MaitaG_FD_87304 | JGI IMG/M metagenome (GOLD analysis project Ga0114956, IMG submission 87304) | Marine algal microbial communities from Maine, USA - Maine_Asex2 metaG | ecosystem: Host-associated > Algae > Red algae > Unclassified | place: Maine, USA | collected 2015-01-05 | reverse complement strand
CTCGGTGAACACCGGCATTTATGATGTAAAAGATAAGGACACCTTGCAAAAACTGTACTCTTCCATTTATCAATACTATAAATTGGATACTGCTCAATTTTCAGAAGCCTTACAATGGTACCAACAGCACCCAAAAGAATTTGACAAAGTATATGTACAGGTTCTAGAAGAGCTTAGTATTCGAAAAGAAATCTTTCAAGATAACATAGTGGAATACTCAGATTCTACTCTTAGTATTAATATCGACACATTATAAGATTATCGTCTCTCTAAGCCCTTAATCTCCTCATTTTTTTGTAAATTCGCACACGTTTGAACTAACACCTTCTAGCAATAACTATGAACAATCTAAAACAAAAATTTGAGAAAAACGCGAGTGAATTAGGCGCGGAAATTAAAGCGATGCTTAAAGAGCACGGAGATAAAAAAATTCAGGAAACAAGCCTGAAACAAATTTACGGTGGAATGCGTGGTATGATTGGCCTCGTGTGCGAAACATCCTTGCTAGATGCTGAAGATGGAATCCACTTTAAGGGATACTCCATTCCTCAATTAGTTGAAAAATTACCAAAAGCCGAAGGTGGGTCTCAACCCCTTCCAGAAGGGCTGTTTTACCTTATGTTGATTGGTGAACTGCCTGCTGATGCAGACGCAGAACAAATATCAGCAGCTTGGGGTCGACGCTCTCACGTACCAAACCATGTATTTGAAGCGATTAATAAATTGCCATTGCACACTCACCCAATGACTATGTTGAGCATTGGTATCATGGCTATGCAGACAGAAAGTGTTTTTGCAAAAGCATACAAAGAAGGAATTTCAAAATCAGAATATTGGTCCTATACGTTCGAAGATTGTTTGAATCTTACAGCAAGGCTTCCTAGAATAGCTGCATATATCTATAGAAGAAAATATAAAAACGACGAGCACATCCACCCTGATGGCATGTTAGATTGGGCAGCCAACTTTGCTCACATGCTTGGTTATGATGATCCCGAGTTTCATGAACTTATGCGCTTGTACTTATGTATCCACGCCGACCATGAAGGTGGAAATATTAGTGCGCACACATCACACGTGGTAAGCTCTGCATTGAGTGACCCTTACTTGGCATTCGCGGCAGGTATGAATGGTTTGGCCGGTCCTTTGCACGGATTAGCCAATCAAGAAGTTATCCGTTGGATTAAAGAAATGATTAGCGAGCTAAATACTACGGAACCTTCCAAAGAGCAAATCGCTAAATACGTCCAAGAAACCTTAGACTCTGGAAAAGTAATTCCTGGTTATGGTCACGCTGTATTGCGTAAAACAGATCCTCGATTTACTGCTCAAATGGAATTTGCCAAAAAATACTGCGCTGACGATTCTACGATTCAAACTGTGTGGAATATTTACGACGTAGTGCCTGATATTTTAGGAAAGTTAGGAAAAGTAAAAAACCCATGGCCAAACGTAGATTCTCACTCTGGAGCTTTGCTTCAGCACTATGGCTTAGTAGAAGAAGAGTTCTACACTGTTCTTTTCGGAGTTTCTCGTGCCTTAGGAATCTTAGCTGGTATGTGTTGGGATCGTGCCTTAGGTATGCCATTAGAAAGACCAAAATCTGTTTCTACCCGTATGGTAAAGCAATGGCTTAATGGAGATATAGATTCTCTATAGAATTAAAAATTTTTAAGATAAAGAGCGGCTTTTTCAAGTCGCTCTTTTTTTGTACCGCCTATTATTTTAAACGGTACAGATTTCTCTTGCAAATGAGCTAAATAGATTTTATGCAATCGTATTCTGTCACTTTCATTCGGATGCTCACGGAGTGGGTCATTTTCCCAAGGCACATCCATATCACATAGTAAATAGGCCGTAGGATTAAACACCGCCAATTTATTTAAAATAAAAGATGAGCATCGATTAAACTTTTCTTCGCTCCATATTTTTAAAACTAATAAAGCTGTGTCTACCACTACATATTCACTCGTTGCATTTTCAATAGCCGAGAGTTGCAGCTTGGCTATGTCCTCTAAGTCAGAATATTCGTAAACTCCATTTCTATTTTCTAGATATTGACGGGCGTATTCAGGGATAAAAGCCGACTCTAGGTAATCAGCCAATGATTTAGCCAAGCTTGACTTACCCGTACTCTCCACACCCGTCACTACAATTATTTTTTGTTTCGGTTTTAAATCCATTTTACTTATCAGTTTTTCTTAAATTTGAAAAGCACTCATGCGAAGATACTACCTAGGCGTACTTTTTATATTCATCTGCACAGCCCTCCTTTTTACTTGTCAAGAAAAAAAGGAATCTTCCCCCTTTCGAAATATTGAAAACCCAGACGCCGAATATGTAGGCATGAGTGAATGCAGAACCTGTCACGAACCCATTTATAAAACCTATATTGAAACGGGTATGGGTCAATCGTGGGGACGAGCTACCAAAGAAAAAAGTGCTGCTGATTTTAGTGATGCTCACCCGCCCATTTATGATAAGAAACTTGACGTATACTACAAAGCATTTTGGCGCGGTGAGGATATGTATATCAAAGAATATCGCTTATCGGCAAAAGACACAACGCACTACCGCGAAGAAAAGGTAAGCTATGTGGTGGGCAGCGGACAACATACCAACTCGCACATTGTAGATTTTAATGGTTATTTACATCAGGCTCCCATTACCTTTTACACGCAAAAAGGACAATGGGATTTAGCACCTGGCTACGAAGACGGCAATAATATCCGCTTCGATAGAAAAATTCAAACTGAGTGCATCACCTGCCACAATGGCTACCCTGAGCATGTAGCAGGGAGTCTTAATAAATATGCAGAGGTAAAGTCCGGAATTGATTGTGAAAGATGTCACGGTCCTGGTAGCCTTCACGTTGCAGAAAAAAAATTAGGACAGCTAGTAGATACTTCAAAAGGAGCTGACTATTCTATCGTTAACCCGAAACGGCTAACAACCGAGCAGCAAAACAATCTTTGTCAGCGTTGTCATTTGCAAGGCATCGCTGTCTTGGAAGACGATAAAAACTTTTTTGATTATATGCCTTCGCAAAGACTAAAGGATGTGATGAGCGTGTTCATGCCCACCTTTAGCGGCAGCCAAAAACACATGATTATGGCTAGCCATGTGGAGCGGATGAAAATGAGTAGTTGCTTTGTAACCAGTGGTAAAATGAGTTGTGTGACTTGCCACAATCCACATTTGAGTGTAAAAGTTACCCCTCAAGAAACCTTTAATGCTGCCTGCATAAACTGTCATTCAAAATCTGAAACAACTCAATGTACCGAAACAGCAGCTATCCGGCAAACAAAAAATAATGATTGTAGTGGTTGCCACATGGCAAAAAATAATAGCATAGACATTCCGCACGTCGCTGTGACCGACCACTTTATACGTCGTACGCCTACCATAGAAAACGAGGAAGCTATTCGAAATTTCATCGGATTAAAATCTTATAACAATGAGAATCCAACTGCTCGGACAAAGGCTAGAGCATTTTTAGAATTTTATGAACGTTACCAACCCAATCCACTTTTGTTAGACAGTGCCCTTGCTTATTTAGCCAAAGCTGATAAACGTAAAATAGATGACGACAGAATCCGGTCTTATTTTTTAAAGAAGGATTATCAAGAAGTGATGAATCAAAGTGAGGGACTTTCACCGAAAAAAATAAAATCAGCCTGGACGGCTTATCGAATAGGCGAAAGTTTTTCAATGCTTAAAACTTTTGACCAAGCTGTTGCTTTTCATAAGCGAGCAATTGAGTTGATGCCCCTTGGCCTTGATTTTAGGATGAAGCTCGCTAGTGCCTTAGTCGCTATAAAAAATTATGGTGAAGCTAAAAAAATGCTTCAATTTATTCTGAAAGAAAATAGTAAATACGCCGAAGCGCATAAGGTCTTAGGATTTTTAGCGCTACAAGAAAACAAGAATACTTTATCAGTGAACTATACCAAACGCGCCATCACACTGAACCCAAATGATGAACAAGCTTATATAAATTTGGCAGTGGCTAATTATAAAATGCAGAACTTCTCGGCAGTTAAAAAAGTTCTCTTAGAAGCCAAAAATATTTTTCCTCAAAACAAGCAGATTGAGGCTATGCTTCAAGATCTCAGATAAAATTAATAACGGTGGTGTAATCACAAGTTTTAAAAATCATAATGAAATTTAACCATCTTATTAAGTAACTAAAGAAAGAAAATCTTAATTAAACACTAGCTTACAAATTCGTGCTTATTTTTTCTGTACCATAAATACCCAAGGGTCAGGAGAATGGCCAGAGGCGTAAATGCTAAAAAAATAATTCCATTATTTAACCCTTCCGCTGCTTCGTCTCCAAGACCAGCTGCCGTTTTTGTACACATGGCACATTGGGCAAAGGTGTTTAATTGAAAGAGAATGGCTAATAATGCAAAAAGATACTTTTTCACAAGGACAAAAATAGGTAGAAATTACTTCTCTCTCTTCGTTTCGCAATATCTATTTTCATATTTCCAATTAAAACGCTAAACATTCTAAAACCAACAAATTAGCGTCCACTCAAATTAGTTCGAGCGCTCTTTTTCCGTTAATTTTGATAGCCATTTTTAAGCCTATGTCATTACCACATATTACCAAGTATATCTATAAGACCGGAAGCGAAGAAGCCATCATTCGTGGCAAGAAAATTTTTCTAACTGAGGGGGTTCGTCTCATTCATAATGACGATGTCGTAAAGAAATTAACGTTTCGCGTGCGCAACGATATTTATAAAAATTACTTTAATGTGAGCATCAGTAATTACACTGATGAGGAACGAATGGAAGTGGAATGTAAGTGCCCGTACAATATGGGCGATGTTTGTAGGCATGAAGCGGCAGCGCTTTATTTTTTGAATGAATTAATCATTACTAATTCGCTGGACAACAAGGACAACTCCTTCGACCAAAAAAATACCGTAATTAAAATGCGGAATTTAGAATTAAAATTATTTCGCCTATACACCTCTGACGAATTATTTACAGAAGCAGGTAATATTGCGAAACTCAATAAGGCTAAAATATTTACAGCTGCTAATGAATTTGTTGAAGCAGACTTGCCTTACAAAGGTCAAACCTTTGAACTTAAATTAAAGCGTAATGATAATGGTACTATTAATACATCCTGTACCTGCGAAGAAAAACACTATCCTTTGTGCGTGCATAAGACGGCACTGTTTTTACAGTTGCTCAATAATTACGGCACCAATTATTTCGACACCATTCGAAATTGGGACAAGCAAAAAAACCTTTTATTAGGTTTGTACGGCTACTCCCTGGAGGATGATCTCAGTGAAAAATTTGAGTTTTACTATAAAGAAGGGAAACCGTTTTTAAAAGTTCTTGACAAGACCATTAAAAAAGTAAATCAAACGGAACGTGTCGTGCCGGACCACTTAAAAAAAGCAGAAGAAAAAGTTGTTTCGCCTTCAGATTTCACTAAGTCGGTTGGAGTGGTTATTGATTTAAACCTTGACCATTTTCCTAATTTTAAATTCCACGCCATTGAAGGTAAAAAAGTAATTGCCGACAATACGTTTGCTTCAAAAATTAGCGTATTAGATACTAGTAAGTATATCAATCTAAACCCATACGCACCCGACGACCGAGCGGTGGTGAACGCAACCAAAAAATTGCAGGAGGCGGAGATTAATAAATACATTAGCAAAAATTCACCCTTTGGTGACCTATGGGAAAGTTTAACGTCGGACGAGGATTGGACTGAGGAGAATAAGAAATTATTTTATGAATACGCTTTACCACGCATGCACAAATTATTTGGTTTGATCGGCGACCAAGTTCCTTTGTTTATTTTGCCTAAAGGGAAAGCGATGAAAGTAGCCAACCTTTCTAAAATAAATATTTCATTCGCAGATATTGAGATGAAGTATATCTTAAAAGGCAAGGTACCCAAAACAAAATTATCGATCCATTACGGAATCGGTCGAAATCATTTTAAGCAGGAAGAGAACTTGTATCCTGGATTTTCTTTTTTCCTAACGGAAGATTTAATCTTCTTACCTAAAAAAGGTTTAGATGCGAACTGCAGCGACCGTTTGTACAACAACTTCCCAGCTAAAAAAGACGAATGGGATGCCTATATGGAAAATGTAGTACTGCCTTATAGCCGAACTAAAAATATTGAACTTGATAAGAGCTTGGTAAGAACAGCGGCAGTCGTAGCTCCTAAGCAAGGTCTCTTATTGAACGAACGCGGTAATATGTTTATCCTCAAACCTGTATTTCTGTACGGACAAAGCGAGCTCGATTATAGTGACGAAAAACAGTTCCCAAGTATTGAAGGCGGTCAAATTGTAATGATTCAACGTGATAAAGAAGCAGAGAAATCTTTCATGGATCAAATTGAAGCGCTGCATCAAAAGATGAAGAAAAACTCACACGGTAATGCGTTTTTACTAGAATCAAAATATGCGCTAAGTGAAAACTGGATGTATATGTTTTTCCAAAAAATGAAGCAAAGTAAAATTCAGCTTTTTGGATATGACAATTTAAAACAATTCAAGTTTAAGAAGATTAAACCCAAAACCCATTTGAGCGTCACTTCAAATATTGATTGGTTTGACACAGAAGTAGAACTAGATTTTGCTGGTGAACAGGCTGATCTAAAAGAAATTCAAAAGTCAATTCGAACAAAACAAAATTTCGTAAAACTAAAAGATGGCTCGTTGGGGCTGCTTCCTGATGAATGGTTGAAGAAGTATTCGCTTCTTTTTAAAATGGCAGATATTAAAGAAAATAAATTAAAAGTTAGCAAGGTTAATTTTCATATCATTGATGAACTATATGACAATATTGATCAGGAAGATGTAAAGCTTGAGCTAGACGAGAAAAAGAAAATGTTACTCCGAACCGATGTGCCAAAGGAAGGAGAAATCATTGTGCCGGAAGAAGTGAAGGCCGACCTGCGCCCTTATCAAAAATCAGGGTTCCGTTGGTTAAACTATCTTCAAGATGTAAATTGGGGCGGATTGCTTGCGGATGATATGGGACTGGGTAAAACCATTCAATCATTGACCATTCTACAAGATTTTAAAAACAAAAACAACGTTTTAAAAGCTATCATTGTTTGCCCAACTACTTTACTTTACAACTGGAAAGAGGAGATTGAAAAATTCACTCCCACACTAACATACTACATCCATCATGGTTCAAGCCGAACTTCAAAATTTGAAGTAATTGATGCACATGATATTATTATTACCACTTACGGAACATTGAGAAGTGACATTGCCTTTTTGAATAAAAATGAATTTGACTATACTATATTGGACGAAAGCCAAGCGATAAAAAACCCAACCTCAAAGACTGCCAAAGCTGCGATGATTTTGCAAGGTAAAAATAGAATTGCTTTGAGTGGAACTCCTATGCAGAATAACACATTTGATATTTATAGTCAAATGCATTTCTTAAATCCGGGCATGCTAGGAAGTAAAGAATTTTTTAAAGAGCAATTTGCCGTACCAATTGATAAATATCAAGAAGCAGAAGCTAAATCACATTTGAAAAAACTAATCTTCCCGTTCTTGCTCCGCCGAACCAAAGAGCAAGTAGCAAAAGACCTTCCGAAGAAAACGGAAATCACACTCACTTGTGAAATGGGCAAGGAACAAAAGAAAATTTACGAACAATACCGAAATTTATACCGCTCAAAAATATTGGGTGAGCTAGATACAAAGGGTTTAAACAAATCGCAGTTTTCTATCCTACAAGGACTTATGCGTTTGCGTCAAATCTGTGATAGTCCATCCATTATTAAAGGAGCAGAAACGACCGAAGCACATAGTATCAAACTGGATGAATTGAGTTCTCAGTTGCATTCAGTAGTCGGTGAACATAAGGTATTGGTTTTCTCTCAATTTTTAGGTATGCTATCCTTGATAAGAGAAAAGCTGACCGCCGAAGGAATCAAGTTTGAATATTTTGATGGTAGTTCAACTACAACTCAACGACAGGCGGCAATTAAAAACTTCCAAGAAGATGAATCGACTCGAGTATTTCTAATTTCGTTAAAAGCTGGTGGTATGGGTCTGAATTTAACCGCCGCAGACTACGTTTATCTAATGGATCCGTGGTGGAATCCTGCTGTTGAACAACAAGCAATTGATAGAACGCATCGTATTGGTCAGACACAAAACATTTTTGCTTACCGCTTCATTTGTAAGGATACTGTGGAGGAAAAAATTATGAAATTAAAAGCCAAAAAACAAGCTCTAGTAAAAGATATTGTGAGTGATGATGGCAAGTTTGTAAAGAACCTTAGCAAAGAGGACATTGAATATTTATTTACATAATAAACTGTATCATTCTCATTAACGACAAACTATGAAAAACATTTTAGTAACTGGTGGCACTGGGCTTATAGGCAGCAAACTAATTTCTGTTCTTCAGCAAAAAGGATATTCCATTTCGATCCTAAGTCGAAGTGAAAGAAATATTCCTAATGTAAAAACCTACGTTTGGGATATTGATAAAAAAATACTACCCCAAGAAGCAATCGATCAAGCTGATTGTATCGTTCATCTGGCAGGCGCCAATGTAGGTTCTCAAAAATGGACTGAACAACGCAAACAAGATATTATCGATAGTCGTGTAAAATCAGGCGAATTGCTTTTAGAAAAAATTAAAGAATCTAGTCGTCAGCCTGCTGCCTTTATATCTGCTTCCGCAGTGGGTTATTACGGTTTACTAACGAGTGATAAAATATTTAACGAAAGCCACCCTCCCGCTAATGATTTTTTTGGCAAAGTTGGAGAAGCTTGGGAGCAAGTATTAGATAAAACAGCCGCCCTAGAGATTCGCTCGCTTGCCTTACGTTTGGGTGTGGTATTAGCTCAGGAAGAAGGTGCATTACCGAAAATGTCCATGCCGTTAAAGTTTGGCATAGGCACACCCATCGGTAACGGAAAGCAATGGGTTCCATGGATTCATATTGACGATGCTGTAGCAATGTTTGTCAAAGCGATTGAAGATAAAGAAATGCAGGGCGCTTTTAACGCAGCCTCTCCTACTCACTGTAATAATGCAGAACTTATGAAAATACTTTGTAAGGTGCGCAACAGATTATACATTCCCATTGGTGCGCCCGCTATTATGCTCAAGCTTGTACTTGGCAAAATGGCAAATATCGTTTTGAAAGGAAGTCGGGTTTCTTCAGAAAAAATTGTGAAAACAGGTTATAAGTTCAAATATGAATCCTTAGAAAAAGCTTTAAAAAGTTTGAGCTAGTGAAGGCTTTTCAAAAAAATACCGAAGTTGCTTGAGCCTAGTATTATTTTAATTTACTAAACTGATTTAAACAGTTGCACTTGTAAACGATGGGGAGCTTTTTAAAACATTAATAATTGATAAGCTGCTGCACTTTTTCATCCAAATATTTCTTGGCCAAAAAATTATCTTCTAACTCCTTAGCAAACGGAATGGGTGTTTCTAAACTACCGCAACGCATAACCGGTGCATCTAGTTGCTCAAAGCAATGCTCCATAATCCAAGCAGAAATCTCTCCACCAAGCCCCCCGAATAAATTATCTTCATGAAGTATTAATACTTTATTTGTATCACCCACTACCTTTTGGATGGCGTCATAATCCAACGGGGACAAAGTGCGCAAATCTAAAATTGAAAATGATAGTTCAGGATGCGAATCAGAATACTCTGTTGCCCAATGAACCCCTGCTCCGTAAGTAATGATAGAAAAGTCATCCCCACTTTGTACCTTATTAGCCTTTCCGATTTCTATTGAGTAGTTTCCAATCGGCACCTCATCTTCTATACTTCTATACAAAGCTTTATGTTCAAAAAACATAACTGGATTTGGGTCCTCAATACTGGCAATCAGAAGCCCCTTGGCATCGGCAGCCGTACTAGGATAGACTACTTTTAAACCTGCCGTATGAGTAAACCATGCCTCGGTGCTCTGCGAATGAAACGGTCCGGCTCCTACACCCGCGCCCGTTGGCATTCTTACAACCACATCGGCTTTTTGCCCCCAGCGGTAATGAATTTTTGCAAAATAATTTATGATCTGCGTCATCCCAACCGATACGAAATCAGCAAATTGCATTTCAACAACGCTCTTAAAATTTTCTAGAGACAAACCCTGCGCTGCCCCTAAAATAGCACTTTCGCACAGAGGTGTATTTCGTACCCGCTCCTTACCAAACTCTTCAACAAAACCCTCAGTAATTTTAAATACTCCGCCATACTCGGCAACATCTTGCCCCATGATAATTAAATTATCATGCTGTCGCATACTTTCTTGCAGTCCTTCCCGAATCGCTCCTACCATTTTCAAAGATTTCGTTTCTCGATTCGAAACATCGGTTGTAAAAGCAGTATGAGGCGCAAAAACATCAGCCAATTCTTCATTCGTATCGATTGCAATAGAAGGAACATCCAATACCTTTTGTACATCGGCATTTATAGATTCAACAAATTCTGCGTGAATCGTTTCAATCAATTCATCGGTTAGAATTCCTTCCCCTTTGAGCCAATTTTCATAATTACTGATTGGATCTTTTTTTGCCCATTCATCAAATAATTCTTGCGGAACATATTTTGTCCCACTTGCTTCTTCATGTCCGCGCATTCTAAAGGTTTGACACTCTAAGAGAAATGGCTTTTGATTTTTAACGCAGTATGCTCGTGCCTTAGACACTTCGTCTAAAACCGTCAGTACATTATTCCCTTCTATCGTTTTTGATTTAATGCCATAGCCTTTTCCTCGATCAGCTAATTTTTTAGCCATGTATTGTTCTTCAGTGGGCGTGCTTAATCCATAGCCATTATTTTCTATGATAAAAATCGTAGGAATGTTCCATACGGCCGCCACGTTCAATGCCTCATGAAATTCACCTTGACTGGTGCCACCTTCTCCCGTAAAAGCAAGTGCTACTTTTCTTTCATCTCTTAGCTTAGCGGCTAGGGCTGCACCGTTAGCCACAGATAATTGTGGACCTAAATGCGAAATCATGCCGCATATTTTATGGTCAACACTTCCAAAGTGAAAACTTCTTTCTCTGCCTTTACTGAAACCTTCTTTTTTGCCTTGCCACTGTAAAAATAGTTTTTCAAAAGAAACATTACGGGTAGTAAACACCCCCAAATTTCGATGCATGGTCATCATCCATTCGTCGGGCTGTAGAGCCAAAGTGGCACCAATAGCAATTGCCTCTTGACCAATACCACTAAACCATTTACTCACTCTACCTTGTCGTAACAGCTTGAGCATTTTTTCCTCAATCGTACGCGGGTAAACCAATTTTTTATAAATGGTTAAAAGTTCTTCGGAGCTGCGTTCTCCACCGTGGAATTGCATAGGTACAAATGTAGTTATTAGGAATCAGGAGTTAGGCAATAGGTAAAAGGGTTTTTCTTTTAAAACAATTCTTACTTAATTATTGACAAGCTACACATCAAACTGCTGTAAATGGTGATCCAAATGTTTATAGAACATAGTGTTCCATTCATTGGCATTCAACGGCCCCATGGCGTGAGACTCTTTACCTTCAAAAACTTGAGTCCCTTCACCTTGAACTTTCCAAATATGGTTGGTTAACTCTTTTTTTTGCTGACTAAAATCTTGCTGCACCGGTACAATAAAATCAGGTGCTGTACGCCCGTTTTTAGGATAGGGCTTTGTACCTACTACCTGTTTTTTGGCAAACATCTTAATCATGAATCGAGCAAAGGCTCCTGGTTTTTTGAATTTGCTAGGTTCATAAATCATCTCATAAGGAACATTGCAATGTTTTATCATTTGCGCCACATTCATCTTACCCCATTGCGCTTGCGTCTCGGGAGTAAGTTTGTTTATACGGTTAATTAAATTTTGACTTTCTTCTTTGGTGAAAATATTGGGGAAATCCATAATACAATAATAACGATTGTGCTTTAAAGAATAGGATGGTAGAAATAAAAAAGCCTCAACTTTTCAGTTGAGGCTCTACTTTATAATAAAATCAATTTACATCATACCTGGCATACCACCCATTTCTGGACCGTGGCTATGCGGAGCTTCTGGCTCGGGTTTGTCAGCAATTACACACTCAGTAGTCAATAACATCCCTGCAATCGAAGCAGCATTTTCAAGTGCTACACGACTTACTTTTGTAGGATCTAATACTCCCGCTTTTTGTAAATCTTGGTATTTTTCGCTTCGAGCGTTAAAGCCGTTCCAGCCTTTGGCATCACGAACTTTTTGTACGATAATACTGCCTTCTAAACCAGCATTAGCTACTATCTGACGTAATGGCTCCTCTAAGGAGCGGCGCACGATTGCTACACCGGTAGTTTCATCTCCGTTTTCACCTTCTACTTTGTCAAGTGATTTGATAGCGCGGATAAAAGCGGTTCCACCTCCTGGTACAATTCCTTCTTCAACAGCAGCTCTAGTTGCATGTAGAGCATCATCTACTCTATCTTTCTTTTCTTTCATTTCTACTTCAGTAGCTGCACCTACGTACAGAACTGCTACACCGCCACTCAACTTTGCTAAACGCTCTTGTAATTTTTCTTTGTCATAGTCACTAGTAGAAGTACCAATTTGCGTTTCAATTTGTTTGATACGCGCTTTGATAGCAGCACCTTTTCCTTTACCACCTACGATGGTTGTATTGTCCTTGTCGATTGTCATACTTTCACAAGTACCCAATGCATCCATATCAGCTGCTTCTAGGTTATGACCTGTTTCTTCACTAATTACAGTTCCACCTGTTAAGATTGCGATATCATTAAGCATCTCTTTACGACGATCACCAAATCCGGGTGCTTTCACAGCGGCAATTTTAATCGTACCGCGTAATTTATTTACTACTAAGGTAGCCAATGCTTCCCCTTCTAAATCTTCGGCAATAATTACCAATGCTTTTCCTGTTTGAGCTACTTTTTCTAAAATGTGAAGGATTTCTTTCATTGTAGAAATCTTTTTATCACAGATCAAGATATAAGGGTTCTCCAACTCGGTGTTCATTTTCTCACTATTCGTTACGAAATAAGGAGACAAATATCCGCGATCAAACTGCATCCCTTCTACTACATCAACTGTAGTGTCCGTTCCTTTTGCTTCTTCAACAGTGATAACTCCTGACGTTCCCACTTTTTGCATAGCTTGCGCAATCAAGGTCCCGATTTCGGCATCATTGTTTGCAGAGATCGTTCCTACTTGCTTAATTTTTTCGTTGTCACTTCCTACTTTTTGACTTTGCTTCGCTAAGCTAGCCACCACAGTTTCAACTGCCTTATCTATACCGCGCTTCAAATCCATTGGATTCGCACCCGCTGCAACGTTTCTCAAGCCTTCTTTAATAATAGATTGAGCTAGAACAGTTGCTGTAGTTGTTCCATCTCCTGCAACATCTGCTGTTTTAGAAGCTACTTCTTTTGCCATTTGCGCACCCATATTTTCGAATGCATCTTCAAGCTCAATTTCTTTGGCTACCGTTACACCATCTTTAGTGATTTGAGGTGCTCCAAATTTCTTTTCAATTACTACATTACGACCTTTAGGTCCTAAAGTAACTTTTACAGCGTCTGCTAGTTTATCTACCCCCGCCTTCATTTTATTACGAGCGTCTAGGTTAAATTTTATTTGTTTTGACATGTTATATTATGTTTATTCGTTTAGTGTTTATATGTTTATTCGTTTCTCGATTTCACTCGAAAGGACAAGCCTGAATTGACAATGAATCTGTGCCCTAATTCTTATTGGCTATCCTTATTTTTTATACGATTGCCAATATATCGCTCTCGCGCATGATTAAATAATCCGTTCCGTCTACATTGAGTTCAGTTCCTGCATATTTCCCGTATAGCACGGTATTACCGGTTTTCACCGTCATCGGCTCTTCAGGTTTTCCGTTTCCTACCGCAATTACTTTCCCACGTTGTGGTTTTTCTGTTGCCGTATCAGGAATAATAATTCCTCCTGCTGATGTAGTTTCAGCCTCAGCCGCTTGCACTAGTACTCTGTCGTGTAGCGGAGTTATGTTTACTTTTTTTGCCATAATCGTTGTTCGTTTTTTATAAAAAATTTTTATGAATTTCTATATCCTATCAATCATCACAGAATATGCCAATAAAAATTGTTTCCGTCATTATTGCAGTGTTGATTAAGAATCGCGCAAAAGTAGGACAATATTGCACGCCACCATTAAAAATCATTGTAAATTGGCAGTTTCGCTCGTGTATTTGAACTTGTAAGCTAAAATTGCCTCAGAAAATCAAAAATGTTAAAAAATGCTGAGAAACGAACTATTGACATTCAAAAGCCTAAAAACCATTACCTTTGTGCAAAATCATAAATAATATTAAGATGAAAAAATTTATCCTTCTAGTTCTTACAGTAATGCTTTCAGCGGGTGTTGTAATGGCAGACAAAAAATGTTGTAAAAACAAAGCAAAATGTACTAAAACAGCTTGTGCCAAGAAAGCATGTAGTAAAACAGCTTCTAAAAAAGCTTGTTGTAGTAAGACAGCAGCTAAAACTTGTAACAAAACAGCAGCTAAAACTTGCAACAAAACAGCTTCTAAAAAAGCTTGTTGTAGCAAAACTGCGGCAAAAACTTGTAGTAAATCAACTGCAAAAAAAGCATGTTGCAAGAAAAAAGGAATGGCTGAGGTGCGAGCAAAAAAAGTTGAGACAACTGACGCTCACGCTGGTCACAATCACTAGATCCTCAAAATAATTTTATTTAAGCCATTCCAAACGGAATGGCTTTTTTTATGGATGAATTAGTTTTTTTTTAAATGAAGAAGCTCCTATTTGATCGAATCACTATTTTCTGTATAATACTTTGTACCGCGTCTTGTAAAAAATATGACGGAGGTCCTGCATTTAGCTTACGTACGAAAAAAGCCAGAGTAAGCAATACATGGAGGTTGACCAAATTGCTTGTTGATGGAACAGACCTAACAAATACTGTTGATAATACATGTTACAATTTTAAAAAAGACGGAGAATTTATCCTTACAGCTTACCTAGATACATTGAACTTAGGTAAATAGTATTTTGAAGATCATAAAAGAAAAATATCCTTTATTTGATAATCAGAGTCCTGTAGACATAACTACAGTATTGATAACCAAATTAAAAGCTGATGAAATGAAATAGAAATCATTCGGTAATGGTATAATTCAATCCGCAGATGATACTTTACAGCTAAGTAGTACTTTTACTATGGTTTATACTTAGCGGCTCGCATGAACTGCTGAGCAGGGAGTTTATTTCTCATAAGAGAAGACAAGCT
>Ga0114956_1002220_pt1 | contig 15294 bp, 13 predicted proteins | sample MaitaG_FD_87304 | JGI IMG/M metagenome (GOLD analysis project Ga0114956, IMG submission 87304) | Marine algal microbial communities from Maine, USA - Maine_Asex2 metaG | ecosystem: Host-associated > Algae > Red algae > Unclassified | place: Maine, USA | collected 2015-01-05 | reverse complement strand
GATCAGGTGCCCGAGCGCAAAAACGAATGGGACAACCGACACTTCTGGCGAGTATCGAACGCCGAACATTTACAACTGTCTGCTGATATTGGCATGATCAACCTATCGCACTTCGCCATTATTGATGTGGTCGGTGACGATGCTGAAGCGTTGATGGAATACGTCAGCGTGGCCAAAGTCGGCGGCGACACACCCATTGGGAAAGGTGTATACACTCACTTTCTCGATCACAATGGTGGTGTACGGGCCGATCTGACTATTGTTCGACTTAAAGAGAATCACTACCGGGTTATGGACGGTGGTGACTCAGGTGCACGAGACATGGTCTGGCTGCAACGTATGAAAACCGATCGTGGTTTTAATAACGTGCAAATTGACGACAGAACAACCGATTTCGCCTGTCTTGGCATATGGGGGCCTAACGCCCGCACAACACTTGAAAAGGTGGTTGATAAGCCAGATGAACTCAGTAACGACAAATTCCCCTTCGTTGCTGTACGCAATATCACTATCAACGGTGTAACGGTTTCAGCATTCCGAATTTCCTACGTTGGTGAGCAAGGCTGGGAATTGCATTTTAAATACGAAGACGGGCTTGCCGTCTGGGATGCATTGGCAGAACGTGGTGTCACGCCGATTGGCGTTGAGACTTACGCTAACAGTCGCCGGCTTGAGAAAAGCCTGCGACTGCAGAATGCAGATTTACTCACCAACTACAATTTATATGAGGCAGATCTTGCGCGACCTAAAGTAAAAGCAGCTGAGTTCCATGGCAAAGCAGAACATGTCAAATTTAGATCGATGGAAAATCAGGTTGCCTACTTATGCACTATGACCATGGTGAATAATATTGATTCTGATGGCGTGGCACGTTACCCGGTTGGCACCAGCCCAATTATGGACCCAGCTACGGGTGAGACCCTGATTGACTCGCAAGGCAGACGCTCATACACAACCAGTATTGTTTATGGACCTACCATAGGCAAGAACATCGCACTCGGCTACCTGCCCTATGAATATTGTAAGGTGGGACAGGAGTTGGCTATAGAGTACTTTGGTGAGCAGTACCTGGTGCAAGTTGATTCGGTTGGTTACAAGCCACTATACGACCCAGAAAATCTTAAACCAAAATCCTGACAGGAACACCCCAGGCTAATGCAATCCCGGGGTTCAATTTATTTGCGCCGGTACACTCTCACATAGTCAATTTCCAAGGCAGGCTGTGAAAACGAATTCAAGTCATCATCATTAGGATAGAAATTGTTTTCATCTCTGCCAAGACCACCATACTCGGCAGGAAAGTTTGTCCAGTTACCGCCCATAGCAAGATTTAAAATCACATACAGTTCTTCGTGATCAACATTGCCATCCCAGACTTCACTGACTTTTTGACCATCAAGGTACCAGGCAACATAGCCGGGCATCCATTCCACCGCATAGGTGTGATAGCCAAGACTAAAATCGGCACCAGTTTGAATCTGACCACCAGAATCGGGCTTTACCGCCTGATGATCACCATGGTTCCATTCGTCGACGTTATAAAAATAATGCAGCGTATTATAAATGTACTTGGGTGCATGACCCAGATTCTCCATAATATCAATTTCAGTTCTCTGTGTGCCCTCGTTTGCACGCCGCTGATGATGCAGCCAGAATGCCGGAAATGTTCCGTTGTGAGAAGGTATCTTTATACGCGCTTCAAAGTAACCATACTTCTGATTAAATTTATCGTAAGTCGATATTGCGCCTGACAGAAACTCTTGTTGATTTATAATTGTATGTAAATCGCCATGATCTGCAATGTTGTTGTTAGTTCTAAAAGAATTACGCACCGCTCTTATAGCTAATCGAGTGCCATCAAATTCGAATGGGTTATATCTGGGTACGACAATGTCAACGTGTTCTTTATCGTTAGAGTAAGGATTAACGTAGAACTGACTCTCACCATTGATGACGCGATATTCGTAACGTTCTCCGTTGAATTCCCCATCCCAGCGCAACTGCGTATTCCACTTATTGGCATTCAGGCTATCGCCATTGAACTCATCACTGAATGCGAGTTCATAACCCTGCTTGTCAAGTACTTCAGCGTAGTTGTAGGATTCAGGATCGATCAAGGCAGCATTTACCTCATCTACATATTCACTCGCGATCAAATTCAGATAGTTATTTATTGCTGTACCTGAGCTTTCCTGACTAACAACTTCGGCAGCGCTGCTCAACGCGGCACTCATGCTGTTTGGAGATTCTACCGACATAGCAAACGTTGATTGCGCTAGAAGCACAGGCGCGATTAGCACTCGTAGCGAACTGGCTACATTAAATTTCGACATTCTTGACTTGACCTTAGGTTGTTACTTTTTGTGCTTCATATCAGACGTAATATGAAGGTTGCTTAAAGCGCGTATTATCTACTATAAACAAGCGAATAGGCTTGGGTAGAATAAGAACTTTCTAATAGTTAATTTGATTGGTAGCAGCGAGCGTTGCTAACTGTTATATCGGGTCTGGTTTTCGCGGTAAAAGCTGCGTAATTGCCGAAGCATCACAGGTATTGTTCTGCAAATCAAAAGCCGGAGTTACCGGCTAACCCAGCTCTGCCTGGTTCTGCTGAGCAGTTGTTTTTGTTAGTTACGTCGGTAAACCCGTACGTAGTCTATCTCCAATAATGGGTCATTAAAAGAATTCAAGTCATCCCAATTCGGGTATTGATTATCCGGCGCTCTGCCAAGGCCGCCACTATCCGGTGGGTAGTTTGTCCAGTTTCCACCGACCGCCAGGTTCAGAATTAAATACAGCTCTTCATGATCAACATTGTTATTGTATAGCTCACTCACCTTCTGATCATCTACGTACCATGCAATGTAACCAGGTTGCCACTCAACGGCGTAGGTGTGATAGTTCAGGCTAAAATCTGTTCCGTTATAAATTTGTCCTTCCGGAATTGGTTTTGGAGAATTGGAATCACCACTGTAGTCTTCACTAACATTTTCAAAATAGTGAAATGAATTATAGATAAACCAAGGAGCATGACCAAGGTTCTCCATAATATCGATTTCAGTTTTTCGCGTGTTCTGGTTTTCGCGTCTTTGATGATGCAACCAGAACGCTGGAAATGTCCCTGTTTGAGATGGGATTTTTATTCGCGCTTCAAAGTAGCCATATTTCTGGATAAATTTGTCGTAGGTTGAAATTACACCGGAAAGAAAGTCCTGCTGATTTAAAATTGTTAGCAACGAACCATGATCTGCATCGCCGTCATTAGCTTTTAGTGGGTTGAGCTGGGCGCGAATGGCGAGTCGCGAACCATTAAACTCGAACGGACTATATCGAGGTACGAGATTATTCAGGTGCTGTTGATCTTCGGAATTAATATTAACGTAAAACTGCGCTTCACCGTTAATAATCCGGTATTCGTATCGTTCTCCGTTGTATTCTCCATCCCATCGCAACTGCGTATTCCACTTGTCAGTATTCAAACTGGCACCATTAAATTCATCACTGAATGTCAAGGTGTAACCTGGCTTCTCAAAACGCTGCGTATCGGCGTAAGTTGCCGGATCTATTTGAGCCGCGTAACGATTAACGCTAACTGTATTAATACCGTGAAGTAGCGATCGCAACTTACGATTGAATGCATCTGTGTCTGATTCGGTGTTGTTATCGACATTGCTGTTAGTGACGCTTTCGCTACTGACGTTATCACCGGTTGTGCTGGAATTGCCGATATCTGATGGAGTGTTGTTTTCTACTGATGGGTTGTCTTCTCCAGGGATGTTGTTTTCTGCCGGCGTGTTGTTTTCTACGGTGTTATTACCACCGGTGTCTTGAACGTTGCTGTTGACATAGATTTCCACTGACGGCAACGAGTATTGATCGTTAATATCCACAGTTTTGAGACTCATTGAGTGTTCGCCGGGCCAAATTCCCGTGGATGTATACCAAGTATTGGGTGTAAGTGCGATAACTAATCCATCAACCGTAACTTCGTACTGTTGTGCGTCAGTTGCCCAATCCCACTCCCATCGTATTTCAGTAGGGCTTTTGACTACAGCACGTAAGTTGACAGGGGGATCTATCGCAATGGCGAGCGTTGACTGTGTCAACAAAACAAGCGCAATAGCTGCTCGAAGCAACCTGCCTGTTGTTAGTTTTGACATTTCTTGGCAACCCTGATTAAAACCAGTTTAGTGTTTAGTCTTCGTGTAGAAGAAGCACATACTCGTTTTACAATTTAGAGCGATTAACATTGGTACTAAATTGTTTATAACGATACTACGTAATACAATCAAGGTAAGTCATAAAATTTTATGACACAGCAATATCTCGTTGTAACTTCGGACGACATTTTACAACGAGTTGTTATAAATTTGTTTAAGAATTTTTGAGATTAATCCCCTGTTTATAGTTGCAGGTTTTATAGATTATATTCAGTTTTCTACGACGAACTTTTGACTAGCTATCCAACCTTTGACTAGCACCGCGCTATGCAGTTGACGGGTAAACAGCTGCAAATACATCACAATAGCTCTATGCAACAGGTGTCGAATCAACGACGCTTTCAAGATGCCAAATCTTCGAAACTATTTTCCATCCATCGTCGCTTTTGATGAAACCAAGATGATCTACAAATACGTTTTCATGCGCTCTTAGCCTGACCTTTACAACAGCACTGATTGGAGAAAGCCAGTCGATCATCAGAATTTCATCCTCCCTAACCTGACTCTTACTTGACGGGGACGTGCGCGTGCCGACATCATCACTGAAGCTGGCAATCGGTTCGACAAACAAATTCCCATTGTCAGCATCAAACAGGCTTGCGCTTTGGTGAAATACGCTATTGAGTTTTTCTTTGTCACAAAAATATAGCGCGTCAAAATAGATTTGAACTGCATTAACCAGTGAAGTTGTTGTCGCTGCCGGAGTTGAAGTCATCAATTGTTCCTTAGTTATGGCTGATTGTTTATTATCAGGTGCCTGAAGCTCGCTGCCTACGTGAACTCATGCCAGATGTACCTGAAATAATGCCAAATTCAGCAGAAAAGCCCAATCCGACGCCCTTGGTGGTTGGATTAGTGTACGACGGGCTTTGCACTTTTGAATACGGAATAGCGGCTGAGGTATTCGGACTTCAACGCCCGGATCTCGATCACGAGCTGTATAGATTTACTTCTGTGTCAATTAATGAAGAATGGCTGACAGCGCACGGTGGCCTGGAAATAAAAGCCAGCGGAACCGTCACTGATTTGGAAAAAGCGCACACCATCGTTGTGCCTGGCTGGCGTGGCAAGGATGAACCGGTGCCCGAGCCATTGTGTCAGCACCTGCGAACCGCTTACGCATCGGGCGCTAGAATATTGGCTATCTGTTCCGGGTGCTATGTGTTAGCAGCTGCTGGCCTGTTAACTAATCGACGCGCGACTACCCATTGGCAATATCTCCAGCATTTCCAATCCAGATACCCGGAGATTGACGTGCAAGACAACAAACTGTATATCGATGATGAGGGTATTATTACATCAGCTGGCAGTTCGGCCGGACTCGATGCATGCCTGCACGTTGTTCGCTGTGACTACGGAGTGAAGGTGGCGAACGCAGTTGCCCAAAGACTGGTTATGCACTCTCATCGGCATGGTGCACATGCACAACTCATAGAGCGACCAGTGGCAGAGATTAATGAACGTCATGGTATTGCTGAATTAATTACGTCGCTGCGCGCTAACTTATCCGACCAATACCACATTGCCTCGTTGGCTGAGCGGGTTGATATGTCACCTCGTTCGTTTCAGAGGCACTTTCTTAGCTTCACCGGTATTCCGGTAATGCAGTGGTTGGTGCAAGAACGCTTGACAATGATGTGCGAGTTACTAGAGAGTTCAGATTGGTCAGTTGAAACCATCAGTAATAAAGTCGGGTTCACGAGCACCGAAACCATGCGCTATCACTTTAAACACATGCTTCAATCAAGCCCAAGCGAATATCGGAAAACACTTAACCTGCTAACACGACCGACAAACCGAGACTGACAAAGCCCTCGGTTTAGATTTGAGTTTAGATTCAGACCTTCACTTTTGCTACTTTATTCGTGTTTTCAATTTCCAGAGACCGTTGATTTTCTGAAATTTTGGGCTTTGGACGCTTACCACATCCTGTTGGGTCAGCCGATTCGCCCGAGTCACTATCTGAACCTTCAACGGCTGCATTTTTCTCCATGCCCTCGTTACGATCGCAGTCGTCTGCATACGCAGTCTGTGTGGTACTGGCTATCCCGCCAACCGCAACGAATGCGGCACCGCGGCGTATGAAACGGCGTCGGCTGGAACGATCGACTACGTCAACAGAATCTTTTTCAAAATCAGTCATAGTTTGGTACTTCTTAGAGTAGTGGTAGTGAAAGTATCAATCAGTAGTTACCTTGTCAAATGACAATCGCAGATATCTGTAAATTTATTGACATCAAGTGCTTATGACATCAAGCGCCAGTAATTGTTCAACCAGAGCCAGTTGCTGTGATTGATCGAGTGAGGGTATATCTTGCGGCCGAGCCGTGCTTTGAGCCAAAAGCCATTCGACGGCTGCTGCAAGCGGGTCTGAGAAACTCGCTATTTGACCAAATGTGCGAAGTTTTACCGTGTGCTGGATGCGATCCACACGTAATACCTTTGCCTTGTTAATAACTAACCGGGTATCAGGCTGCAGCGTCGAGCCATTCGTATTTGCAAGCAACCCGCTACTGTCCTGAATAGCGTCCAGCGCTAATTCATCCCTCAGTCGCTCCATAGCTACTTCGACAACATCTGTTCGAACATGCCTGCTCAGCGTATCTTTAATGGCTTGTGTTGTTGCCTCAGCGCTCACATCCTTTGTCCAAGCTGATTGTGCAATGGCTCTTCTTATAGCTGGGTCTGATTCCAGAGCCAGTTGCGTAATCTCGTTAATCAGCGTGTGCATGAGCACAGGATAAACACCCAAAGTAACGTGCAATGATGGCTGTACAGTATCCGCTATCGCGTCATGCACAACACCCCTCGGGATATATAAGGTATCACCAGCACTGAGCTCTATCTGTTCGGTCTTCTCACCGATTTCATGTACCTCTCTATTAAACCGGTCTGCACTGGTTGGAAAATTTGCACCCATTGAATAGAAGTTGAATGTTTTCTTACCGCTGACTTGCAAGATGAACACATCATGAGTGTCGTAATGTGGATTAAAACCCTGATTGCCGGCAGGTGAAAGATAAACATTAGTTTGACATCGCATCATCAGACTCGCCTGAATCGCTCGACACAACGACATAAGATTTGTTACCAGCCGATGCGCGTGCGACACAACGATAGTGCTGCCGTTACGATAGTGTTCAATCAGACGGTTCGGAACAATAAGTTGATCGTCATCTGTGTAGTTCGATACTGGAATTACTTGCCCGGCATGACTTAACTGTATGGTTGGGTAGCTAATTGAGTTGGTTGATATCAGCGCCTCGATACTCTCAATTGATACTAACGTGGAGAACGGATTCGTATTCGGTCTGGCTATGTGAAGCGGCTTCTGCTCCCAATAGTCGTTGAAAAATTCATCCAGACTGATTGGTTCCAGCACTCCACCAGAAGGCGGGTTTGCACTCGGCAGAGCTTTATTCATAGTGCAATTAAACGAAAGATATTGATCGATAGTATACCAACTACCCTTCCGTATAGCCCGAAATGCGAAATGTAACGCTGCTTCGGCAGTAAACACCCCCGAAAGCGGGGGCTTAATTGGCTCGTAAGCCGGCAATGTTGTAAAATTGAGCCATGAGCTGGGTCAGAGCGACCACGTGCGAAATCGAACAAACCAGGAAAACGACATGAAAAAATCTACCCTCAACCGACGTTTGTGCGCAGCAATCGGTGGCGTTATTTGCCTGACTTTTATTGGCGCAAGCACTGTGGCCAGCGCTAACGAAGTCGATGAAGTAGCTACAGCCTGTAAAGACGCAGCCCGGCTTATTCAAGAGGAAGATGACCTTGAAGGTGCGATTGAGGAAGCGAAATGGTGCCTGACCGGGTTGCGACAGTTGCAAGAGGAGATCAAGCTATCGTTACTGCCAGATGAACTCGCTGGCTTCAAAGGAGGTGAGATAGACAACGAAAGTCTCATGGGTATTAATGTCATCATGCGTAAATATACGCGCAATACCGACACCATTACGGTGTCATTAAATACCACTAACCCGGAAGGTTCAGGCGGACCGCTTGCCGCATTGGGTGATCTGGGCAAACTATTCGGTGCGATGGAAGGTGCGAATAATGCTGCAATGGGCGGAAAGAAAATACGCATTCAAAAAAGAACCGCTATGGTGCTGGACGATGGCGGCAATGGCATAGTTAACATTGAATTAAAAAGCGGTGGCACACTAAAGGCTGAATCCAGTGAACTGGGTTCAGACGAGCTGGTTGATTTTATGCGCGAATTTCCCATTGCTGAACTAGATGATGCAATGGCTATGTAGTTATATTTACCTGACAGCCGCCTGCATTTTTTTTAAGGTGCAGGCGCTGTCATATGCTTGCCAACAATTGAATGTAGATCAATGACTATTGCCAATTGTTTTATTTAGAAATTCAATTTCAGCTGTGGATGCCTGACCGGATTCACTCAACTTTTTAATCGCTTCAAGCTTTCTATTCAACGCATTCTGAATACTTTCCTCATCGAAAGAATAGGCCTCAGCCGCGGCCACTTTGTCGAGTTCTGATAGTTCCATGTTTTCCTGACTGGAATAGCAACGGCTCTCCTCTCCCTTATAATACATCCAAGGCGGATAGTAATACTTCATGATCGAATCAGGATCAAACTCCGTTCGTACAAACGCATAAGACGTTTCCAAAGTGCGCATATTTTTATCGATGTCTTCGTGCGCCCATTCGTAAGGGGGATTTTCCATCACTCGATAAATACCTGGATACAAACCGTTGGCATCCGGAGCATATCCCTCTTGCTCATTAAGGGGGCCAGGATTGTATCCCAGATCATCCAGCCATCGAAACTCGCTGTCACAATCTTGTTCCGGTGACTGGTGCTCATGCAGAAAACCGATGGCGTGTCCAAATTCGTGCAACACAAATGCCCTTTGTTTGGCTGGTGTGTGAGAACGCAGGTCTTCATAATTCATCGTCGGGATATTCGCAGCGTAGAATGGTCTGCCTTTCTCATCAAACATATCAATGTCGTTACCGATAGCCGACCAGTAACCGCTGTTTTGCTCAGTCGACTCAAAAGAGATACGGATGTCTGCTTTATTTTTTTTATCTTCAGTGGTCCATTCCCGAAACTCGTCCGGGTTATCGTCACGACCAAATTCGAACTTAATGTTGGCATATTGCTCCCATTCTTTGGACCAATTGGCGATATCTGTTCGTAAATCATCCGCACCACCGTTAAATGCGACGGTCAAAACCCTGCCCTCCTCGAAAGTGTAACCAAGTCCTGTGACCGCCAGAAGCCCCATGTTGCTCTGGAGACCAGCAAGCGAATGACTACTCTGTATTTTTTCCCACAGCGCTTGCCGCTTTTTGCTGGGAACTTCAACCAAACATGGAACTGGAAGTTTCTTCATTGTATTTCTCTTAGCTCGTTTGCTATTTCAAGAATCAAACCCGCAATCGGCACTTAGAAAGCTTAGTAGTGACAAAGCGAATCACGGGCATTTACACAGCTGGATTTACTACCGCTTCAATTACACACAAAACCACCAGCGCAACGTGTGGGAATGCAACAGTGGGACGAACCGCTTGCCGAAAATACTCAACAACTAACCCGACAGTACCGGGTCTTTTTTCCAGAAACTGACTATTGAACTGACAGACTGCACTATCTCGATCAGCTTGCTTGAGTGCCAGTGCTTCTTCGAGCTGTAACAACCGAGTTTCTATGCGCGCCTGAAAGGTATTCCAGATTGCGTCTTGCAGCCACAGAATCAGTAATAAAAATAAAACAAAAACGCCCGTTGCCTCAGAACTCAAACAAAGGGTTAAAACCCCAACAGCAAATAGCTTGATGATCAACGAGTATTTCTCGTAACTATCGAACTGGTTTTGAAGCAAAGCCCATTCGTTTCCCAGATCAAAATTACTCATAATGATACTCGTATAAAAGTTCGTAAAAAAATCATGCGTAAATCCAACTAACGGTGAAGCTCGGCTCCGACGATTTCTTCAATAACTCGCGTAACCACCCAGTTATCGCCATCAGGGTATTTCGTCTTACCTGCGTGGAACAACTGCATCGCTGCAGCAGCTGTGTGCATTGGCACGCCAAGATCTTGTGCCAGAGCCATAGAAATGGTCAGATCTTTGTGCATGGTCGATATGTGACTGCCAGTACCTTCAAACTTTCGATCAATGATGTTTTCCAAAGACGTATTAGTCACAACAGAACCGGCTGAAGAGGACGAAAATACGTTGTATAGCACCTCACCACTTACGCCAGCTTTGGCCGCCAGCACGGAAGCTTCAAATGTTGCTGAAAAAATCGAACCAATTAGTGATTGAAGGCAGGCCTTAACCGTTTGGCCGGCACCCGGTTCAGTACCAACATGATGAATGCTGGCAGATACCGCTTCCATCACTGGTTTGAATTCGTCCATTACACTTTGCGGTGCAGCGGACATCAAGGTTAATGTGCCGTTTTGCGCACCAGGAAAACCACCTGACACAGGACTATCTATCAAATGTATCTGTGTGCCCTCAAGGGCCTGTCCCAGAGCCTTCGCTTCTGCTGGTTTTATCGTTGCACTAAGGATGATCGCAGCACCCTTACGAAGCGTGGAAACCAAACCTTGCTCACCAAATACAACGTCGTTAACTTCGTCACCGTTCATCACCATAATGAACACAGCGTCGGCATCTTGTGCGACTTCTGCTGCATTATTTGCCGCTGCACCACCGAGCTCGACGAATGCTTTCATTCGGTGATCTAACAAGTCGTGCCCCGCTGTCGGGAAGCCATTTTTGATCAGATTTTTGGCAAGCCCACTACCCATATCTCCAAGGCCAATCACTCCAGCGCGCATTAGCTTATCTCCCGTTAGATTTAATGCAAACTGTAATCTATTGGTGGTAGTCGTGGCTAGGGATTTTAGTCAATTAGGTAGGCATGGACATGTATTGATCGAAATGGTTGCCACACGATCAATTCTCCATTGACTCCGAAAGCCTGTCATAGGCTAACTGATTGTTTACCGCTTTTTCGTTAACCGTGCTAAATGCTCTTACAGTAGCAAAACACAACGTACCAGTACTATTGTTGCCAGAGCGGTTCACCGCTATAAACTTGAATACGCGCTTACCCCTGAAGCAGCTCTCACCAGTATTCACTACTTTGATGTCTGTATAGCCCTCTTTCTCCATCCATATTTTTGCCTCGGCCTCATTAAGTGGATGACTTAGTCTGAAAGCGATCAACACTAAAAGCAGGAACCCCCAAATGGTAGATTGCGTTAACTTGTCAGACATAGGAAGAAACTCTTGCGGACGAATCGCTGTTTAGAATTTAATTCTTGTAAGCATAAGCGGCTATCAATAAGCGCTTTTGACTAGCTTCTATGCAAAATATGGGTCGATTGCAAACCTCACGAGATCGGCTCTAACGAGTGATTGAATAGTTTGTGAACTAGCTCAGCTTTATATCGAAAAACAGAAGCGGCGAGTGGCGGTCGAAGTTTGTCTTAGTGTTTGAACCGTAACGTACACCAACTAAATCGTCAGAGCGGGCTGTTGGATTGGTTGGAGACTACTCTGGGGCGTTATACGGGTACGAAACCTCTTTTTCCTATTCTGAAGGTGGCCATTCCAGCAACACAATCTCTGCATTAATTCCATTATTTCGTACTTCCATTTTTCTGAGCTTCTCAGCCGTTTTATTATCTGTAGGTGAGTTGTCACGTCCATAGCCATGGCATTTGACTGAGACATTTTCTAGTTTAAAAGTTTGCTTGAGATATTCTTGAAACTCTCCCGTTGTGGCTATCTGTATCTTTCCCGGTAACAGCTTAGTAACATAGTATTTCTTTTGTGCGTCTACCTTTGCGCCACAGAAATAGAACACGTTGTCCTTTGCGTATAACGATGTGCTCAATACCATGAGCAACACCGCCATGAGTAACGTCAATTTTATTGGGTATGTTGTGTTAGCGGTTTGTATATTAAACATCAGGTTTACTGTTTGGGCGGGTTGTGCTGAACAACAACTATGGCGACGATGAATTCCGTTGTTGGGAATCCATCACCGCCACTAGTTCAAACTGACTCTGATCTAACTAACGTAAGATCAAACTAAAGTAGAATCAATTTAATCAGACGATTGACTTCATACCTGTCATATAACCACGCAACCGTGAGCCAACTTGCTCAATGGGATGATTGCGTATGGTGTCATTGGTTTGCACCAATTGGCGGTTATCCACACTCATCTCGTTAAGCTGCAAACCTTTTCCGATAACGTCGGCTTTGATCGACGGCATGAACTCTTTTTCCAGCAGCGGACGCGCTGCCTGATCGAACAGGTAACAACCGTACTCTGCCGTATCGGAAATAACGACGTTCATCTCGTATAACTTTCGACGTGCAATCAAGTTAGCAATTAACGGCGTCTCGTGCAGCGACTCGTAGTATGCCGAATCAGCAATAATGCCTGCATCTACCATGGTTTCGAAAGCCAGCTCAACACCCGTACGAATCATAGCCACCATCAATATGCCGTGATCAAAATATTCTTGTTCAGGAATATCATCAGTAGAGATCGATTGCTTCTCGAACGCTGTCTCGCCTGTCTCTGCACGCCATTTCAACAAATTGACATCATCATTAGCCCAGTCAGCCATCATGGTGCTGGAGAAGTGGCCAGACATAATGTCGTCCTGATGTTTTTGAAACAATGGACGTAACAAATCTTTCATTTGCTCAGACAATTCATACGCTCTGATTTTTGCCGGGTTCGACAAACGGTCCATCATGGTAGTGATACCACCGTGCTTCAATGCTTCAGTGACCACTTCCCAACCGTTTTGTACAAGCTTTGCCGCATAAGGTGCATCAACGCCCTCTTCGATCATTTTGTTGTAACAAAGTAAAGAGCCCGTCTGCAATACGCCACACAGAATGGTTTGCTCACCCATTAAATCTGACTTAACTTCTGCAATGGGAGACGACTCCAAAACACCAGCGCGATGACCACCTGTACCAGCGGCAAGTGCTTTGGCAATTTTGAGTCCGTCACCGTTCGGATCGTTTTCACGATGAACAGCAATTAGTGTTGGCACACCAAACCCGCGAACGTACTCTGCTCGTACTTCAGAACCCGGGCATTTAGGGCACATCATGACAACCGTGATGTCTTTGTTCACTTGCATGCCTTCTTCAACCAGGTTAAAGCCGTGTGCATAGTCAAGCGTTGAACCTTTTTTCATTAAAGGCATAACAGCGGTAACAACAGCGGTGTGTTGCTTGTCCGGGGTTAGATTCATAACGATGTCGGCATCGGGTATAAGCTGTTCATAGGTACCCACAGTAAAACCATTGTCTGATGCGTTCTGGAACGACTGACGCTTTTCATCGATAGCGGCCTGTCGCAATGCATAGCTGACATCCAGACCTGAGTCACGAAGATTCAGTCCCTGGTTCAGGCCTTGTGCACCACAACCAATGATGACAATCTTCTTGCCACGGATGTATTTAACCCCATCAGCAAATTCTTCTGCCTGCATGAACCGGCACTTGCCGAGCTCCTCAAGTTGCAGTCGCAGTGGTAAGGAATTGAAGTAGTTTTGCCCCATGCTGGCGTCTCCGAAAGGTAGTGCAGAAAGTATGAGCGTGAATAGTAAAGGAGTTAGAGCGTTGCGTAAATCGACATATACGCGATACTGTGTTGCGTTTATTGCAATTTGAGATAGGTTGTTGAATACGCTAAATTTATTGAAATTAGTTTGTTTACGCTCGGGTCTAATATTCAAATTCACTCAAGAATATTCGGCGGCTTTCAGCTCCACGTGTCAGTCTGGAAGTAGTATCGACACAGCATTCAGATTGCTGTATGTTGGGTATTTAATCCCAAATACTATGGAGCGTTTTCTATTATGACAACTTTTCTTTCCTTATCTGCAGTCCTCCGTTCGCTTTGGATAACGTTAGTACTGGTCATGTTGAGCGCCTGCAGCAATAGCTCGACCAACGAAGGCGGGCAACAACCCAGTGATACGGCACTATTCGCCAATAGCGATGCTGTCAACGAGCGCTTCGGTACGCGCACCACAAGAGAGCTCTCGCCACAGGTTGATGAGGCAACACGTGCGGCTCTGGTACGTTCGCTAAACAATTTTTCATTTGATCTGCATCGCGCCGTGACTAATGAAGCACCAGCCGATGGTTCAGTTGAAAGTGGTTACAGCGCAGCCTTCGCGTTGGCACTCACCAGTGCATCCACGGGTGGCAGTACCTACGACTCCCTTGTCGCACTGCTCGGTATCGATACATTACCAGCAGATGAAGTTCATGCAGCTTTTAACGATCTTGCACTGAAGCTTGAGAGCCGCACCAATGACGATCTGGTACTGCGCACTGCGAACCGGATATTCGTCAGGCCCGGGCTTGATTTGCAGACTGAGTTTCTCGATATTGCAACCGCTGACTTCGGGGCACCGATTACCGAAGCCGATTTTGCGGGTGCAGCAGAGGAAGTTGTGGCAGAGGTTAATGGCTGGGTTTCGGACCAGACTGATGGCTTCATTCCTTCTATCGTTAACAATTTTGATCCGGGGACAGTATTCGCGTTATTAAATGCGATTTTTCTTGATGCCACGTGGCAAAGTGATTTTGAAACAAAGGGCGACCGACCGTTCGCCGGGTTGGATGGAAACACAGCGGAAGTTCCCAGTTTCGGAGGCCGTTCAACTTTTCCTAAATTGATACAAGAAAACCTGACAGCGTTAGAGATTCCTTATGGAGGCGGTGAGCTTGCGATGCTGATTTTAATGCCGAGCGATCTTGAAACATACGAGGCATCACTGAACAGCGACACATTTAATGAGGTGGTCGATGCATTAGAGTCTGCTGATATTGAGATTACGGTACCCAACTGGCAACTGAGCAGCGAACTGGATTTGATGCAGCTACTTTCCCCGCTTGGCCTGCCCGCTAACCCGTGGAATTTCGAACGCCTGGTTAACGGAGGTACATCGCTTGACATAATCGCTCGTCAGCGTGCTCGAATCGAGGTCGACGAGAACGGTACGCGGGCGGCAGCGGTAACAGCAGT
>Ga0114956_1002214_pt1 | contig 15311 bp, 12 predicted proteins | sample MaitaG_FD_87304 | JGI IMG/M metagenome (GOLD analysis project Ga0114956, IMG submission 87304) | Marine algal microbial communities from Maine, USA - Maine_Asex2 metaG | ecosystem: Host-associated > Algae > Red algae > Unclassified | place: Maine, USA | collected 2015-01-05 | reverse complement strand
TAAACCTAATTCTTCAGCATCGAAAGCTGCTAAAATTACATTGTGTTTTGGTGGATTAGTTTTAAAATATTCTGCGAAAGCGAATAATGCGCTAATACCTGAAGCATCATCATCTGCCCCATTGTAGATATTATCATTTTTTATACCTTCATGATCGTAATGTGCCGATAAAACTATGTATTTTTTATTTTTTTCTGTTCCTTTAATTAATCCTAAAACATTTTCGGCTTGATAATTACCAAAAGTAAATGGCTGAGTATAATTTTCTGTTAATGATTCAACATCTAACTTTTTAAAGTATTTTATAATATAATCTTTAGCTTTTTTTGCGCCTTCGGTTCCTGTTCTTCTGCCCTCAAAGGCATCAGACGATAAGGTTTTTATATTGTTTAATAAAGCTTCCGTTGAATACGAATAGTTTATAATTGGTTTTGTATTAATAGGTTTTTTTGGAGCTTGAGTATTTTTTGTTTTACAGCTTAAAAATATAATGCTAAAGGCTAATAAATATAGAAAGTGTACGTTTTTCATAATGAATATTTAATATGTAAAGCTAATAAAAAACCTAAGCTATAAGGCTTAGGTTTTACTATAATGAGATTCCTACCTGCGTAAAAATTTGTTATCCTTTTAAAGACGCTGATAAATACTCACGATTCATACGTGCAATATTTTCTAATGAAATTCCTTTTGGGCATTCCACTTCACAAGCTCCTGTATTTGTACAGTTACCAAAACCTTCTTCGTCCATTTGCTTCACCATGTTTAAAACACGTTCTGTAGCTTCTACTTTACCTTGAGGTAATAATGCGAATTGAGATACTTTTGCACCAACAAATAACATGGCTGAAGAGTTCTTACAACTTGCTACACAAGCACCACAACCAATACAAATGGCTGCTTCAAAAGCTTCGTCTGCATCTGCTTTATTAATAGGAGTTGCGTTTGCATCAATTGTATTTCCAGAGGTATTTACAGAGATAAATCCACCTGCATGTTGAATACGATCGAAAGCAGTTCTATCGACTACTAAATCTTTTATTACTGGAAATGCTTTTGCTCTCCATGGCTCGATTACTATAGTTTCGCCATCTTTAAACGTACGCATGTGTAATTGACATGTTGTTATTAAACGGTCTGGACCATGTGCTTCGCCATTAATATATAATGAACAGGAACCGCAGATTCCTTCACGACAATCATGATCGAAAGATACTGGTGCTTCTCCTTTTTCTATTAACTCGTTATTTAAAACGTCTAACATTTCAAGAAAAGACATATCTGGTGATATGTTGCTGATTGGGTAATCAACCATTTTTCCTTTATCGTTAGCGTTCGCTTGACGCCATATTTTTAACGTTAAATTCATAGCTTTTCTTTATTTATAACTTCTTTCTTTAACTTCAATATTCTCGTATGCTAATTCTTCTTTGTGAAGTACAGCATCTTTTGGTTCTCCTTTATATTCCCAAGCCGAAACGTATTGAAATTCTTTACGTCTCATCGCTTCACCTTCTGCTGTTTGGTATTCGTCTCTAAAGTGACCACCTGCAGACTCTTCACGTTGTAAAGCGTCTTTAGCAAATAATTCTCCTAATTCAAGGAAATCTGCTACACGACCAGCTTTTGCTAATTCTTCATTAAATTCATTTTGTGTACCAGGAACACGAACATCTTTCCAAAATTCTGCTCTTAATTCTGAAATTTCAGTAATTGCAGATTTTAAATCTGTGGCGTTTCTTGCCATTCCGCATTTGTTCCACATAATTTTACCTAAACGTTTGTGGAAATAATCTACAGAATGTGTTCCGTTATTATTTATTAAATGGTCTATATTTTTTCTTACTTCAGCTTCAGCTTCAGCAAATTCTTTTGTATCTGTAGAGATTTCTCCTGTACTAATATCATCAGATAGATAATCTCCAATAGTATAAGGTAATACAAAATAACCATCTGCTAAACCTTGCATTAATGCTGAAGCTCCAAGTCTGTTTGCACCATGATCTGAGAAGTTTGCTTCTCCAATACAATATAAACCTGGAACGGTTGTCATTAAATTATAATCTACCCATACGCCACCCATTGTGTAATGTACGGCTGGAAAAATCATCATTGGTGTATTATATGGATCTTGATCTACAATTTTCTCGTACATCTGGAATAAGTTTCCATACTTATTTTTTACTACTTCTTGTCCTAATTTTTTTACTAAAGTAGCATCGTTTTCATCTAAATGCTTAACAATTGCTTGCTCTTTTCCGTATCTAATAATTGCAGAAGCAAAATCTAAATACACAGCTTCTCCTGTTGCATTTACACCAAATCCAGCGTCGCAACGCTCTTTTGCTGCACGAGAGGCAACATCACGAGGTACTAAATTTCCAAAAGCTGGATATCTGCGCTCTAAGTAGTAATCTCTATCTTCTTCTGCTAAATCTTTTGGTTTTAATGTTTTATTTCTAATAGCCTCAACATCTTTCATGTGTTTTGGCACCCAAATACGTCCATCATTTCTAAGAGACTCAGACATTAACGTTAGTTTAGACTGATGGTCTCCAGAAACTGGAATACATGTTGGGTGAATTTGTGTGTAACAAGGGTTTGCAAAGTATGCACCACGTTTGTGTGCTTTCCAAGCGGCTGTTACGTTACTTCCCATCGCATTAGTGGATAAGAAAAAGACGTTTCCATAACCTCCAGTTCCTAATACAACTGCATGAGCAGAATGTCTTTCTATTTCTCCTGTAATTAAATTACGAGTAATTATACCTCTTGCTTTTCCGTCTACTTTTACAACGTCAAGCATTTCATGACGGTTGTACATTTTAATTTTTCCACGACCAATTTGTCGGTTCATGGCAGAATAAGCACCTAATAGTAATTGTTGTCCTGTTTGTCCTGCTGCATAAAAAGTACGTGATACTAATACACCACCAAACGAACGGTTGTCTAACAACCCACCATATTCTCTTGCAAAAGGAACACCTTGCGCAACACATTGATCGATAATGTTTGTTGAAACCTCTGCTAAGCGGTAAACGTTTGCTTCACGCGAACGGTAATCTCCACCTTTTACAGTATCGTAAAACAATCTATAAGTTGAATCGCCATCGCCTTGATAATTTTTTGCTGCGTTAATTCCACCTTGTGCTGCTATAGAGTGCGCACGTCTTGGAGAATCTTGAAAACAAAAAGCTTTTACGTTATAACCAAGCTCTGCTAAAGTTGCAGCAGCAGATCCACCAGCTAAACCTGTACCAACTACAATAACATCTATGTTACGCTTGTTAGCAGGATTTACTAAATCGATATGATTTTTATAATCTGTCCATTTATCTTTAATTGGACCTTTTGGTATTTTAGAGTCTAAAGCCATTTTCAGCTATGTTTTTAGTGAGTAAAGTAATGAAATAATGCGATGAAAATAAATCCTAATGGGATTATAATAGCATACGCTTTTCCAAAAACTTGTAATCCTTTTGTGTATTTGTTATTCATTCCTGTGGATTGAAATGCAGAACTAAAACCGTGTAATAAATGTAATGATAAAAAGATGAAAGAAATAACATAGAGTACCACTCTCCAGATATCTACAAACTTGTGTTGTAATTCCTCGAAATATCTAAAACCGCTTTCTGCATTGTTTGGGTCTATAAGACCAGACATATCACCATCTATAAATTTAATGTTTATTTCTGGAAACCAGAAATCGTAAAAGTGAAGACAGATAAAAGCTAAAATTGCTAATCCGCTCCAAATCATGTTTCTACTCATCCATGTTGAGTTTGCAGATCCATTATTTTTAGCATAGCTAATTTGTCTTGCCTTTCTGTTTCTTATTTCTAAAACAAAACCCATGACGAAGTGAAAAATTACTCCGAAAATTAAAACAGGTTGTAATACATACTGCACTAAAGGAAATGTTCCCATAAAATGAGAAACACTATTAAAGGTTTCTGGATCTATAACAGAAAGTATGTTAATTGAAAAATGTTGTAGTAAGAATACCATTAGGAAAAATGCCGAAAGTGCCATGGCAAACTTTCTTCCTATTGAAGAATTTAAAATTCCGCTCATTATTTTTATAGTTAAAGTATTGTTCTTACAAAGATACGGCTCAAACGCTTTCGTAACAAGTTTAAAATTTTATTTTACTTATTTAGAATGGCTTTAATTAAAAGTTAAATCTTGGATTAACAATAGTATTGTATATTGATCCAAATTGATAGCTAAAACCTAAGCTAACAAAATAATTGTATCCAGATTGTAATTGTTGTTGTTGCAGTAATAACTCTTCTAAAGATATATCTCCAGCAGGTAAATTAATTTGGTTTCTAGTAATACGATAATTACCACTTACATTAAAATTAAACCCTTTAAAAATCCTAACATTGGCGCCTATAAAAAATCCTAAAGAATTTAAAGTGGTGTCATGTAAAAATTGATTAAATGAAGCTTCACTGTTTAAACTTCCCCATTCCTGCTGTAATCGACCTCCTAAAACAAAATTATGTTCCCATAAGTACTCGTTTGTTTCCCCAAATACAGATCTTTCTATATAATTATTATAAACCACACCGTTTCTGTACGATATTGTTAATTGCTTTTTTGCCGATTCTTCGTAATTAAAAACATTATATTTAATTGCTGGCTTTAGGTTCCAAAAGAAATCTCTATTACTAAAAGTAGATGAGCCAAGTCCTCCAAAAGCACCATAAGACCAATGATTGTTAGTACTTATTACATCGCTAACGTTTAAAAATTTACTCTTATTTATATTTACAATATCTTCTCCATCGAAAGTGAAAGTAGATTTATTCTCTCCTAATGTTAAATCTCAAAGAAAACTTATTATTTTCTGTTACACGATTTGCCGATAAATTAACATTTAAATCGCTTCTATTATTAGTTTCTTGTCCATTAAAAAAACCTCTGGCTCCAACACTAAACACCCAATAATTCCATGGATCTATTTGTTCTACTTCCTCCTCTTCATTTTCTGGAGTTGGAACAGAAACTGTAACTGCACTTGTCGATCCTTTTGCTATCCAAAACCTAACTAATCCTAATTTAATATTACTTAGTATTCGTTTCCTCTCATCGTCGTTGGTCATGTTACTGTCTGTTGAAAACTCTAATTTATAGTTAATGTCTTTAAACGCTTCCTTACCAATAAAATCGATTTCATATTGTCTTCCACCAGAACCATTTTCTTAAGTTACAAAAAATAAATGCACATCGCTAAGACCTTGATCTCTTACAAATTCTACGTTGCCTAAGTTTTGTTTTATGTAAGTGTTGTCACAAATATTACAGTCAAGGAAAATTTTTAAATCTTTGTTTAAATCAGTTTGCGAAAAGCAAAAAGTAATAGAAAATATAGCGAGTAGTAAAGTAGCTGACTTTGACATTTTATGATGTTCAATTTTAATTAAAACGCCAAAGTAGTTACACTAATTATGTTTGCTGTTTTATTTTAGTTAATTTTAACAAAACGCAAATATATTATTCAACTTCAAAACCTTTGGTTACACCATTAATATAAATTAGATAATTTCCTTTTGGCAAGTAATATTTATCGTTTTTAGCTTTATTAATATCTATAGAAGTATTTTCTTTTAATATATTTTTCCTTCCTTTTTTGGTAATTGTTAAATCATAATTTATATCATTAAAACCTTTATCTAATGCGATTTCCATAGTTTGTAAAACTGAGTTTTTATCACTTCGAATTTCAACTGTTCTTTTACCAGAATTATTAGCATAAATTTTAATTTTAGTTGAAGGTTCATAAGGTTGCATCCATTTACTCCAACTATTTCCCCAACGACCAGAAGCTTTTATATTTTGAGTGTCAAAAATAGTAATAGATTCATTTATTAAAGCTCTATTCATTTCTTGAAGCTGTTTAACGTTAGTTTTATAAATACTTCTTCCGTGTGTTCCAAGTAACAAATCGTTTGCTTGTTCGTGTAAAACTATATCGTGCACTGCAACTGCTGGTAAATTTTTAGAAAAAGCTTCCCAAGAGTCACCTCTATTAAAAGAAACATAAGCACCATTATCTGTACCTAAATACAGGATGCTTTCATTTTTAAAATCTTCACGAATAACATTTACTGGAGAGTTTGGAACGTTAGATGCAATAGATTTCCAGGTTTGCCCATAATCTTCAGAAACATATACGTAGCTTGTAAAGTCGTCCCAACGGTAACCATTTAAAGTAACGAAAACTCGTTCTTTTTTATGTTTTGAAGCAACCACTCTACTCACCCACAACTCTTTTGGAAAACTTGCCGAAATATTAGTCCAACTTCCTCCTCCATTTTGAGTAACGTATACTAAACCATCGTCACTTCCTGTGTAAATTAAACCAAATTCTAAAGGAGATTCGCTAATTGTTGCTAATGTGCCGTAAGCAACATTTCCTTTTTTTCCACCATTAGTCAAATCCTTAGAAATAGCTTTCCAAGTATCTCCATTATCTAAAGAACGCATTAGTTTATTACCTCCTAAATACAGAATATCTTGATTATGTTTTGATAAATGAATTGGTGTTTGCCAGTTAAAGCGATACGGATTTTCACCTAATTCATGCTTAGGCTGAATGTATTTTTGGTCACCAGTTTCTCTATTTATTCTAAAGTAATTCCCAAATTGGTAACCTGTGTATACAATATTATGATTTCTATTGTCGATTTCAATTTGCATACCATCGCCACCCATAATTGTTTCCCAAGGGTATTGTCCTCTTTGATGCCAAGATCTATCTTGTGGTGCATTGTGCGCACCAACCCAAACACCATTATCTTGTAGACCACCATAAACTCTGTAGGGTTTTTGGTTATCGACATTTATAGCATAAAATTGGCCAACACTATTTACGTTTAGTTTCTCCCAAGTTTCGCCATCGTCGTAAGTCATATTCAATCCACCATCATTTCCATTAATTAAATGTCCAGATACTTTTGGGTTTACCCATAATGCTTGATGATCTGCATGCACATTTTCTTTGCTAATAGAAGTAAACGTTTTGCCACCATCTTTAGATTTTAAAATAGGAACTCCCATAATGTAAATTCCATTTTCGTCTTGAGGATCGACTCTAATTTCACCAAAATAATATCCATAACTGTAATAAATATCATCTAAATAGTCGTCGTGTGTTTTATTCCACGTTTTGCCACCATTTGTACTTTTATAAACCTCAGCACCAATTACTGGAGTATCAAATAGCATTGAGTTTGCATCTTCTAAATAATGAGCTAAATCTATAGGTTTTACGTTACCGCTACGTACCATTTGTTTTACGTTTTCGGCTCTATATTTTTCCTGAAAATTATTCATTTTTAAAAAACCATTAAGTTTTTTATCGTCTAAACTTAAAAATGTTGCAGTGGTCATTGTTTTAAATTCTTCCTTTTGAAGTCCACGAGTAGTTTCTTTTTTTTCATCTTCTTTTCTTCGGAATTGACTATCGTGAAACGCATATAAAACGTTATCATTTGAAACTGCTAAGCCAATTCGCCCTACTCCATTTCCTGTTGGGAAACCACTATTTTTTGTAGAAATACGTTCCCAAGTGTCTCCAGCGTCTATACTTTTAAATATTGCCGAATTATTTCCATTACCATCAAAATTCCAAGCTTTTCTATTTCGTGTCCAAGAAGAAGCAAATAAAATATTAAAATTATTAGGCGAATGTTGTACGTCTATAATTCCGCTATTTTCATCTACAAATAATGTTTGCTGCCATGTTTTTCCGCCGTCCTTAGTTTTGTAAATACCACGTTCTTGATTAGAAGAATATAAATGCCCTGTAACACCAACAACAACTTCATTAGCATTTTTTGGGTTAATTAATATACGTCCAATATGGTGTGAGTCTGGCAAGCCAACATGCTCCCAGTTTTTACCGTTATCTGTAGACTTTAAAATCCCAATTCCTGCGTAAGATGAGCGTGAACTGTTATTTTCGCCAGTACCAACCCAAATAGTCCCAGTGTTCCAATCGACTGCAATATCGCCAACATTTTGCGTTTGCGCTGTGTCTAAGATTGGTATAAAAGACGAACCATTATTTTTTGTATGCCATAAGCCTCCAGAGGCGTAACCAACATAAAACTCGGCTGTATTTTTTGGATTAACATCAATATCCACCACACGACCACTCATTACGGTTGGTCCAATGTTTTCGAAAGCTATGTTTTTTACAATAGAGCTTTTTATCATTTGTTCTTTTTGCTGTAGAGCTAATTTTACAACTTCAGCATTTGTTGCAGGTTGTTGTGCTTCAGCTTTTAAGATGAATAGAATAGAAAGCGCAATAAGTATTTTAAATTTCATTCTTAATGGTTTTTAGAGTTTGAAGATACTCATTCTGTTAAATATGAACAAAACCGAAAGGCTTTTTGGCAATAAAATGTTATTTTTGAAGTGCTTTATTTTTCCGCTTTACAGAGAAATTATAATATATTAATTAGACTCCTAACCATTAACTAAGACAATTTTAGTGATCGTTTAGGTATTAAAAATAAATCCTTCATGAAATACCACAAAATAGATTCAGCACTTTTTATAAAAAACCGTAAAAATTTTATGGCACAAATGCAGCCAAACAGTCTTGCTGTGTTTAACTCTAACGATATTTACCCAATTAGTGCAGATAGTACTTTGCCTTTTGCGCAGCATAGAGATATTTTCTTTTTAAGTGGTGTAGATCAAGAAGAAAGTATCTTGGTTATGTATCCAGATTGCCCAAACCCTAAAAATCGTGAGATTTTATTTTTAAAAGAAACTAACGAACATATTGCTATTTGGGAAGGCGAAAAATTAACTAAAGAAGCAGCTTTAGCTACCTGTGGTATTAAGACTGTTTACTGGTTGCAAGATTTACAAAAAGTAATGGCAGAAGTGATGTCTCAATGCGATACTGTTTATATTAATACTAACGAGCATTATCGTGCAAATGTAGATACCGAAACTCGCGAAGACCGTTTTACAAAATGGTTAAAAAACAAATATCCTGCGCATCGCGTAGCCAAAAGCAATCCAATCTTACAACGTTTACGCTCTGTAAAAGACCAAAAAGAAATAGATTTAATACAAACTGCTTGCGACATTACTAATAAAGGTTTTCGCAGAGTTTTAGGTTTTGTTAAACCTGGTGTTTGGGAATATAATATTGAAGCCGAGTTTATGCATGAGTTTTTAAACAACCGCTCTAAAGGTTTTGCATATACACCTATTGTTGGCTCTGGAAATAATGCCAATGTGTTGCATTATATAGAAAACAACCAACAATGTAAAGCTGGCGATTTAATATTAATTGATGCTGGAGCAGAATATGCAAACTACGCGAGCGACATGACACGAACAATTCCTGTTTCTGGAAAATACAACGATAGACAAAAAGCTGTTTACAATGCTGTTTTAAGAGTTAAAAATGAAGCTACAAAACTATTAACCCCAGGCACTATTTGGGCAGATTACCATATTGAAGTTGGTAAATTTATGACGAGCGAATTACTTGACTTAGGCTTAATTGACAAAGCAGATGTTAAAAACGAAAACCCAGATTGGCCAGCTTACAAAAAATATTTTATGCATGGCACGTCTCACCACATAGGATTAGACACACATGATTATGGTATTTTAACAGAACCAATGCAGGCCAACAATGTGTTTACAGTAGAACCTGGCATTTACATTCCAGATGAAGGTTTTGGAATTAGATTAGAAGATGACGTAGTGATCCAAAAAAGCGGAGAGCCATTTAATTTAATGCGTGATATTCCAATTGAAATTGAAGAGATTGAGGAGTTGATGAATAAATAAAAAAAAGTTTTTTTAAAGCCCAATGGCGAAAACTTGCCATTACCAATTATGCAATAGGTCCTAAAATTTTAGAACCTTATGTTCTTTATAGCACAGAATTATATTTGTGAAATAACACCTGCCACTTAAGCTTTATTGGGTTTATGTTTGTAGCTGTAAAATTATTTGTAATTAAAATACTTTTTATATTAATTTTTGAAGGAGTAAATCTTAAATTTTACCCAAATCGTTTTAAAAATAATTAATGGAAACGTGGTGTTATTTTTATAAAAGTAATTTTGCCAAAAGCTGCAATTATTTTTTTGCAAACACACTTAGCAAAAAGCATAATCAATGCTCTAAAAATGAAAAAACAAATGGGAAGATATTGATTTTGAAAAACGGATTATAGTAACACCTGCTTACAATGCCTTACAATTACATTAATTTTTTTAATTTTGAAATTAAGTTTACTACCAAAAAACTCATTAATGCTGGTAGCACCCAACCTAAGCTGTGTTTTGCAAATGGTATAAAATTTATAACATCTGTTAGTTTTTCTGAAGGACTTAAAAAACCTAAAACATCTGGAATACTAAATATAAAAGTGACTAAAACGACTAATCTAAAAACAGTTTTAGATGCAAATTTTTGATTTATTGCATTCAGCAAAATTAGGACTATTGTTATTGGATAAATAAATAATAATACTGGTAATGCAATAACTATTATTGAGTTAAAATCTAACTGCCCAACAACCACTCCAAACACACAAGCGACAATTGCTGTAATAATATAGACGGTTTTAGAATTGTTAATTAAGCCCTTAAAATAATCTGCTGTTCCTGTTACAATACCTACTGCTGTGGTAAAGCATGCTAACGCAATTAATACACTTAACACTGTGTTACCAAAAGAACCTAATGCTTTTGTACTAATACCACTTAGTAAATTTGCACGTTGCATATCACTACTTAATGTGCTATTTACATCTATTTCAGACCCATAAAATGCACCAACTGCAATAAGTCCTGCGTAAATAATAAATAGACCAAAGCCTGCAATGAGTCCAGATTTTTTTATAAGGCTTTTTTTAGCTTCAAAAGAAGCCTTGGTTTTTAAATTAATGGATATAATAATTACTGCGCCAACTACTACTGCTCCAATAGCATCGAAGGTTTGGTAACCTTCCAATATCCCGCTAACGATTGGTGTTTCTAATTGAGATGTGTTTGTAATCATTTGTGTAGAAAACAACCCAATACCAATAACCAAAAGCAACATAATTACAATAAATGGTGTAAGGTATTTGCCAATAAGGTCTAATATTTTAGATCTGTTTAAGGCAAAAATTAATACCAATATAAAGTAAATACTACTGGTTAATAAAGGTGACGTACCAAAGTTTGGATGTATTGCTATTTCGTGTGTTGCTGCTGCTGTTCTTGGAGACGGAATGGCTACTGCAATTCCATAAATAAGTATGCAATATATAAAGCTAAAAACAGGTGATACTTTTTTACCAAAATCGAATAAAGTACCCTGTAATTTAGCATGAGCATAAATACCAATTATTGGTATCGCTACAGCTGTAATTATAAAACCTAAAGTAACCCAAAACCAATTTTCACCAGCGTTGTAACCTAAAAGCGGTGGCAATAATAAATTTCCTGCACCAAAAAACAGAGAGAATAAGGCGAAGCTAGTAACTAATATGTTTTTTGTTTTAATCATTTTTATTAAAATACCGAACATTAGAAATGCTCTTAATTATATTTGTCTAATATACTTTAAAATGAATTTACAATACAAAGGCATAGACATTTTTTATAGAGACGAAGGTGAAGGTCCTGCTGTTGTTTTACTTCATGGATTTTTGGAAGACAGCTCTATGTGGGAAGATTTAACGCCTAAACTTACGAAAAGAAATAGAGTTATTAGTATAGATTTGTTAGGCCATGGTAAAACCGGTTGTTTGGGTTATATACACACAATGCAAGACATGGCAACCACTGTTTCTTTAGTTTTAAAAAAGTTAAGACTTAGAAAATATACATTTATTGGTCACTCGATGGGTGGTTATGTTGCTTTGGCTTTTGCTAAATTACACCTAAGGAGTATTAAAGGTTTGTGTTTATTAAATTCTACCTACGAAGAAGATAATAAAGATAGAAAACAACTAAGAGCGCGTGCTAATAAAATGGTACAAAACAATTATGAAAATATGGTGCGCATAAGTTTCGCAAACCTTTTTAATGATGAAAGCAAACTTAAACATAATAAAGCTTACAATAATGCATTAGAAGTTGCTTTAAAAACCCCAGTACAAGGTTACATTGCTGCAAATGAAGGAATGCGATTACGTAAAGATGCTTCAAACTTTTTTGCAGAAGCTTCGTTTAAAAAAGTAATATTATTAGGAAAAAAGGATACGATTCTAAATACCGAAGAAATAGTTGAGTTTACAGATAAGCACAACATTAAAACACATGTTTTTAGTGAGGGACATATGAGTTATATAGAAAATAAAAAAGATTTTATTAGAGAAGTAATGCATTTCGTCGAAAATATATAACTTTTCGTCAAGTTGTTGGTTTTTACTTACGTTTAAACACTTATTAATCAAATCTATATGTAAATTTACATTAAAATTAAACCTCTATGTCTTTATACTGTAATATTTTTGGTCACCATTTTAAAGTCTCTAAAAAAGTCACTTATCATGTTAAAGAATATAAATGTTCGCACTGCAAAAAACAATTAACAACAAGTGGGAATGGGCAATTAGTAGAATTGACACCAAAATTTCAAGAAATAAATTCTATTTTATCAAAAATACATAGTAAAAGACAAGCAAGGCTTTACAAAGAAGAATTACTTATGGCTTATAAAATGACATCCTAATTATTAAAGTTTTTCCAGCCTTGCGCTTGTAAAGGTATTTTTGTTTCGCCTCTTGTTACTAAATTAGCACCAACACTCTGGTCTGTTATGTATCCAATTACCGTTAAATTAGGATTCGCTTTTATCTTAGGAAAGTCTTCTTGAGAAATCGTCATTAATAACTCATAATCTTCACCTCCATTTAATACAACTGTTGTACTGTCCATATTAAATTCCTCGCAAGTAGAAATCACTTGTGGATCGAGCGGTAGTTTTTCTTCGTATAAATCGCAGCCTACTTCACTGGCTTTGCAAATGTGCAGAATTTCAGACGACAAACCATCACTTACATCAATCATAGAAGTTGGTTTAACACCTAAATCTTTTAGTAATTTAATAATATCTTTTCGCGCTTCTGGTTTTAACTGTCTTTCCATTACGTAAGTGTAAGCATCTAAATCTGGCTGATTATTTGGGTTCACTTTAAATACTTCCTTCTCACGTTCTAAAATTTGAAGTCCCATATAAGCACCTCCTAAATCTCCAGTTACCACTAATAAATCGTTTGGTTTTGCTCCTTTTCTATAGACTACATCTTTAGCATTAACTTCACCTATTGCAGTGACGGAAATTAATAATCCTGAAGCTGAAGATGTTGTGTCTCCACCAACTACGTCAACATCATAAATTTTTGCAGCTAAGGCAATACCTTCATATAGAGCCTCTAAAGCTTCTAACGGAAAACGGTTAGAAACAGCAATAGATACCGTAATTTGGGTTGCTTTGGCGTTCATTGCATAAATATCAGATAGGTTTACAACCACACACTTATAACCTAAGTGCTTTAGTGGCACATAACTTAAATCGAAATGCACACCTTCTACCAACATATCTGTAGTTACTACAATTTGCTTAGTTTTGGGTGCTAAAACTGCAGCATCGTCACCAATACCTCTTATAGTCGATTTTTGTTTTATTTCAAACTGATTAGTTAAATGGTCTATTAGTCCAAATTCTCCTAATTCGCTTAATGGTGTACGCGGTTGATTTTTATCTTCTATCATAATGCAAAAATAAGAAGTTGATTTAATAAGTAGTATAAAATAGCTATTAATTGTTTTATTATATTAAGTTGCTATGTACACTACAAGTATTAATTAATCTATTATATAAAAACAATACTAAACACTGGTAATTTAACGTTATAAACCAACGTTTTAACCTTTTTTTTATTAATTTCGCAAAACTTATAATAAAAAATTTTACCTCATGTTTAAAAACTACTTTTTAGTCCTACTCATTAGCTTTTTAACCCAAACATTAATATACGCACAAACACCTTGCATATCTGGAATGGCAGGTGTTTATCCGTGTAACGATTACGACTTAATGTCTAATATCCCAATTTCTACATTAGCAACTGCAACAGGAAATCCTGAAGGTAGCGATATTTGGGGCTGGACAGACCCTCTTAATGGTAAAGAGTATGCTCTTTTTGGAGCTACAAATAGTACTGCATTTGTGGATGTTTCCGACCCTGTTAATCCAATTTTTTTAGGAAGAATTGAATCTACAAACAATGCTGCTAATGCATGGAGAGACGTAAAAGTTTATAATAACTTTGCATTTATTGTTGCGGATGGTGTTGGTAACCATGGTATGCAAATTTTCGATTTAACCATATTAAGAGATGGTCCAAATCCAGATTTAATTTACACATCTAGTCCTTCAGATGGAAATATAATTACTTATAATGGTGATTCTGGCGGATTAAACATTGGTAGTTGCCATAATATAGTAATAAACGAAACTACTGCTACTGCATATTTAGTTGGCTGTGGAGGTGCTGCCAGTGGTGGTCCTGTTTTTATAGACATTTCTAATCCTTTAGCACCAACAACCTCTGGCAGCTATTCTGGAAGTGGTTATACTCATGATGCACAAGTAATAACTTACAATGGACCAGACACTAATGCAGACATTACTGGAGTTACAAGTTATGTTGGTAGAGAGATTTTAGTTGCTGCAAATGGTAGAACTGGAAGCGGAACTGATAAGGTTGTTTTAATTGACGTTACAGATAAAAATGACCCTAAATTTATACAAGAAGTTATTTATCCACAAGCTGGATATGCTCATCAAGGTTGGTTTACAGACGATCATAGATACTACATAATGGGAGACGAACTCGACGAGTCTGGCTTAGGTGCAAATACAACAACATTTGTTTTTGATATGTTAGATCTTGATAATCCTATACTTTCATCAACCTATGTCGCAGCTTTTGATGCTGTAGATCATAACGGTTACGTTAAAGGAAATCGTTTTTATTTAGCAAATTATCGTGCTGGCATGCGAGAATTTGATATTACCAATATTGGTAATACTAACGATGCAAACCCATCAACACCTGCAGACAATAATAATTCTATGACTGAAATTGCTTTCTTCGATACTTATCCAGATAATAACAATACTGCTTTTAATGGCGCTTGGAGTATCTATCCTTATTTTGCTAGCGGAAATATTATTATTAGTGATATAGAAAGAGGCCTTTTTGTTATTAGAAGAAGTAATACGTTAAGTAATCCTGATGCTAAAGTTTTAAATAG